>Ga0209551_1001099_pt1 | contig 10414 bp, 7 predicted proteins | sample LauGreSuBDMM15SD_2_FD_187568 | JGI IMG/M metagenome (GOLD analysis project Ga0209551, IMG submission 187568) | Freshwater lake microbial communities from Lake Michigan, USA - Su13.BD.MM15.SD (SPAdes) (version 3) | ecosystem: Environmental > Aquatic > Freshwater > Lake | place: Lake Michigan, USA... | reverse complement strand
CTGTCAAAGGAAATATCCGCCCAAAACGGTCATTTTCTGTGAAAAAAGACGAGTCCTGCTTATTATACACTTATAATAGCAGGGCACGCCGCCTCAATGTGTCACAGGCACCCCATTTTCACTGGCAGTTACAGCCGGCAACGCCGCTGCCAGATCATCCGCCTCGGTCCATTCCACGGCGACCAATGGGGATACTAAAGCACGCGCCAGAACCTGATCGACATGGCTCACCGGGATAATCTCAAGACCGTCCTTGATGTTTGCTGGAATGTCCGCAAGGTCCTTTTCATTCTCTTGGGGAATGAGCACGGTTTTAATCCCGCCGCGCAAAGCCGCCAGCAATTTCTCTTTCAATCCACCAATCGGCAACACACGTCCACGCAACGTAACTTCGCCAGTCATGGCAACATCGCGGTGCACCGCAATACCCGTCAGTGTCGACACGATGCACGTCACCATGCCTATGCCGGCCGATGGGCCATCCTTGGGCACTGCGCCTTCGGGAAGGTGAATGTGCACATCTTTGCGGGCAAACAGACTTGGTTTGATGCCGTAGCTCGGCGCGCGCGCCTTCACGTAGCTTAAGGCCGCCTGAATGGACTCGCTCATGACTTCGCCTAGCTTACCTGTCGTCTTAATATTCCCCTTACCAGGAACAGTGACAGCTTCGATGGTCAGCAACTCACCACCCACTTCAGTCCAAGCGAGACCCGTAACGGCACCAATCTGGTTTTCTTCCTCACCCATGTCATGGCGAAATTTACGAACGCCGGAGAAGTCGGCAAGATTTTCGGGCGTAATGACAATGCTCTTGTCTTTACCTTCCAAGATCCGACGCAACGATTTACGCGCAAGCTTCGCAATTTCACGCTCCAGCGTCCGAACGCCGGCCTCTCTTGTGTAATAGCGAATGACATCGCGCAGTGCATCGTCACTTATCGAAAACTCTTCAGGCTTAAGCCCGTGGGCCTCGATCTGCTTTTCCACCAAATGGCGCTTGGCAATCTCAAACTTCTCGTCCTCAGTGTAGCCTTCAAGACGGATGATTTCCATCCGGTCCAACAACGCCTGCGGTAAGTTCATGCTGTTTGCGGTTGTCACGAACATTACGTCCGACAAATCGAGATCGATTTCCAGATAATGGTCATTGAACTTGTTGTTCTGTTCAGGATCGAGAACCTCAAGCAAGGCCGACGCTGGATCGCCCCGGAAATCCTGTCCAAGCTTGTCGATTTCATCGAGCAAGAACAACGGGTTCATCGTCCCTGCCTTTTTCAAATTGGCCGCGACCTTGCCTGGCATTGAACCAATATAGGTACGACGGTGGCCTCGTATCTCGGCCTCGTCCCGCACGCCGCCCAAGGATTGGCGAATGAACTCACGACCCGTAGCCTTGGCAATCGATTTACCAAGGGAGGTCTTACCAACGCCCGGAGGGCCAACGAGGCACAATATTGGCCCCTTCAGCTTGTTCGTCCGCGCTTGCACCGCAAGATATTCGACAATCCGGTCCTTAACCTTTTCCAAGGCGAAGTGGTCGGCATCAAGAACGTCCTGCGCCTTGGCAATATCGCGCTTCAGCTTGGACTTTTTGCCCCATGGAATACCCAAGAGCGTATCAAGATAGTTGCGGATGACTGTGGCTTCTGCAGACATCGGCGCCATCCCGCGCAGCTTTTTCAGTTCCGCATTGGCTTTCGCTTTTGCTTCCTTGGAGAGCTTCATCGTGTCAATCTTGGTCTGAATTTCGGCAACCTCGTCACCGCCTTCGCCATCGTCATTGCCAAGCTCGCGCTGAATGGCTTTCATCTGCTCATTCAAATAATATTCGCGCTGCGTCTTTTCCATTTGCCGCTTCACACGGCCACGGATTTTCTTTTCGACCTGCAAAACGCCAAGCTCGCCTTCCATGAAGGCAAAGGCCATTTCAAGCCGACGCAGCGGGTTGGATTCAACCAACAACGACTGCTTATCCGAAACCTTCAATTGAATATTCGCCGCAACGGCGTCCGCAAGTGCTGACGGGGTGTCAATCTCGGTCAACTGAACAGCTGCCTCTGCGGGCATTTTCTTGTTCAGTTTCGAATAATTCTCGAACTGCTCGGTCACTGAACGCATCAGTGCGGTTGCCTCGGGACCATCCGCGCTTTGTTCTTCAACCAAGATGACGGTCGCTTCAACATAGTTGTCGCCACGCACGATCAAGTCGCGCAATTCAGCGCGTTGTTTGCCCTCAACCAACACGCGCACTGTGCCATCAGGCAACTTCAACAGCTGCATGATCGTGGCAGTCACGCCGATATTGTAAAGATCATCCTTGCCGGGATCATCCTCGGCAGGGTCAAGCTGCGCGACAAGAAAAATCTCTTTATTGGCTTTCATTGCCTGTTCCAAGGCAACAACCGATTTATCGCGCCCAACAAACAACGGCACAATCATGCCAGGAAAAACAACAATATCGCGCAGTGGCAATAATGGAAGGTTCAGATCCATAGATACTCCAATTGGCGGTCACCCAAAACGGCAACCTGCCTGTTCCAACCCAATATGAGGGCTTTGCGGACGCTTTCAATGCATGTGCACGGGTTAGGCACATTTAATTGGGGAAAAACCTTAATGGACCTCGGCCACTACAGCCATTCGCCTTATTAAAATGGCAATTTGAACCCTGGAGGCAGCGGTAATCCGCTAGACATCTTACCCATTTCCGCATTGCTGGCGGCATCAGCCTTGTCGCGGGCATCGTTGAATGCGGCTGTGATAAGGTCTTCCAACATGCCCTTGTCGGCTGGCACGATGAGGCTGTCATCGATTTCAACGTTCAATATCCGGCCTTTTGCAGTCGCCTTAACCTTCACCAGACCGCCTCCAGAAACGCCCTCAACCCGGATCGTATCCAGCGTTGCCTGCGCTTGTTCCATCTGTTGCTGGATATTCTGGGCAGCTTCTTGCGCAGCCTTAATCATCTCTTCCATGCTTTTCACGCGCTCTTACTCCATTTCATGCCATTATCGTCGCTGTCGAGCAGCTCCGCCTCGGGAAACGCAGCAAACGCCGCTTTGACCAAAGGTGACTCCATTATAATGCGTTTATCAGCCTCGGCGTCGGCTTGCTCCTGCTCCAACAGGCTTGGCTGGACATCACCTGGGCGTTCTTCTAAGTCCCAGCGCGTGCCCGTAACCTTCGCCAGAGCATCTCGAAGTTCCGAAACAAACGTCGGCGCAACGGGCCCCGCCAATTGAAACGCCAACATAGGCGGCGCATATTCGACCAGACGGACAACATCGCGTAACGTCATTTCAAGGCTTACAAACCCGTCACGCGCCAGACGATCCAAAAGCGCTTTAAAAGTCGCAGGCATAAATGACTGCACTGAAGCGGAGGCCGTGGCATCAGGCGCAGTGGGCGCAGAAGTAGGTATTGCCGTCGTGAACGCCCCCTCACCAATCATCTTGGCAAGCTCACTAGGGTCCGGCAGCGTTGCGGCATGGATCACGCGCAACAGGGCCATGTCAGCTGCACCTAGCGGGACAGATGCGCGCGCGACTTCCTCCTGCCCTTTTAACAACAATTGCCAAAGACGATGCAGAACTGGGAAGGATAAACGGTCGGCATGATCCTCAACCACAGCATTCGCTTCGGCATCCAGCGCTCCATCGCGTGGCGCGCCAACCTTCGCAAGCGTCAGCCTATGTACTTCGGACAATAATCCAGCAAACATCGCCAGCGGCTCAACACCAAGATTATATTGGTTCTTTGCCTCCGCCAGCATGGCCTGCGCATCGCCCATAAGGATTAGGCCAAAGAGACGGCGGATCGCGCCACGGTCGGACAGGCCCAACATGTCGCGCACCTGCGCCGCGGTGACTTTTCCATCACCCTCCATATCGGCATGGGCAATGGCTTGATCAAGAATTGACAGACCGTCGCGAACAGACCCCTCGGCGGCTTGCGCAATTAAAGTCAGCGCCTCGGTTTCAGCCTCTACGGCTTCCTTGGCGGAGATTTCAGCGAAATGCGCCGAAAGCTTTTCGGTGGGTATCCGTTTCAGATCAAAGCGCTGACACCGCGACAGGACTGTAATCGGAACCTTGTTGACTTCTGTCGTTGCGAACAGAAACTTTACATGCCCCGGCGGCTCTTCCAGCGTCTTGAGCAGCGCATTAAATGCGTTTCTGGACAGCATGTGGACTTCGTCGATAATGTAGATTTTGTAGCGTGCCGACACGGCGGAGTAACGCACAGCCTCAATAATCTCCCGCACATCGTCAACGCCGGTGTGGCTTGCGGCATCCATTTCGATGACGTCGATATGCCGACCCTCCGCGATTGCGACACAAGGCTCGCAAGCCCCGCACGGGTCAATAGTCGGGCCGCCCTGCCCGTCAATTCCAATGCAGTTCAACGCCTTGGCAATCAATCGCGCGGTTGACGTTTTCCCGACCCCGCGCACGCCAGTCATCAGGAATGCATGTGCAAGGCGGTCACGCTTTATGGCGTTACCCAAGGTTTGGACCATAGCGTCCTGCCCAATGAGTTCCGCAAATGTCTGTGGCCGATATTTGCGTGCCAAAACGCGGTATGCCGCGCCGCCAGTCGCCACGGGCGCGGCGGCGGGCTTAGCCAGTACAGGCAAATCCAGACCCAGCCCCAATGCATCATCAGGCATATCTGGGTCGCGTTCGGCGAATTCTGGGGTGTCGGAATCGGGCATTATCGTCATGTTAATGTGGTCATCGACCTTTGTCGAAGTCTTCTCAACCGAAACACGGGGAAAAGTAGGAGCCGAATGACCCGCAGCGAATTCGTTGTGGCTGCTTCCGTCAGGATCTGACCAGGTTGGCGAGTGCCACGTCCATCCGACTCCCACGCCGCATATGGCCGCGACGTTGCCGAAATGCAAGTGCAGGAACACAAAGCGATAAACGCCATTTTAACCGCAATGCGAAATATTAAATTCACCGTGATTCGTTAGCAACCATCCGTCACACAGGAGTAAACGGTCATCAATAGCGCGTCATTGAGAACCATATCATATAAACGATACGAAGACGCAGCGCGCGAAGATCGCAGTGCCCCGCGCGTTTGCGTTAAAATCCCTGCTATCGTGCGTCCTTCGGGTTCATCGGGATACTCCGTGATTGTCCGAAATCTGTCGCTTTCCGGTGTCGCTTGTGAGGCGCTGACGGGGATGGCTGCGGGCACACAAGTGCGGCTAACTCTTCCCGGCCTTATGGCGATTCAGGCCAAGGTCATTTGGAACGACGGTAATATTGTCGGGTGCGCATTCAGCACTATGCTGAACCCCGCCGCGCTTCAAAACATGTTAATGCGATTTCCTGCTTAGGCTTAGGCTTAGGCTTAGGCTTAGGCTTAGGCTTAGGCTTAGGCTTAAGCGTTACGCAAGTACCAATCATAATCGATGCTCGGCACGTGGCCGAAATAGCGATCCTGTTCGACGCGCTTTACAATAGTAAACATGTCGACAAAACGGTCGCCGAGATATTCACGCATCAATTTGGAGCCGTGAAAGCGGTCAACTGCGGCAAACCAGTTGCTTGGCGGCTTGTCATCGCCTGATCCATCCCGGTCATAGCCATTGCCAACGACTGCCGGGCCTGGATCGATCTGATGCGTGATACCGTGGTGAATGCCCGACAATACGCCAGCGACCGCAAGATATGGGTTTGCATCCGCACCACAAGCGCGATGTTCCACATGGCGGCTTGATGCCGGCCCAGCGGGGATGCGGAAGGAAACGGTACGGTTGTTGACGCCCCATGTCGGTGCGACCGGCGCGTAGCTGTTCGCCTTAAACCGGCGGTAGCTATTGGCATGTGGCGCAAAGAGCGCGAAGCAGTCGCCAACACTCGCGATCATCCCACCAATGGCGTGACGCAACATTGCAGTGCCTTCCGGATTGTCTGAGGCAAATAGGTTGAGTCCTTCAGCATCGTTCATCGAGACGTGAATATGCATCCCTGAGCCGGCTTGTTCGGCAAATGGTTTCGCCATGAAAGTCGCCTCAAGACCGTGTGCTTGTGCCACTGCCTTGACCACACGCTTATACATGATGGCATCGTCGCATGCCCGCAGCACGTCGGGCTTGTAGCGCAAGGTCAACTCGCACTGACCGGGTGCAAATTCCGAAATCGCGGATTCAAGCGGCAGGCCTTGAATATCGCATGTTTCGTATAACTCGTCGAAGAAAGGACGAAAGTCGTCCAGTTCGCGCAAGCCATAGACTTCGACCATTTGTGGAGTTTCACTGCTATACACTGGCCGCGCTGGGCGGATAGAACCATCACGCGCGCGCTTTGGATCCAACAAATAGAATTCTAGTTCAACCGCCAAGGCGGGCGTCAGCCCCATTTCGGCAAAGCGGTCAACCACAAGACCAAGCACATGGCGCGGATCAAGATCATGTGGCTGGCCATCCAATTCATAAAAATCGACCATGAATTGTGCGGCATTGTCACCAGCCCAAGGCGTGCGCACCAAAGTGCCAGGGATTGGCTTCATCGAACGGTCAGCGTCGCCATCTTCCCATACCAAGCCCGTTTCCACGGTGTCTTGCCCAGTGATATCTACAACAGCAATGGAACCAGGGAAAAACCGTCCAATTTCATAGACTGACAAAACCTCATGCTGACGCAGACGTTTACCGCGGGGGACGCCGCCAAAATCGGTATAGATCATCTCAACGGGGTCGATGTCGGGATATGCCGCAAAAAAGGCCTCCGCTTCGCTCCGTGGCGCAATGATCGCTGATGATTTTGCCCGCTTGATTGTCATGATGATACTTTCGTAAGTCCTGATTTTTTTATGCTAATAGCTCAGTCAGCGCAGAGTTCAACTCTGCCGCAAGGCGGTCGACTTGCGCCGCTTGCGTCACCGGACTGACCAGCATCATATTGTGGAAAGGCGCAAGCAAGATACCGCGGTTGGAGAGATATAGATGGATAGTGCTTTCGAGTGCAGGCTCCATCACCGCCCGCGCTTCACTGCCATTGCGCGGCGGAATGGCGGAACAGACGAGTTCGATGCGCGCGCCAACATGGCTGACATGCCAATCGAGCGCATGGGTACCAATCACGCCATTGAGTTGCGCCACCAGCCTGTCTGCCATCGCGAGCATATGAGCATAAGCGTCGCGGGTGATGACCTGCCCCAACATAGCGTGCATGGCCGTAATCGCCAGCGCATTGGCCGATAAGGTCGTACCAATTCCGCTATGCCCTGCTGGGCGTGACGCGTTCAGCGCCGCCATCCGTTTGGCGATCTCGTCCGTAAAGCCATATACAGCGCAAGGTACGCCGCCTCCGATAGATTTGCCGACCACCAATATGTCAGGCTTTGGGCCGTGCATATTGCTGTGCCCGCCATAGCCGGAGGAAATCGTGTGAGTTTCGTCAAGCACCAAGATTGTGCCGGTTTCATCACACAGCCTGCGCAATTCCCTCAGAAACCCCGGTGTATCGCGCACCATGCCGATATTGGTCATTAACGGTTCGGCCAATACGCAAGCAATGTCGCCACCGCGCAAAGCAGCGGCGAGCGCGTCCACATCGTTGAATTCGATTGCAACCGTCGTCGGCAGCAAATCTTGCACTTGGCCGATCAGGCTTGGTCGGTTGACCGCACGGCCATCGCGCAAGTCGACGAACACATCATCGACCGCGCCATGATAGCAGCCGTTGAAGATCAAAATCTTGTCGCGCCGAGTAATCCCGCGACACCAGCGAATAACGGCCCGGTTCGCTTCGCTTGCTGTAGTCGTCACTTGCCATTGTGGCAGTCCGAACATGCCGGCGAGCATAGACCCAAGCTCTGCACCCTTTGCGGTCGGCAACATATAGCTTAAGCCCTGCCCTGCCTGCGCTGCTATAGCCTTGGCAAGCGGGGCGGGCGAGTGACCAAACATGCTCGCGGTATCGCCAAGACAGAAGTCATCAAAGACCTGCCCGTCGATACTCGTCAGGGTCGCTCCACAAGCCTCCTGAGCGACGATTGGGAACGGACTGGACCAATCGAGCATCCAATGGAAAGGGACGCCCTGAAACCATCCCTGGGCGCTTGTGGCTTGCGCCTTGGACTTTGGGTTTGCTGCAACGAAGCGCGCAATTTCACGTTCGCGCATTGCTTCGATGGAAGCTCTTTCAATCACAAACGATCCATCATCGCCGAATAAAGCATCCCTGCAACATAGGTGGGTGTTCGCAGCAGCTTGCCACCCGGGAACGCTCGATGCGGGATTTTTTCAAAGAGGTTGAAATTGCGGCTATCGCCCTTCAACATTTCGGCCAAAACCTCACCTACAAGTGTCGTGAGCAACACACCCTGCCCCGAATAGCCATGCGCGAACAGCTTATTACCTTCACGACCAATGTGCGGCAGGCGGTTCACGGTGATTCCGACCGTACCGCCCCATGCATAATCGATACGCGTGTCCAACAATTGTGGGAACAGCTTCAGCATATAGGGTCGTACAAATGCAGCAATATCCTCCGGCGGCTTTGGCGTATATTTTTCGCCACCTGCAAAAAGCAGTCGGTTATCGGTAGACAAACGGAAATAGTTTAGGACGAACTTACTATCCGATACCGCTGCATTCGATGGAATAAGTGCACGCGCGCGCTCTTCACCCAGCGGCTCAGTCGCAATAATATAGTTCAATACCGGCATCGTATACCGACCCGCCTTGGGGGCCAGATCTCCAGTTTCTGCATCACAAGCCAGAAAGACATAGCGCGCTGTAACAGAACTAGAAATCGTGCGGACAACGACCTTTTCGCCTTCGGTGATTGAGGCAGCCCTGCTGCCTTCAAAAATTCTCGCCCCTGCACTCTTGGCTGCCCTCTTCAAACCGCGCGCATATTTTAAGGGATGAAGATGCCCCCCTTTGGGCACATAAACACCACCATGATATCCTGATACGTTTACATATCGATCGATATCTGTCGGCGCGACCAACACTGCTTCGCCGACGCCAAGCAACCTGTCACTAATCGCCACCTCATCTTCCAAATAGGCAAAATCATTCTTCTTCGCAGCCAAATGGATATGACCATGCTGCAAATCGCAGTCGATATTATGGCGCTCAATCCGTGCGTGCACGCGATCCCGCGCCGACATTGCGAGGTGACAGAGTTGTTGCCCGACATCTTCACCAACCAGTTTGATCAGGTCCGTGGCAGCCATGTTAAATCCGGGGATCATCTGCCCACCGTTTCGACCCGATGCTGCGAAGCCGATTTGCTCGCTCTCAAGTAAAACGACATCAAACCCCGCTTCAGCGCATGCCACCGCGGCTGATAAGCCAGTAAAGCCCCCACCGATGATGCAGATGTCGGCCTTTATGTCAGACATCAGCGGCGCATCGGCCGCGCATTCGCCTGCAGATGCTATATAATAGCTATCATTTAAAGGATCGCGCATCAAACCCGCAGCAACAAATGCTCGCGCTCCCAGCTTGAGACGACGGACTGATAATTGAACAATTCATAGTCCTTAATGGCAAAGAAGATGTCAAAAAACTCTTCGCCAAGCAGATTGCGTACGGGCTTACAGGCGCTGAACCGGTCCAATGCGGCCTCCAACGTGCGGGGCAAAGTGCGCGCGCGGTTGTATGCGCTGCCGGTGATTGCCTTGGCTGGTACCATCCGTTCCACCATACCAATATAGCCGCATACCAAAGAAGCGGCCATCGCAAGATAGGGGTTGGAGTCCGCCCCCGGCAGACGGTTTTCGACGCGCCGGTTGGCCTTGTCCGAAATCGGCACGCGGAAACCGCAGCTTCGGTTGTCTTCGCCCCATTGGACGTTGATTGGCGCCGCGCTGTCGGGCCGCATTCGGCGGAAGCTGTTTACATTGGGCGCCCAAAGCGGCGATATCTGCGGCATGAACTTTACAAGGCCCGCTATATAACTGCGAAACAGCGCACTGTCCTTGCCATTGGCGTTGGAGAACAGGTTTCTGCCGGTTTCGGCATCAACCACCGACTGGTGAATATGCATTGCGCTGCCCGGCTGCCCGGCCATCGGGTTCGCCATGAAGGTCGCAAAGACGCCATGCTGCTTCGCCACTGCGCGCACAGTGCGCTTAAAAAGAAACACTTGATCCGCCAGCTTCAGCGGGTCGCCATGGACAAAGTTCACTTCAAGCTGGGCCGCGCCCATTTCGTGGATCATCGTATCGATATCGAGGCCCATCAACTCACAATCATCATAGATGTGATCAATGATATCCTCATATTCGTTCATCGCCTCCAGCCCGTAAGGCTGGCTTGCCGTTTCCGCACGCCCGCTTGAGCCCGTTGGAGGCACCAACGGAAAGTCAGGATCCACATTTTGGCTGACAAGGTAAAATTCAACCTCAGGCGCCATAATCGGCTTCCACCCTCGCTCCGCATACA
>Ga0209551_1001097_pt1 | contig 10426 bp, 6 predicted proteins | sample LauGreSuBDMM15SD_2_FD_187568 | JGI IMG/M metagenome (GOLD analysis project Ga0209551, IMG submission 187568) | Freshwater lake microbial communities from Lake Michigan, USA - Su13.BD.MM15.SD (SPAdes) (version 3) | ecosystem: Environmental > Aquatic > Freshwater > Lake | place: Lake Michigan, USA... | reverse complement strand
AAAGGCAATTAATACAGCTTCCTGTATCACTGGCAGTCCAGTCAACAGCGCAATGCCATACACCAGGATAAATGCGATTAAGGCAAAAAATAGATTAAGTGCTGCTTGCTTCATGAGAGTTCAAGAATTTCTAATTAGCCTTCAAAGAGGAGATTGCTAACTCGAGTTTTTGACAAAGTTATAAATGAGGAATAAAACCAGATAAACCGCTAAATAGATGCGGTAGAAATTTCTTGTTTTGAGGTAATTCGTATTCTCAGGATACATATTGCCGAATAAAGCGAGTATCTCCTTTTTAAAAAGGGGCCTAATGTTAATTTTCCAATCCTCAGTTTGGTATACAATTTTCCGAAACTTACTCCGATAATGCGTGCTTGGAATGCTCCAAATGATTAATAGGAGGAATAGTAGAAACGTAACTGTCATAATCAAAAATAGGCATTTTAGTAGTAAACGGTAGAAGTAAATAGCCGGACTTCTTTTATTAGCTCAACGATCTTCTCAATCTCCCTCCTGAAGGTCCGCCTTTCACATTTTTTACTACCTCTCTTTCTCCGAAAATTATTGCCCAAGACTCTAGTTTAATTTGCTTCAATTTTTGAAGGAAGCTTGGTAACCGATTCGTTGTGCGGTCACGAAAATTTTCTCTCCAGGTGTCGCAAGAAAAGGTTCTGTATATACTTTCCAAGCTTGTTGCGTGTCGGTCCGATAGCCAATCGAGGCACCTGATGTTTGGCAAGAAATGGTTACATAGCCTCCTTCCAACCGGATTTCTGGTTCGGCTGTTTTAGGAGCTTCAGCTTGACCGCCCCACCAATTTTTGACCAATTCAATTTCATTGACTGCTCCCAAATCCCCAAACTGCTTCGTCCATGCCTCATGCTCTTCCCGCAATTCCGCTAATTTAGAGGCATACTCGGGATTGGAGGCTAGGTTCTCAAATTCATATGGATCATTTTGAGTATCAAATAACTCTTCCTTCGCCTTGTTTGGGCGGAACCAAAGCAGCTGTTCCTGATTTAAACCTCCATCTTTTTTGAGTGTGAGCAAATTCGACATCAATGGATTTTTCAATCGGTAGTTGATGTTCTGATAATAGGGTTTTTCAGGCATGTAATTGCGCAAATAGTTAAATCTGCCATCGCTGACCGATCGCACCCGATCATATTCTGAATCCATCCTGTCCCTTGCGGCATAGATGTATTTCCGTTTGGCCTCTGCTTGTTGAGTTCCTAAAAAAGCCTGCCCTTGCATGGTTTTAGGGATAGGGATGCCTGCTAAGGAAAGGATGCTGGGGCCAAAATCGACAAAACTGACTAGTTGGTCATCTGTCGTCCCTTTGGGTAAAAAAGGTGCCTTAATCAATAGGGGTACTTTCAGGCCTCGGTGATGCAATTCGCGCTTTACAAAGGGTAAGCCATCGCCATGGTCGCTGTAAAAAAACAAAATTGTATTGTCGTAAAGTCCATCATCTTTCAATTGCTGAATGATTTCCCCCACTTGCTTGTCCATCACCATCACATTGGATAAAAACCGTGCGATGACATGCCGACTTATACTATCATCTGGGTAATAGGGAGGTACTTCCACCGTCTTAGGATCCACTAATAACGGTTCTTTATCCCTAGCCCAAACTTGAGATTCATGCGTTGTTTCCAAATTAAACACCGAGAAAAAGGGTTTGGTTTTATCTAGACGATTTCGCCAATGCGCCTTTTTGCTACTTTCATCCCAGGCCGTGACAGGAGCCTGAAATTGGTAATCTTCTTTGGCATTATTTGTACAATAATAGCCTGCAATTCGCAAATATTCCGGGAAGCATTTCACCCCTTCTGGAATTACAGCTGAATAGGGGTTTAGGCCTATAGGATAATCACTCGAGGGCGAAGCTGAAGTTCCTAAGGTTCGCATGTTATGACTGCCGATGGAAGTTTGGTAATTACCCGTAATCAGCGCAGAGCGACTTGGAGCACAAACGCCGGCGGTTGAATAGGCTTGTGTATAGCGTACTGATTCTTTGGCTAATTGATCCAACACGGGAGTTTTGGCCACCTTTTCTCCGTAAGATCCCAAATGAGGAGACATGTCTTCGCAAACAATCCAAACGATGTTCGGTAGGGTTGTTGCAGTTTTATCCTGTGCAAAAAGGCTCGAAAAAGAGAGAAAGCAACAAAGGATTAGGAGCAGTGTATTTCGTTTCATAGACCTGTTTTTAGTAATGAAATTTGTACATTATTTTTTACTTTTCAACGTATTTATTTTGATTTGCGCGCTTGCTTTTATTTACCTTTTTAATAGGCAGACAGCCGATAGAATGAACTTCTTTTTAACCAGATTTACCTGCTACCCAGGCTATATTAAAGAGTATCCAAAGAAAAATCTCTGCATAATTGAGGGGATTTTTCTTGATTAAATGAGTATGAATCTCGCAGGTTCTGGATTGGCTCTTGTCCATTAGTTCCAATGATAAATGGGGTAAAAATTGGGAATTAAAAAAAGGTATTAATTTATTAACAATGCGCTAGAACATCTATTCGGCTCCACTGTTTATATTAAATTCTCATTTATTCACTCAAAAAAATACGTCATGATTAGCAACCACGAAATTGATTACAAAATCTACGGAGAAGAACTTCAATTTGTTGAAATTGAGTTAGACCCAAATGAAACTGCCATCGCAGAAAGCGGCGCTTTTATGATGATGGAAAGTGGCATTGAAATGCAAACGATTTTTGGCGATGGAAGCCAGGAGCAGTCCGGTGGATTTATGGGAAAATTGTTCAGTGCTGGAAAGCGATTACTGGTAGGTGAAAGTTTGTTCATGACTGCCTTTACCAATGTGGGCCAAGGAAAAAAGAAGGTAAGCTTTGCCTCTGCTTATACTGGAAAAATCATCGTTTTCGACCTAAAGCAATTAGGAGGAAAAATTATCGCACAGAAAGATGCGTTTTTATGCGCTGCCAAAGGAGTAAGCATTGGCATTGAACTTCAACGGAAATTGGGTACAGGGATCTTTGGAGGGGAGGGATTTATCATGCAGAAGCTTGAGGGTGATGGACTTGCCTTTGCCCACGCGGGAGGATACATTGTGGAAAAGGATTTACTGCCTGGTGAAGTGCTTAAGGTAGATACAGGATGTGTGGTAGCCTACACTGCAGGAGTTGATTTTGATATCCAAATGGTAAAGGGAATTAAGAACTTTATGTTTGGTGGAGAAGGGTTATTCTTAGCGGTATTGCAAGGACCAGGAAAAGTGTGGTTGCAATCACTTCCAATCAGTAGACTTGCAGGACGCATCATGCAATATGGTGGGTCCACAAGAAAAGAAGAGGGTAGTGTTTTAGGAGGACTGGGTAATCTATTAGATGGAAGAGAATAAATAGTCTATAAAAAGCGATAAACTAAAAAAGTCCTCCGCTGCTGCGGAGGACTTTTTCTTTATTCCTGGATGCGTAAGCTAAGCTGCATCTTTCAAGTGAAATCAGTAATGAATTACAGCTTGGTTGCTTTGTAGATTTTTACAAATCCATCATTTTCGCTAGAAACAACAATCAAACTTTGTTGAATTGGGCTTTTACCTGCTGGGATAAATAATACTCCTTCAGGAGCATCTCCAGTTTTAATTAATTTCACAAAAACTGGGGCAGTAGGAATGGTGATGTCATAAATGGCAAAGGCATCTGCTCGTTCGAGTCCCACGATGGCAATTTGCTTGCTTCCCACTTTTCCTACCGTCACTGCTTCAGGTTCAGCTCCCTTATCATCGCTTCTACCATCGTCATATACTTGAGATTCGAGCGCTTTTTTATCCAATTCATTTTTGCTATCAAAAACTTGATCGCCTGTTAATCCATTCCACACACTGAAAGAACGCGCTCCTAAAGTATAAATTGCATCAAAATCGCCATCGCCATCGGTGTCACCCAAGGTAGTGGTGGTATTCAATCTTCCAAGCTGCGCATCTGTTTTCAAGGTACTTGCAGTTGGAAATTTTGTGGCATCAAGGACATGTGCACTGGATCCAACTCTTCGCATCTCCGTAAATCCAGCATATTCACGAGCATCACCCTCATTTGCGGTAAATAAATAGGGAATCCCATTGTAGGTATACTGGGAAATTGCGTCAGGCTGATACATCCCGAATACATTAGCTGCCAATCTGAATTCTACCTTAGTGTCTTTATCGCTAGGGTCAATTTCATTACCCGCAGCTCCATAATCCTTAAATCCTAAAGGAGTAATTTTTTTGAAAACACCACCCACAATATCTAATTCTGCGATGGCATTGTTTTCTTGTAGCGTTACCCAGGCGGTTTTGGAATCATCCGAAACGGTGATGTATTCAGGCTCGATGTCTTTTAAGAAATTTTTACCTGGACCATAAATCCGAAATCCTTTTGCAGTTAACGCGGCTAATTGACTTTCGAATGCTGCAAAGTTTAACGTCTTAACAGAATAATCAGCCACTTTAATGATCGAAACTGTTCCTTCTGGGTCAGTGGTGTAGGCATCATTCGGTTCGCCTTCATTGGCTGTGAGAATGTATTTTCCATCCTTAGAGTAGGTGACCATGTCTGGCAATGCACCCACTTCAATTACTTTCACTTCTGCTAAAGTTGTGGTATTAAAAACGACAACTTTACCGTTCTGTTGCTTGTTGATAGATTCGATTGCCGCAGCGAGCTTGCCATCATAAACATCCAAACTGTTCACATAACCTCCATAAGTTGTAAGAGGGATTGACTTTACCAAAGTGGGGGCTGCAGGATTGGATAAATCAATCACATCAATTTTGTTGGCAGCGCTATTATTGACTGCAAAAAGTTGCTTTGTGGCAGGATCAAAGGTGGTGATTTCCGCAGCACCTGAACCTCCCAAGCCAATAGATCCTATTTCTTGGTAGGAAGCGATGTCCTCATTGACTGTATTTTCCAAAGGGATTGGATCATTTTCTTCCTTTAGGCAGCTAAAGCAAACTAAAGCTAAACCCACTAATGCTATCTGTCTCATGGTATTTTAATTTTTCATAAAACTAAATTTAGAGATGGAGACCTGACTTTGTTTCTGGTTATGAATTCATTACGAGAAAATTATTTCTATGGCATTAAAACCTACACGGAATTCAAAAAAATTTAACATTGAAAAAATAGAGCAGCAATTGGAGAAGGAATTTTAAGAGTACCTACACCTTAATTTAGGAAGTTTTCTTAATTTAGCTTATGAATAAACCCAGTCAAAATTTTATCCATATGAAAAAGACCTCCCTTTTCCTAGTCGCTTTTTTGGTTGTAGCAAGCGTAGTATTTGCTTCCTCTTTCGTAACCTCAGAGAGAGAATTCACGGTATTCAGTGCAGAACGTGTCAGTTTCAAGATCAAAGGAACCGGCTCAAAAAATATCCCGGTGTCGATTGGCATAGGTTCCCAGCCAGGCAGTGGTGCATGCTGCTCCGGTGTCAGTCCCTTCACAACTGCGAGTTTTGTAGGCAATGTAGGCGATGTGGTATACGATGGAAAAACTAGAAGAGTCATCACGAAGATTTCCAGTGACATGAATGGCACTACGCTTGATTTATCTCAATACTATTGATGTAAATCATATTTTTAGGGATTCTGAAATTTCAGTTTAGCTATTCCCTCAATAGTTGCCTAACTAATTTTCGTTTATGAAAAGCTATAAGTATTGGTGCTGCATCCTCTTTTTCCTAGCCCCGATTCTGACAACTGCGCAAATCAAGTCACCCGAAGTTAAGCAGTCCCAATACATCACCGTTTTGGGTATTGCTCAGGATGGGGGCTATCCGCAGGCGGGCTGCAAAGCCGAGCACTGCCTACGCTACTGGCGGGGAGAGGAAAAGAAGCGACAGGTCGTGAGCCTCGGACTTACGGATCAAGCAAGTGGACAAAACTGGCTGTTTGAAGCTACTCCTGATTTCACTGCCCAACTGCAGGAGCTCCAAACCGCTTCAGGTTCGACAAACTTGTCCGGTATTTTCCTTACCCATGCGCACATGGGGCACTATGCGGGCTTGCTATCCCTGGGACGTGAAGCCATGGGGGCCCAAGGAATGCCGGTGTATGTGATGCCCAAAATGAAGGAATTCCTAGAAACCAATGCCCCTTGGAGTCAATTGGTGTCCCTTGGGAATATCAAGCTAGTCTTGATGGAAGCGGATACTCCTATACAATTGAACTCCAATCTTCGGGTCACTCCCATGAAAGTACCCCATCGGGATGAGTTTTCGGAGACGGTAGGATTTCGAATTGAAACGGCTGAAAAGAGTCTTTTATTTATCCCGGACATAGACAAGTGGCCGCTGTGGGATCGGGATATTCGAGCCGAAGTAGCCCGTGTGCATGTTGCCTTGCTCGATGCTACTTTTTACCAGGAGGGGGAGCTTCCCAATCGGGACATGCGCGAGATTCCGCATCCCTTTGTAGCAGAAACGATCAGTTTATTTTCCCCACTTTCGGAGAGTGAGAAGCGGAAAATCAAGTTTATCCACTTCAACCATACCAATCCTCTAATTTTTGAGGGGCCGGAACGGAAGACAGTAAAAAACCTCGGTTTTGCCGTAGCTACCGAAGGGGAGCGAATACACTTAAGAAATTAAGTATAGTGCACTAGGGGGTATTTTTAGTCTTTACTTGCACTGAGCATTGTATCGTCTAGTTGCCTCCTCGTTTCCAAAGCCCATGCCTGCTCGATAGTTTTGACACATTTGTGCTTTATTATTTTGATTTGCAAATGCGGCACCCAAGTTGAGAAATACATTGCCATTACTCCAATAATACTCATTATTCAAACGTTTGGCTGCTGTCAAGGCATTATTCCAACTTTTGATGGCCATATCAAAATCCCTTTCTTCAAAATAAATGTAGCCCAATCTATCCCAACCATTAATTTCATCATAGCGGATATAGCTTTCGAAAATTCTTTTGGCCTCGGAACTATTATTTGTTTTGAGGTAGGTATTCCCTGCCGTGTATCCATAGGTTTCAATAAACTTATCGTAATCCATCATGACCTTCAGCTGATTTAAATAGGTGGCAGCTTGGTAATAATTTTCTTGGTAATAAAAGTGGTTAAACAGTTGGTAATAAACAGAGCTCTTTTCCTCTAGATCAAATTTACTGTAACTGTTTAACTCATTTAAAATAGACGTAAAATCCGACTGGCCTTTGTCCATGGCTATTTTGAACTTTACGAGGGCCATACCATAAGTCAAATCTTTTGGGGTATTCAATTCACCAATAAGCTCGTCAATTTCGTAAAAGGATTTTTCTGCGCTCCAATACTCTGAAGCTAGCTTATCGTACTTGACTTTAAACTTTCTAAATGAAGAGTTCAGGTACTCTCCTAAAAATTGGCCTTGGTTATTTTTTTTAGTTACATAGCTAATAAAATCATCCAAATCCACTTCATAAATTCCAGGAGCGATTACTTGACGAATGAAACAGCTCGAGCAAATTTCTGTTATTCTCCCATTCTCAGCAGATTGTTTGGGTGAGGTATATTCAAAAACCTTACCTCCTTCACCATAAAGGAAGGTAGTTGAATTTACCCATTTTGATAGGTAGCCCTGCGCAATTTGGTTTCCATCGGGATCAATTATAAATTGATTTCCCTCTTCATCCGAAACTTGTGCAGCCCAACCATCAAACTGTTGAGCATAGTTATACTGGCTAGGGATTTTTAGCTCTCCTGATGAATTTATATACCCCTCATATTCGCCTATTTCTACAGGTACAAGATCCGTGTACTTTTCAGTCCATTCAAAAGAAGATCTAGGACTTGAAGTTGAATAGTATCCTCCATCCAATTCGCTGATCCAAAATAAATCTGCTCCGTCACCCCCAAACCCGCCACCATCTCCGTCTCCGTAGAATTCTTCTTCAGGGTCTGGTGTATTTACAAAGGGTACAGGAGTCGTGGTCAATTTCCCCTGCTGTGGAACGATCAGGTTCATGCTTCCACTCGGATTAGACGTAAGGTAAACTCCACCTAGGTCTGAGACTGTAGTTAAATTTGTAAGCGATTCAGAAAAGTTACGCTTGGAAACTAACTTATGTCCGCCTGCAGCCAAATTGAAAATAACTACTTCATCTAGAACATACATGATGTCACAATTCATTTCAATTCCTTTCACTCCACTTGCCGTGATGGAATATTTTTGCTCATCTGAATTTTTGCTAGAGATGTAATTTTTGGAATCTAGGTAAAAGGCAATTAATTCTGTACTTGGGCTTGGTACTAGGCTGTCATTTAGGACTAAAAAGTTTTTCCCATCTACCTTTAAATTAACCGTTCCATTTAAATTTTTCACGCTTAATGAAACTCCTTTAGCCAAGGATTTCCCAGATAAAGTATACACTTCGCGAATTGATTCTTTTTCATCATAGGCCGCCAATACCCCATCAGAAACGGCAGTTTTAGTGGTGAAGGATTGCATCTTACCGTAAAAAGGATGTATTAATGAGTAATTAGTACCTTTTCCTGCGAGGATATTTCCATTGTCAAGTGTTGTTAACAATTCGTATGCATCCAAGGGAACACTATACTCACCTAGCACATTGAGAGATCCACTAAGGTTATTCCCGCCTGGCTTAGTTATAGTTACTTGATAAACCTGTTTGGTTAAGCCGCTGATGTCATCGTAAATAGCTTGAGTCAGCTGTTGGATTTTCCCCTGTGAATCCAGGTATAAAATACCCCATTTTTCGCCAACTTGGTACCTGAAAAGTGAGTTCCCATCTCTTAAAATGGTTTTTGCTTTAAAATTGGCAGCTTCTCCAGTTAGGGGTTTTCCAGATACAGTACCTAAGGAATAATTATTTCTATCGTTCAAAAAAGGTAGAACCGTTACCTCTAGATTTTCTGAAAGTCGTTTAACCTGTTCATAGCCAAAGCTTGTCGCATTCCTTTTTATTTTCTTATTCCATTCCTGTACGTATTCCCAATTTCCTTCAGTAAGCTTGTTATAAAGAAGGGTATTAAAAAGTGAATCCAATTGTAATCGGCGAGCACCTTCGGTGAATTTCTTCGAGTAGGCCTCAAAAGCTACATCCTTAAAATTGAGCATTAAATCTTTGTGGTACAGCGAATCAAGGGCGTTAAAAACAGCAGTATGCTCTTCGCCATCTTCATATATGCCAATAAATTTTTCAAGAGAAGGAATGGACAGGTCAACCATGGCTACTTTATAATCCATGGCTCGTGCCATTGAAAATGCTTCTTCGCTTCGATTATGCGCTTCAAACGACTCGGAAAACGTCCGGAGAGCCTTCGTATTGTTTAATGCTACTGCTGCTTTAAATTCCAACTCCCCCCAGGCATCGTAGGCTTTCTTAGAGGCCTCCATATTTTCGTAATCTTCGTAAACAGATTTTAGCTTTTGTGGATTTCCACCATTTGCAAGTGCATCTTTTAATGCTGCTAAGCTTTCCAAGTTGTATCCCTCTGTTAAGAATGGGCTGGATGCATATTTAGCATTATGATCCTTCCAGGACTCCGTTTGGTCAAGCCCTTTGTAAAAGTTAAATGCAGATTTAAAAAAATTATCTTTTGCAGCCTCATAACTCGCAGTGTTTAGATCGAAACTTTTAAAGAGATCTTCTAATTCTTTTGGATCTTTTTCAAGCTCGGGATTGCCCTTCAGTAGGTCTTCATAGATTGAAAAGTAAACTTCCTTGGAATTTGCTGATTGTAAATTGCATAAAGAGCGAACGTAATAAAATTCCAATCGAATGTCTTCTGCCTTTACCTCGGACAGTAATTCATTCGCTTTTTCATAGTCACCTTTACTAAATTGCTTGTATGCATTTTTTGCTTTGGTTTGTCCCATTAGATTCGATGAAACAATAAAAGCCAAGAGAAAAATAAATCCTTTCATATGAAGTTTTTGATAGGTTAAAACGTGCTCAGTTATTGATGGGAAAGTTAATATCATTTATAATAATTAGCTCAAGATTTATCTATTTTTCAAAAAAAAGAGTAGAAATAAACTATTTTTTTGATCCTATTTAATTTTTAAAAATTGATTTTTAATTGAAAAAGAGAGAAGTCGCTTTTTTTAATTTGAGGTGTTCTCCTCCCAAATAATTAAGATTTAAAGGTGGACTATCGTATGAAATTTTCGTAATTGGGCTGAAACCGTGTTTTTACGGATATAAAAAATAGGAAAAGACAATTAAGGCGAAATTAATTTTCTTTCTTGGTCCTAAGGCTCAGATTTAAGTTTCAAATCTTTGATTATATCTCTTACTTTTTGCAAAAATATTCCTCCCGGATCTTCCTTACCAGTAAAGTAGGAGGCATTGGTTTCTTTCCACCAACTCGAGCCTCTGAATTTGCCATATTCGCTATGCCCAATTACAAATTCGATTGGATACTTATTCGTGAGATGTCGTATTAATTTGGCATTTGCA
>Ga0209551_1001092_pt1 | contig 10441 bp, 12 predicted proteins | sample LauGreSuBDMM15SD_2_FD_187568 | JGI IMG/M metagenome (GOLD analysis project Ga0209551, IMG submission 187568) | Freshwater lake microbial communities from Lake Michigan, USA - Su13.BD.MM15.SD (SPAdes) (version 3) | ecosystem: Environmental > Aquatic > Freshwater > Lake | place: Lake Michigan, USA... | reverse complement strand
GTATCACATTTACAGGTTGGAAATCTTGGGTTAATTTACAAATAGTTGATGATCCTGGAAAGGGGTACGCACTTCTTGGTGCGATACTTGCCATCTCTGGTTTATTGATTTCACTATTTACTAGACAAAGAAGAATTTGGGTAAAGCAAGGAAGTAAAACTCAAGTTGCTGGTCTTGCCAAGAACGGCATACCAGGACTTGAGCAAGAGATAAAAGACTTAGTAAAGGAGTTAAGTAATGAGCGATAACTCTGCTGCCTTACTTTCTAATAACTTTATTTACTCAGCAATGCTGTTTTACACCTTAGCATTTTTATTTCATGCAGTTGAGGTTGCGTGGTCGGTAAAGACGCCAGCCCTAAATGTAAAGAAAACCACTTTAGATTTTACTCGTACTGAACGGGTGGGACGACTTGCCTCTGCTTTCTTAATTTTAGGTTTCTTATTACTTTTTACCGGTGTAATTTTTAGAGGTATGTCAGCAAATAGAGTTCCATGGGGCAACATGTACGAGTTTTCAATTACCGGAGCTCTGGCATTTACCGCTGCCTACTTATTTGCATTGAAAAAATATAAGTTTCGCTGGCTAGGTTTACCAGTTTCATTAGCGGTTTTATTGACGCTGGGAACTGCTGTAACTTTGTTATATAGACCAAGTGCACCACTTGTCCCTGCACTTAAATCACCTTGGTTAGTAATACATGTATCCACAGCGATTATTTCTGGCGGTGTTTTTCTGCTGGCAAACTGTATCGCTGCTGCTTATTTGATTTTAGATAGATATGAACAAAAATCTGGCCGCCCTGCTTGGGCAATGAATCTGCCGACTTTAGAAACTTTGGATAATCTTTCTTATCGATTAATCGCACTTGTTTTCCCGCTTTGGAGCTTTTCAGTAATTGCTGGTGCTATTTGGGCAGAGGCAGCATGGGGACGTTATTGGGGATGGGATCCAAAAGAAACTTGGGCATTTATTACTTGGGTTGCGTATGCAGCGTATTTACACGCACGTGTAACAGTTGGCTGGCGTGGTAAAAAAGCTGCCTGGCTATGTTTACTAGCTGGATCTACATTTTTATTTAATTATATTTATATAAATGTGTGGGGCACGGGCCGCCATACATATTCAGGTTTATAGCTTTCTTAAAAAGTCCGGATCATCGTCAGGTGGAATAATTTTTCTTGGCCCACCACGCCCTTTGCCCGGTCTTCTTGGCTTACCCGCAACAAACCAGGCGATACTGCCTACAAAAATACCACCAGTAAATACGATAATTAATAACCAAGCCCACTTTGGAAACCTTTTTACCTTTTCTTGAGGCGTAACTGCGCAGTCGATAAAAGCGTAAATGGTTATAACCGTTGCCAAGATTGCGATTAGCCTAATCATGCGCCTAGTTTACTGCTTTTAAATATAAAGTGCAGTAGCAATTAAAGCTGACATAAGTAACTGCAGGCGGGCGGTGTTATTCAGCACAGTAATTAGCGCTGCATCTTTTGCCCCACCTAAAACTTGCTTAACAACTTGGTAAGTAAAGGGTAGGCAAACAAGAGTTAGCACTACTAATTGATCAATTCCAATCGCACTAAGTGCTGCCAATTGAGCTGTTATTAACAAAAATGCAAAAAATTTTCGGGTGTTTATATCTCCAATTCGCACTGCAACTGTCCGCTTACTCACCAACGCATCCTTTGGCAGATCCCGTAAGTTATTGATAACCAGGATCGCGCAGGACAGCAAGCCGACTGGAACTGATAGCAACAGTATCTGCCAATTCAATTTTTCAGATTGAACGTAGTAGCTTCCAACTGTGGCGACTAAGCCAAAAAAAATAAAGACTGAAAATTCACCAAACCCTAAGTATCCGTATGGCTGCTTGCCACCGGTGTAGCCCCAAGCTGCCAAAATAGAAATACCACCAACTGGTATTAGCCATAGAGAGATATTAAGTGAAAGTAAGCTGCCTGCAACTACAGCAAATAAAAATGAGATGTAGGAAGCACGTTTAACTGACTTAGCTGATGCCAATCCTGATGCAACTAATCTGATTGGTCCCACTCGGTCAGTGTCAGTACCACGAATTCCATCGGAGTAATCATTAGCATAATTAACTGCTATTTGTAGGGAGAGTGAAACGATCAAAGCAAGAAGAGCATTAATCCAATTAACCTCTGATGCATAAAATGTACCAATTAGAACTGGAGATACCGCAGCGGGAAGAGTTTTAACTCTGGCACCAATCACCCACTTATTCATCTGCCACCTTCATCCCTTTTGCTAACTCAACTGCTTTTTTTCGATCCAACTTACCGATTGCTGTTTTTGGTATCTGATCAAACAAGTATATTTTCTTTGGCGTAAAAATTGGACCAAGAGTTTGGCGTAATTTTCCAACCTGTATCTCTGAGGTGCTGCCAACACATAGTTGCTGCCCCCACACCTCATCCTGCAAGGCAAAAGTAATCAATTCCTGGGCAGGATAAATTTTTGCAATCATTTCTTCAACTAGTGCCAGTGATATTTTTTCACCCCCTGAAATAATTACATCATCAGCTCTACCTAAAACTTTAAGCAGGCCATTTGATACCTCACCTAAATCATTACTTTCAAACCAACCACTTTTATCGATCTGACTTATCTGGCCGGAAGCAGAAAGGTATCCAGATGCCATCATGGAACCAGATAATTGAATTAATCCAGAGGTCGAAATTCTTACCTCAACCCCATCCAGTGGTTTTTGATTGTAGATGCAACCCCCACACATTTCAGTCATGCCATAGGTTGTAACAATTTTAATATGTTTACTTGCAGCATCCTTTTTAATCTTTTCACTTATTGGCCCACCACCCACTAGCACTGCCTCAGCTGCAGTTAAGTGTTCCAACAATTTTGCATCGGTGGTTAATGCTTTATGTAATTGGGTAGGCACAATTGAAATAAAATCAGTATCAATATAATTTTCAACATTTCTATTATCGACAACTCTTGTTCCTAGCGCAGTTGCTCTAATGATTACATTTAAGCCCGCAATGTGATTTGTTGGTAATAAAAGTGACCAGCTGTCTCCTGGAGTTGCACCTAAGTATTTATGGCAGGCATTTATTGATGCAATTAACGCAGCTGATGAGATAGCTATTGATTTTGCTTCACCAGTTGAGCCAGAGGTGGAGACAACCATTGCAATTGATTTATCAATTTTTTTTGCTGAAACCTCACTAGTTGATAGTGCAGGGCCTGATCCTTCAAGTGCTGCCGCTAAATTTTCCTGCAGTTGTGGGATTGACCACTCAGCCTGAATAGGGATTAAATCACGCAGTTCTTTTTCTCCCATAATCACCGTAGGCTATCTCTTATCTAAATACTAGTTAAACCTTTGGAGCATATCTTGAGCAAGCCGATTAAGCGACAGCCAGGTGAGAGAGTTATTCCTAACTGGCAAACGGGTAGTGGCGGTGAGAAGTTTGTTGATATTAAATATCAAACGGCTGAGGGTATGGCGAAAATTACAATCAATCGCCCAGAAGTTCAAAATGCTTTTCGGCCGCAAACTATTTCTGAACTAGCTGAAGCATTTAATCTCGCGCGAGATAATGATCAAGTTGGTGTAATTATTTTTACCGGTGAGGGAGATGAGGCATTTTGCTCTGGCGGTGACATAAGCGTTCGTGGGGACGATGGATATTTAGGTGATGACGCGCTGAGTAAAAAAGGAATTGGCCGACTAAATGTTTTAGATCTACAGGTTCAAATACGAAGAACTCCAAAGCCAGTTGTAGCAATGGTTGCTGGCTGGGCAATAGGTGGAGGACATGTGTTGCATGTAGTTTGCGACTTAACTATTGCAGCTGAGAATTCAAAGTTTGGTCAAACCGGTCCAATGGTTGGTTCATTTGACGGCGGATATGGTGCAGGTTTACTTGCTGCGCATATCGGGCAAAAGAAAGCTCGAGAAATTTGGTTTTTGTGTCGACAATACAACGCACAAGAGGCTTTAGATATGGGATTAGTGAATGCAGTAGTACCAGTTAAAGAATTAGAAGCTGAAACTGTTTCTTGGGCGCGAGAGATGTTGCGCCACTCACCAATGGCGCTGCGCCTACTTAAGGCAAGCCTTAATGCTGCAGATGATGGTTTAGCCGGGATTCAACAATTAGCAGGGGATGCAACGATGTTGTTTTATTTAACAGAGGAGGGCCAAGAAGGTAGAAACGCCTTTAAAGAAAAGCGTGAACCAAATTTTAATAAATTTCCTAAACGACCTTAAGTAATGTTTCCGTATCAACTTCAAGTAGTTGCATTGCCCGTTAAATCTAATTTTCGTAGTTTAAAGATTCGAGAAGTAGCAGTATTTGAAGGACCATCTGGGTGGAGTGAGTTCGCACCATTTATTGAATATCAAAATAAAGAGGCTGCTACATGGCTTAAAGCTGCAATTGAATCAGCCACAATCAACACCCCGAAAGGGATTAGAGATGTAATTCCAATTAATGCAACAATTCCAAATGTTCCCATCAGTGAGGTAGCAGGCATACTCAAAGGTTTTGCTGGCTGCAGCACAGTAAAAATTAAGGTTAAAGATTACGAAAATGATCGGGCGATATTAGCTGAGGTAATAAGACTCACCCCAAGTGCCAAAATCAGAATTGATGCAAATGGCGCTTGGACTTTGGAGGAAGCTGTTGCAAATATTCAAAATTATGAGAGTGAATTTACTGGTGTTATTGATTATGTTGAGCAACCATGCATAGATATAGCAGATCTTAAATCACTGAGAAAAAGGATTAATATAAAGATTGCAGTCGATGAATCAATTAGAAAATATCTAAACGGTGATTTCACAAAACTTAAAGAGGTTGCCGATGTGGCAATCATTAAATGGGCACCAAGTGGGGGTATCTTTGCTGCTTTAAGTATCATTGAAAAGATAAAATTACCGGTCGTGGTTTCAAGTGCCCTAGATAGCAGTATTGGAATATCTCACGGTTTAGCACTTGCATCCTTAGTTCCCAATCTCTACGGCCCATGTGGATTGGGAACAGTTGCACTACTTCAAGAAGATGTAACAAGTACTCCACTTGTAGCATCTAATGGAGTAATTAAGAATCAAAAGATAATTCCAGATCGGATAAGTGAATTAAAGGTTGGCAATGATAGGCAAATTTGGTGGCAAGATAGGGTAAATGCAATTTATGAAGGGGGGCTAATTTGAGTAATTCAACTCAATTGGCTCACTCACTTCTTAGACAATTAATTGAAGCAGGGGTTAGTGACTTTGTAGTCTGCCCAGGATCACGTAACGCACCTTTTCTAATTGCATTAGGTGAAGCATCGAGTAAGCAAATAATTGATTTGCATATAAAAATTGATGAGCGTGGTGCTGCATTTTTCGCTTTAGGAATAGCCAAAGCAAGTAATAATTATGTGGCAGTAATCTGTACAAGCGGAACTGCTGCAGCTAATTTTCATCCAGCAGCATTAGAGGCGCTGCATAGCAATAGTAAATTACTCATTATCACCGCCGATCGCCCTGCTCGTCTTAGAAAGACTGGCGCTAACCAAACTACGAATCAAGTGGATATCTTTTCTGCAGTTAAAACTCATGATTTATCGACAGATATAAATTTAAAACCACTACTTACTAATGGGCCACTGCATCTTAATGTTCAATTTGATGAACCACTTATTAGCGAAGAAAAAAACGACTGGTTGGCTGGTATAAAAATCACTGGCCCAAATTATTCAAATAAAATTGGCGGAAGGCTGGATCTAACTACAGGGGTATTAATTGTTGGACATGATCGTGCCGGTTATACACTTGATGAGATTAATGATTTTGCAGGAGAATTAAACTGGCCAGTTATATCCGAAGATCCAATTTCATTTCCACAAGCAATTGCCCACTCATCACTTTTTCTTACCGATCCAAAAATTGCTGACAAATTTGCTCCTGAAAATATAGTTGTAATTGGGCGGACAACACTTGCCCGGAGCACAAATACATTTATAGCTCAGTGCAAAAACCTTGTGGTAATTGATCCTAGAGTGGCTGATATTGATAACAAGCGCGAGGCAGATTTAATTCTCACCTCACTTCCAAACCAAATCACCAGCCAAAAGAGTGATTCAACTCTTTGGCAAAAAGCATCAGCTGTTGCAGAAACTGAAATTGCAAGTATCGGTTGGTCAGAGCAGTTAGCGGTAATCAGTATCTGTCAGGTGTTACCAAGTGAAACTGCTTTATTTGTTGGATCATCAAGACCAATTAGAGATATTGAAGCCTTTTGTAAACCACGCAAAGGATTGCTGGTATTTAGTAATCGAGGTCTTTCTGGAATCGATGGCAATATTTCAACAATTTTTGGAATAGCTAAAGAGTTTGAAAATACCAGCGCAATTCTTGGTGACTTAACCTTCTTGCATGACATCTCTGCATTAGTTAATAGATCGGGTGAAAATATTCGCATCTTTGTACTTGATAATAACGGTGGTGGAATCTTTTCAACCCTGCCACAAGCTAATGCAGATAATTTTGATCAATTATTTGGTACGCCACATAATTTAGATTTAGAAAAAGTTGCAACAGGTTTCGGCGTTAAATCTACAACTGTAAGTGATTTAAACGGATTAAAACTGCAACTGTCTAAGCCTATTGTTGGGTTAGAGGTAGTAATTGTAAAAGTGCCAGCTAGATCAACTAATGCCGATAATTTAAAACTAATAACTCAGAGAGTATCCAGCGCAGTGCGCATTGGTATTAATTTAGATTGACTTTCTGCAAACTCTTTCTCAGGATTTGAATCAGCAACAATTCCGCAACCAGCAAAAATTCTGATTGATTTTCGATCTTCTGAGAGTAAGCCGCACCTTAAAGCAATTGCAATCTCACCATCACCTTGTGCATCAATCCAACCAACCGGGCCTGAATAACGGCCTCTATCCATTTGTTCAAGCTGTGAAATATATTTTTTTGCCACCTCAGTTGGTGTTCCACACACTGCTGCAGATGGGTGCAACTGTTCTATCAGCGTAAAGATATCTGCCTGCCTGGCGCTGCTGTTCAAAACCCCTGTGACATCGGTAGCAAGATGCATGACATTGGCTAGATGTAAAACAAATGGTGATTCAGGAACATTTGTTGATGAACAAAATGGTGCAAGGCCATCAGCTACAGACTTGACTGCATACTCATGTTCCTCTAAATCCTTTGATGATTTTGCAAGGGATGCTGCTAAGGCTAAATCTCTATCCTCATTACCTGATTTACGAATAGTTCCGGCTAATACTCTGGAAGTTACTAATGATTTACTTAATCTGACTAATAGCTCTGGAGTAGCACCCACTAGCCCGTTAACAAGAAATAACCATGTGGATGGGTACTCAATCTCAAGTCGTTGCAGCAAAGAACGAGTATCAATTTCCTTGGTGGAGGTAGCGGTTAAATCACGTGCCAGCACAACTTTTTCTACCAGTCCATCTTTAATTGCAGTGATCGCCTTGGTTACCTGCTGTCGCCAAACTTCTTCATCTTTAGCTGCATCTTGCCAGGTAATCTCACCACTAATTGAGGAGTTACTAATTTTCTCTAAACCGGGTTGATTCTTATCACCAATCCAAGTTATCCAAGATTTGCCGTTTTTTTGCCCCAACACAATCTGTGGGATTACTAGAACAGATGGGGAGCTTGAATCAAATGCGAATGATGCAAAAAGTAATGGCCCGGTACCACTACCGTGGACATTATTATTTATTTTAAACTCTGAAAGTTGATCATTCCACCACGCTCGTGCCCGATCAAAACGGTCTTCACCGGTAACAATAAATTTTTTATACTCCCCAAAACCTACTAACCCATCACCACTTCTTATCCATGCACTAGTTAAATCTAAATCAGTATTCATCGAGGATAATGTTGGATGTTCTCCCAACATTTCGGTAGTAATTAAAACCGACATGATGAAATTTATGCCTATCTGTTTGTGTGATTTGTGTGTAAAGCCTACCGCCTAGAGAATAGGGGCATGGCCGGTGCTAATCTGAACAAAGATCCTGATGATGTATCAAAAATGTTTGATGGCGTGGCAAGTAGGTATGATTTTTTAAATGACTTGTTAAGTTTGGGCAGAAGTAAGGCTTGGCGTAAGAGTGTGACCGGCATCATTGCTCCCAAGATTGGTATGACAGTTTTGGATATTGCAGCCGGAACTGGATCATCATCAAGACCTTTGGTGGATAAGGGTGCTGAAGTAACAGCGCTAGATTTTTCAGCCGGAATGTTGGATCAAGGTCGCAAGCAGCATAAGGATATTAAATTTGTACAAGGTGATGCGTTGAAATTACCATTTAGTGAAAATACTTTTGATGTTACAACTATTTCTTTTGGACTTCGTAATACTGCCAACTCTAATATTGCACTTAGAGAGGCTTTACGAGTAACAAAAGTTGGCGGTAAAATCGTGGTGGCAGAATTTTCTCATCCGGTTAATAAAATTTTTAGGAGAGCATATTTAAATTATTTAATGAAAGCACTTCCAATAATTGCAAAGCGAATAAGTAAAAATCCTGCTGCATATATCTACCTATCTGAATCAATTCGGGCTTGGCCAGACCAGGCAGGGTTAGCCTTAATAATGAGTGAATGCGGGTGGAAATCTGTGGCTTGGCAGGACCTTACCTTCGGAATTGTCGCAGTTCACATTGGATATAAGGCTTAGGTGGCAAAACCCACCGCTGGCTAACAATAAGATTTGACGGTATGAATCCTTCAATAAATCCATATGTTCCGATCCTGGCGATTGGGGCAATTGGCTTGGGTTTTGCAATTTTTTCGGTATTAGCTGCCGCTCTAACTGGACCAAAAAGATATAACCGCGCGAAGTCAGAGGCTTATGAGTGCGGAATTCAGCCTTCACCACAAGCAGCTGGTGGTGGAAGATTCCCGATTAAATATTTTTTAACTGCAATGTTATTTATCGTCTTTGATATTGAAATTGTCTTTTTATATCCATGGGCGGTCGCATTTGATCAACTTGGACTATTTGGATTGGTTGAAATGGCATTATTTATTGCCACTGTATTTGTTGCCTATGCCTATGTATGGCGCCGCGGTGGACTGGAGTGGGATTAAAATGGGTTTAGAAGAAAAATTACCTAGTGGGTTTTTATTAACCACAGTTGAAAAGCTTGCCGGCTATATGCGCAAGAATTCATTATGGCCAGCGACCTTTGGTTTGGCTTGTTGCGCGATAGAGATGATGGCAGCAGGTGCTGGACGATATGACTTAGCAAGATTTGGAATGGAAGTATTTCGTGCCTCCCCTCGGCAGGCAGATTTAATGATTGTTGCTGGCAGAGTAAGTAATAAAATGGCGCCAGTTGTTCGTCAAGTTTATGATCAAATGGCTGGTCCAAAGTGGAGTATTGCCATGGGAGCTTGCGCTTCATCAGGTGGCATGTTTAATAATTATGCGATCGTGCAAGGTGTTGATCACATAATTCCAGTAGATATTTACTTACCAGGGTGTCCACCAAGGCCTGAGATGTTAATGGATGCGATTCTAAAGTTGCATGAGCAAATTGGTAATGAAAAATTAGGTGCAAATCGTGAGAAAATAATTAAAGAGGTAGAGGCAGCAGCGCTCGCTGCAAAACCAACTCATCAATTAAAAGGGTTGTTGGCATGAGCGAAAAAGGAATGTTTGGAATTCAAGGAAGTGGTGATACTTCTGGGTTTGGTGGCTTGGTAAATACAACTGCAACGATTGCCTCAACGGAACGTCCTTTTGGTGGATATTTTGATCAGGTTGCTGATGATTTAGAGCGTGCTTATCCACTCTTTAGTGATGCAATAGAGAAGGTAGTTGTTGATCGAGGTGAGCTGACATTATTTGTAAAGCGCGATCGATTATTTGATGTTGCGAAAATTTTGAGAGATCAACTTAGATTTGAAATGTGTATCAGCGTCAGTGGAGTGCATTATCCAAGTGAATCAGGACGTGAATTACACTCGGTATATTCACTACTTTCAATAACTAGAAATCAAAGAATTAGATTAGAGGTTTGTGTCTCTGAAAAAGATCCTCATCTACCTTCGTTAGTTGAGGTTTGGGCAGGAACTAACTGGCATGAACGTGAAACATATGACATGTTTGGAATTATTTTTGATAACCACCCAGGTTTAACTCGCATCTTGATGCCAGATGATTGGTCTGGATTCCCACAACGAAAAGATTATCCACTTGGCGGCATTGAGATTGAATACAAGGGTGCAACTGTTCCAGCACCATCTGAACGCAGGAGTTATAAGTGACCACATTTACCGATCCATACGCATCCTCACAAGAAACTACTGAAGGTCGGGTTTACTCCGTTACTGGTGGTGATTGGGATGCATTAGTCACTGAAATTGGTGCCACAAAGGAAGAGCGTGTGGTTTTAAACATGG
>Ga0209551_1001090_pt1 | contig 10446 bp, 10 predicted proteins | sample LauGreSuBDMM15SD_2_FD_187568 | JGI IMG/M metagenome (GOLD analysis project Ga0209551, IMG submission 187568) | Freshwater lake microbial communities from Lake Michigan, USA - Su13.BD.MM15.SD (SPAdes) (version 3) | ecosystem: Environmental > Aquatic > Freshwater > Lake | place: Lake Michigan, USA... | reverse complement strand
ACGGTGGCGAGATGGGGCCCTCTCTCAAAGATGTGCGCACCCGCCTCAGCCCAGAGCAAATTCGCCAGCGTATTGCCGACCCCAGAGTGCTAAACCCACAAACTTTTATGCCATCCTATTTCAGTACAAAAGACCTGCATAATGTACCCAAATCACTTCAAGGCAAAACCGTTCTGACCGAGCAAGCTTTGGAAGACATTATTGTCTATTTACTCAAGAACCCTTCATGATGCCAACTGTATTTTCTCGCCGCCAATCTATCGCTCAGCTACTTAAAACGGTGGTGGCTGCCAGCATGGGCACATTGTTGTCGGGTGCAGCCAAAGCACAGGTCGACAAACTCACCATCACGGGTTTGTCTGAAGCGCGGTTGCGAACTTTTGAAGAAATGGTCAGACCCTTTGTGCAAAACCAAGAACTGAAAAAAGAGAATGTGAGCTTGTCGCTGCCCATGTTGGCTGACAACGGCCACATGGTGCCCTTGAGTTTGAAGATCGACAGCCCCATGACTGAAGCCGAACACATCACCCATGTGTACCTGATCTCACAACGCAACCCCGTGCCTTTGATGTCGAAATTTGTCATGGGACCATGGAACGGGCGAGCCGACTTAAGCACTCGGGTTCGTTTGTCTGGCAACCAAAGCGTGATCGCACTGGCCAGACGCTCGGACGGCAACTTTATTTATGACGTGCAAGAGGTGGTGGTCACCGAAGCGGCTTGTGTGGACAACGGCTGATGACTTCCGCACGCTTACAAATGCCTCCCCGCATTACCCAAGGTGATGTCTTCAAAATTCGTTTGCTGGTCAACCATCCCATGGACAGCGGCTTTTTGCGCGATATCGATGGCGTATTGATTCAACGCAACGTCATCCGACACCTGCTGTGCACCTTGAACGGCAAAGAAGTGTTTCGGGTCGAGCCCACCACGGGCGTTTCTGCCAACCCCTTTATTGAGTTTTATTTGCGCGCCACAGAGTCGGGTGACATGCTGTTTCGCTGGGTTGACGACAAAGCCTATATCGGCGAGTTGCGTCACAACTTAGTGGTTGAAGCGGCCAACGCCTCCAAGCCCAGCGGCAACTGAAACCTGGCATGCAAGGGACCGCGAGCAAAGTTGTTTTCAATTGGCGTTATCTGCTGGTTTGGCTTTTGGCTGGCGTTTGTATGGCCTCCCCCTTGAGTGCCCAGCAACGCATCATCGCCTTAGATAAATTGCAATCGGGCTTGGATTTTTCTGGCGCGGAAGTGCAGTCCTTGCAAGCCGATGAGTTTGCCAACCCTGGCAATATTGCTTTAGACACGGGCAACAAACTGTGGCGCAAGCCCGATGGCAAAAGCAACAAAAGCTGCCAATCCTGCCACGGTGACATAGGCGGCATGAAGGGCATCTCTGCTCGCTATCCAGCGGTCGACAAAGCCAGCGGCAAGTTATTCAACTTGGAAGACCGCATACGCCAATGTCGCACAAAAAACCAAAAAGCCTCAGTGTGGCCTTATGAGTCTGATGAGTTGCTTGCCCTGAGCTTGGCGGTGACGTTCACTTCGCGTGGCATGCCTTTGCAAGCGCAAATCGATGGCGCAGCGAAAAGCCATTTTGAAAACGGTCAACGCATTTTCATGACCCGCCAAGGGCAAATGAACTTGGCCTGCACGAATTGCCACGACCAGCACTATGGTCAAAAGCTTTATACCGACCCCTTAAGCCAAGGCCAAGCCAATGCCTATCCGCTCTACCGCATCGACTGGCAACGGGTTGCCTCTCTGGAGCGGCGCTTGCGTTTTTGCTACACCGGCGTGAGAGCGGAAATTCCCCCTTGGGGACATACCGACATACGCGACATCAGCCTGTACTTGATGTGGCGCGGCCAAGGCCTGCTGGTGGAAGCACCAGCTGTACGCAAATAAGCCAAGCCTATAAAGTGGCCAAGACCTTGGCCCACAAAGCAGGCGTCACCTTGGGGCTCACACCAAACCAAGAAGCAAACGCCGGTCTGGCTTGGTGCAGCAACATGCCCAGACCATTGACTGTGGGGTTACCTTGGGCCGCAGCGCGCTTGAGCAAATCAGTTTGCAATGGGGTGTAAACAATGTCGCAGACCAAAGCCTGTGCAGACAAAGCATCAAGCTGCACATCAAGTGCCGCTTGTCCTTGCATACCTTGCGTGGTGGTGTTGACCAACAGCGCAGCACCCTCGAGTGCAGCATGACGCTCTGCCCAGTCAAAGGCTGTGACCCTTGGGCCAAACTCCTGCGCCATGTCAAAGGCTTTGTCCCTGCTGCGGTTAAGCAAACGAATTTCAGGCACGCCTGCATCGACCAAGGCCCAGACCACGGCACGCGCCGCTCCGCCCGCACCCAAGACCACCGCTGCCCCCGCGTCGGCTTGCCAACTGCTTTTGGCTTCATGCAAACTTTGTATAAACCCAAATGCATCTGTATTAGAGCCATACAAACTGCCATCGGCTCGCACCGACACGGTGTTGACTGCGCCTATGCGTTGGGCCACCGGGTCGGTTTCGTCCAGCCAAGGCAAGACCTCAATTTTGTGCGGCAAAGTGAGATTGCAGCCGGCAAACCCCAAAGCTTTCAAGCCTGTCAAGGCCTGCGATAAATGCGCGGGGTTAACAGCCAAAGGAACATAGGCACCCAGCAAGCCATGCTCGGCAATCCAGTGTTCGTGGATAAGGGGTGACCTCGAATGGGCAATGGGCCAACCCATTACCCCAGCCAAAATAAACGAAGAAGTTGCCATAAGATCGCAAGCATATCTCCAGTCAGCATGTGAAACAATCAGGCCAATTCAGTCAACCCTTTATAGATGCAAGCCGTCACGCCAACCTCTGTTGCTAGATTCCATCATTTCTTAGCGCAACTCACGCGTTTGGTGGATGCTGCGCCTGCTGAACCCGCACTGCTATCGCAAGGGCGTCAATACCTCAGCGAGCTTATTTCCAACGACGACTGGTTGCCTCCCGAGTTTGCGCAAGCCCATTCACAGTATTACCAACAGTATTTGCTTTACGCCGATCCACAAAACCGTTTCTCGGTGGTGAGCTTTGTTTGGGGCCCAGGTCAAGCCACGCCCATCCATGACCATACGGTGTGGGGAATGGTCGGCATATTGCGTGGTTCAGAGTCTTGTCAACCTTACAGCCGCATGTCCGATGGCCGTTGGGCGCCAGCAGGTTTTCAAATTGATATGCAGGCAGGTGACATCGAGGCCGTCTCGCCCCGCATAGGCGACGTCCACAAGGTATGGAACGCCTCCACCCATAAAGTCTCGGTCAGCATCCATGTGTATGGCGGCAATATTGGTTTGATCGAACGCCACAGCTACCGCGAGGACGGCACACGCAGCACGTTTGTGTCTGGCTATTCCAATCTGCCTGCCAGCGCAGAACTCAAAACGCCGCCGCCCGACATTCACCCTGCGCCCCCCGTGACACCAACACCCTTGGCAAGCCCAGATGCGGTGCAGCCAACGGCCCCTGCCGAGCAAAATGCTGCTGAAGCGCTTGCTGAGCCCTCACACCCCTACCCTGTGAGCAGCTACGCCCAAGTCAGAGAAGCCTTGCTGAACAAGCAGGAAATTGCGCTTGTCGATGTGCGCGAAGAAGACACTTACGCCCAAAGCCATCCCTTGTTTGCCATCAATTTGTCTCTGGGCCACATGGAGGTTCATGCTTGGCGTCGACTGCCGCGCCGCGATACACCCATCGTGGTTTATGACAATGGCGAAGGTTTGGCTTTGCAGGCGATGCCGGTGCTCGAACGCCTTGGCTATACCCAGTTAAGCGTTTTGCAAAACGGGCTTGCGGGGTGGGCCGCAGCCGGTGGCGAGTTATTTCGAGACGTCAATGTGCCCAGCAAATCATTTGGCGAACTGGTGGAGTCGCAACGCAAAACGCCTTCTTTTTCAGCCCATGAAGTCAAAGCTTTGCTCGACAGAAAGTCCGATGTGGTGGTGCTTGATGCGCGTCGTTTTGATGAATACCAAACCATGAGCATTCCAGGCGCGATCAGCGTACCAGGGGGCGAATTGGTGCTTCGCGCACGTTCTCTCGCACCCAGTCCGACCACCCGCATCATCGTCAACTGTGCCGGTCGCACGCGCAGCATCATCGGCGCGCAGTCCCTCATCAATTCCGGCATTCCCAACCCCGTGTGTGCTCTGCGCAATGGCACCATCGGTTGGACCTTAGCGGGTCTGGACTTGGTCAAAGGCGCCAGCCAAAGCTTTGGCGACATCAGCGACAACGATCGCAGCAAAGCCGCAGCCTCTGCACTGGCTTTGTTGTTTCGCGCAGGGGTTGCTCGGGTGGACGCTCAAACCGTCAACCAATGGTTGTCTGAAACCCATAGAACCACCTATGTCTTCGATGTACGCACACCTGAAGAATTCGCCCAAGGCCATTGGCCAGGTGCTGTGAGCGCGCCGGGCGGTCAACTGGTGCAAGAAACCGACCACTTCATCGGTGTGCGCGGCGCCAGGGTGGTGCTCTACGACGACGACGGCGTGCGTGCCAGCATGGCCGCCTCTTGGTTAGCCCAAATGGGTTGGCAAGTCGCGGTGATGAAAGACTTGCGTGCCGAAGACTTGCACGGCAAAACCCAATTTTCTGAAGATGATCTGCCGCACACGCTCGCCCCTGTGGCCGTGGTGGACCCGCCCACTCTCAAAACATGGCTGGCCAACCGCAGCAACCTGAGCATGGTGATCGATGTCGGCGACAGCGCCACCTATGTCAAGCGCCATATTCCGGGGGCGTGGTGGTTGTTGCGCTCGCAACTTGCCCAAGACTTCAGCCGTGTTCACAAAGCCAATCGCTACATCCTCACCTGTGGGGACGGCCGCCTATCGCGCTATGCGGTGGCCCAACTGCAACCGCTGTTACGCTCTGGCGTGGAAGTGCTGTGGTTGCCTGGCGGCAATGCCGCTTGGCAAGCAGCGGGCTTTAGCACCCAACAAGGTGAATCGTATTTGGCCAGTCCTCGCATAGACCGATACCGTCGCCCGTATGAGGGCACGGACAACGCAGACCAAGCCATGCAAGCCTATCTGGACTGGGAATACGGATTGGTCGAGCAATTGAAACGCGACGGCACGCACCACTTCAAGGTTATTTGACGCCGCATGGAAACCGCTTGGGTTGCACTGGCACTCACCCTCAAAGTTGCTGGTTGGGCAACAGCCATTAACTTGGTATTGGGGGTTGCGGTTGGCTACGCCTTGTCGCGTTGGCGTTTTGTGGGTCGCGATGTCATCGATGCCTTGCTGACACTTCCCATGGTCTTACCACCTACTGTTTTAGGCTACTACCTGTTGGTCATGCTGGGGCGCCATGGTGCTGTGGGTCAATGGCTGAAAGAGCATTTCGGTATCCAGCTTATTTTCACTTGGCAAGGCGCTGTGATTGCGGCGAGCATCGTGGCTTTTCCACTGGTGTTCAAAGCGGCGCGGGCCGCATTTGAAAATGTAGAACCCACTTTAGAACAAGCCGCAAGGGTGCTGGGCTTGAGTGAACTGGCGGTGTTCTTTCGCGTTACCTTGCCGCTGGCTTGGCGCGGCATCATGTCGGGTACCTTGCTGGCTTTTGCCCGTGCCACAGGAGAGTTTGGGGCGACATTGATGGTGGCCGGCAGCATTGCAGGAGAAACCCAAACACTGTCTATCGCGGTATACGAAGCGGTGCAAGCAGGGCAAGACCAAACCGCCCACTTTCTGGTGCTGGTCACATCCATCAGTTGCATGGCCATACTTTTGGGCGCGGGCTACTTGGCACCCGGGCGTGTGGCAGGTCAGGCCAATCGAGGTTGGCGATGAGGTGGCAAGTGCAAGTGCAAAGGCGCTTAGGTCATGCAGGGTCTGTGTTCGAACTCGACATTGCGTTTCAAAGCGACGCACAACGGCTGGTGCTGTTTGGCCCCTCGGGCGCAGGTAAAACCCAAACGCTCATGATGATGGCGGGTTTGAACACCCCCAGCCAAGGGCGGGTGGTGTTTCAAGACCAAGTTGTTTTTGATTCTCAGCAAAGCATCAACCTTGCGGCTCGCCAAAGAGGACTGGGTTATGTGTTCCAAGACTATGCTTTGTTTCCTCATTTGACAGTCCGACAAAACATAGGCTTTGCATTAAAGCAAGGCTTGCAAAACCCAAGCCTTGCGCATGAGGATTCATCGGTTGCGCATTGGACGCAGGTGTTTCAGTTGCAAGCCGTGAGCGAGCTTTACCCCGAGCAACTCTCGGGTGGGCAACGCCAGCGCACGGCCTTGGCCCGAGCGCTGGTGGCCAAACCACGCGCACTTTTACTCGATGAGCCTTTTGCGGCCATGGACCGGCCTTTGCGACAGCGACTGCGTGAAGAGTTACTGCAACTTCAAACCGAATTGGCTTTGCCTATGGTGCTCATCACCCACGACGAGGAAGATGTGCAAGCCTTTGCCCAACAAGTGATTCAAGTGGATAAAGGGCGCGTAATTAGCGACGCCAACCCATACGACTGAGCAAGCTATCGCGCTTGACAAATTGGTGCCAAAGGGCTGCCAACACATGCAAGATGATGAGCATCATGAAGACAAAAGCGGTGATTTCATGCACCTCACTGAGGATTTCTTTAGCCTCTGGCCAAGGCTCCAGCAGTTTGGGTAAGGCCAAGCCAAAGAATTTGACTGGGTACTGCGAAAAATTTGAACCGATAAAACCCGATAACGGCAAGACAAGCATGCACACATACAACAGCCTATGGGCCAGCTTGCCCAGCTTGTTTTGTAAATCGGTGTTACCCGTGGGCGGGGCGGGAACTGAGTGAGTCACTCGCCAACCCAAGCGCCACAAAATCAACAAGCCCAGACATATGCCTATGGATTTGTGCAAGTTAAACCATTGGGCGCGAAGGCCGGGTGGGTCTTTGGGAATGTCTTCCATCCACAAACCCAAGCCGAGTTGGGAAATAAGACCCAAGGCCAAAACCCAATGCAGTACCACCAACATACGGTCGTAATGCACAGGCGCAGTTGCATCGCTGTTCATTATTGTGCAACCACGCCCCAAGGCAATTTGCCTGTGGGAATTTCTTTGACCATTTTTCGGCTGGCCACATCCACCACGCTGACAGAACCACTGCGGCCTGAAGCGATATAAAGCTTTTGACCATCAGGCGAGAAACTCATGTTCCAAGGCCGCTGGCCAATGGCAATGTTCTCCACCACTTTGAAATTGGCAGTGTCCACCATGCTGACATTGGCGTCGCCGCCGTTGGTGGCAAATAAGAAGGCACCATCAGGCGAAACGATGACGCCAGAGGTGCGCTTGCCCACAGCTTGTTTACCCACCACTTTGCGCTCGGTCATATCAATCGCCACCAGCAAACTGGCAGACTCTACAGCCACATAAGCTTTTTTTCCATCGGGGCTGAAGGCAATGCCTCGGGGTCGCTCGCCGACCTTGATAGAGCCCACTTGTTTGCGCTTTTCTATGTCCAATATATCAACTTGATCGGCCTCTTCGGCAGACACCAGCATCAGCTTGCCATCAGGGCTGAAGACACCGTGCTCTGGGTTTTTACCTTGGACCACGATATCGAACTCCACCTTCAAGCGCTGTGTGTGAATAAAGCTCACGCTGTTGGAACCTTCATTGGCCACCCCCAACCAATCGCCATTGGGTGAGCAGTACACCGCTTCGGGGGATTCACCCAACTGCACACGCTGCTCGATCACGCCTTTGACCGGATCGATCACCCACAGCTGTGCTTTGGTTTGTTCGGTGACATACAGTTTTTTGCTGTTCTTGCACACCGCAAGACCACGCGGCTTGCCGCCTGTCTCTATGGTGGAGATGACCTCGTCGGTAGCCACATCAATCACCGAGATGGTTCCCGCACCCTCGTTGGTGGCGTAGGCGCGGGATTGGGCGAAGGAATTAAACCCTAAACAACACAGAAATAATGGCGTTATGTATTTCAAGCATTTCATATCCAAGGCTTCCTTTAACAAAGGTTAAGAAAAGAAGGATCTTATATTGCTTGAAACACTGCTACTGAGCTTTAAAACTTGTACACCACCTTCGCGCCAACAATCCATGACTGACCAGGGGCAGGCTCAAAGAATCGAGAGTTTGCATCATTGACTTTCACCGATCCAATGTACTGAACATCTGTCAAATTGTTCACCGTGACATACTCGGTGAACTGAAATGCATCTTTCTTCTGGGTCAAGCTGGCACGCAGGTTGTAGGTTGTGAAAGAGGGTGCCGAGTCAGAGTTGAGATCGTCAACTTGAACATTGCTGCTGTAGGTCGCATTCACTGCAGTTTGAAATCCCCAGGGCTGGTATTTCCAACCTAGCTCTGCAAAGGTTTGTTGACGATAGGTTCCAGGAATGGCGTTACCTGCTTTGACGATTTTGGATGCCGGCGTTGTGAACGGGGACTCAAAAGTTGCATTTAAAACCGTGTGGGCAACAGCAGCTGACAAACCATAGGGTAATGATGACTGTGCAGACAACTCAATACCTTCGCGTTTGGTGGCACCTGCATTTTTAAAGCTACCTGTGCTTCCTTGAAGCTTTTCAGTCACAATTTCGTTGTTGGTGTTAACTCTGAAAATGGCAGCATTGATGACAGCTTCGTCACTAGGGAACCATTTCGCACCCACTTCGAAATTAGAACTTTTGCTAGGTAAAAAAGATTGTCTTGGCCCTAAGGCTGCATTTGTGGGATCCACATAGGTAATTTCAGTCAGTGTTGGTGTTTCAAAGCCGCGACCGGCGTTACCGTAAATGTTGAGCGTTGGTAACAACTTGTAGACCAAACCGACAACTGGCGTAGACTTAGCGAAAGACAAATCTGTATTGCCTGTAGCAGGCAAACTTGGGTTGTCTTCAATTTTGAGCTTCAAATCCGTACGCCGTAATCCAGCATGAAGATCCCACTGGTCGGCAAATGACCACATGCCTTGGATATATTGGTCAAAGTTATTGGCGCTTTGTTTTTCGTCCCGAGTAGCGGTTACGCCTGTGATGGCTCCACCAGAAGCCGGTTGATCAAGCCGTTTGTCTTCCATTTGTCCATAAGCCAAACCGTATGTCACGTTATAGGGCTTGGATAACAACAAACCTTTGTTGGCATATTTCAATTCAGTGCCTGAATAGCTTCTGTCAATACTGCTTAGACGACCTACTGCAGTAGTTCCACTGGTAGAAAGGTATTGGGCGTTTGTTCTTGTTCCCGCATAGGCAATCACATTCAAGAGATTAGAGCCATCAATTTTGTGCTCTAAATTGATACCAATTTGGGTATTGCTTCGTGCAACACGCGTGTTGGCCTGGGTTGGGAGAAAACTTGTCGCAACTTCTTTTGGTGAAGTAAAAGCAGAAGGCTCTCGACTGCTTGTTGACGTGCGGACTGAACCTCCAGGGTCATTGGCGTTTTGATCAAACCAATTCATCAGTGCTATGAGCTTGGTATCTTCTGCGACTTTAACGCCCAATTTAGCGGTTGCTTGTTTTTTGTCAGAGGCGCTTTGCTTGCGATACCCGTCAGATGCAAAGTCAGAAACATTAATCTGGTAATCAATGCCCTTTTGATTTCCAGCAGCCTCTAACGACTGTCGCCTTGTTCCATCAGTTCCACCGAGCACATCCAAAGACAATGAAGGCTGAGTGCCTGGCTTGCCCGTCAACATCTGAATGACACCGCCAGAGGAGTTGCCGTACATCGCAGAAAAAGGTCCACGCATGACTTCGATTGAATCCACAATGCCAAGATCAACACTGCCTGGGTTTCCAATGCCATCCGGCAAAGACAGAGGAATTCCATCTACATAAATACGAATGCCGCGAACACCGAAGGAAGAACGGGCACCAAATCCACGAGAAGAGATTTGCGGGTCTTGCGCCATTTGGTTTCGATTTTGAGCCGTAAGACCTGGAACTCTTGCCAGACTTTCTGACAAAGTCATTCTCAATTGACCATCTTGAATGTCTTGTTTCCCCACCTTGTCGATTGACATGGGTAAATCAAAAGCGTCTTGTTCCAGTTTGGTGGCAGTGATAACGACACTTGAAAGTGCCTTGGTTTCATCAGCAAAAACTGATTGAGAAATCAAGGAAAGGGTCCCGAGGGCAATAGCAGAATAACTAAAAAAAGGTTTCATTGTTTTGACGTGAGAAGGTAGAAAGAAGTTATATTTAAAAAATCTAGTTTAGTGAGCTTGGTTTTTTTAACCTAACCCCCTTTCACATTGCCCCTCAGCTACCACCTAGATATTTTCTCTATGGAGCAGTCAATCTTCCCAAGCGTTGAGCAGCGGGTGGGTGTGAATGGTAGAAGGCCACATACAGCGGGTCTGGCGTTAAGGTGGACGCGTTGCCTTGGTAAAGCTTAAGCAAAGCTTGGCGCAAGTCTTGGCCGCTGGCATGTGCACAGGCAAAGGCGTCGGCT
>Ga0209551_1001086_pt1 | contig 10465 bp, 5 predicted proteins | sample LauGreSuBDMM15SD_2_FD_187568 | JGI IMG/M metagenome (GOLD analysis project Ga0209551, IMG submission 187568) | Freshwater lake microbial communities from Lake Michigan, USA - Su13.BD.MM15.SD (SPAdes) (version 3) | ecosystem: Environmental > Aquatic > Freshwater > Lake | place: Lake Michigan, USA... | reverse complement strand
GATTCAAAGTCTGGAGTGTTAACCGCTGCACTATGAGACCACCGATATATCTATATGATATTCTTTATATTGTTTTGAGTTATATTGTTTTTATAGAATGGTTTCGATTTCCTTTTTTTGTAATTTCACACGTATTTTGGTTTTTTTGATTTCTCCTTGAACTGCCTGACGTTTTTTGGTGGTTTTATTCCATTCTTCTTGTATTTCAGACATTTCTATTGGTGTTTCCATGTTTTCCATGGATTCCGATTTCAGCAATATTTTGGAGATTTTCTTGGCATCGACTTGGGTGGTCTTTTTAAACACAAAATACCGATTCAAAAACGAAATTGCCTTTTCACTTTCACTCATATAGGGCGCATCTTTATAATTCGCAGCAGACCGTTTATCCATTTGAATATCCTTCTTCATACTATCAAACAACTCGGAAAATAATCCCGAGTTTGCAGGCAATCCGAATTGTTTGGCTTCATCCAAAGTAATCAGAGTAAATCCATAATGACCCATGACCTCTGTCAAATAAGCGAAATTCACCAAATATTCGCGGACCACTTGATTAATACTTTCTTGATACACATCAATAGCATATCCAACAGAAGTATTATCACCTGGAAATCCACTATCATGATACTGTTTGATAATCTCGCAAATTTTCACCTGTTTTCCATTTCGGTCTTTTGTCATAAATGTTTGGCTCTCTCCAATCGATTTTTTCTGCAACATTTTGAAAATGGACATTCCATCATAACAAGTTCCAATGAAATATCCGTTTATCTTGGTACATTCTGCCAAATTTCTCAAAAATCCATGCAATTTCACATGGTTCTCAAAGAAATAATGAATAGCAAATTGACAAGAACTAATATTGAAACCGAATTCTCCTACACCATACCATTTTACGGTTCCCTTCCCCAATATCGTTTCATCTTTGGGTCCCTTCCCAAATACCGAACTGACAACCATCTTATCTTTACTGTTTGTATCCCCTGGAAATGCTGTCAATTCGCGTATATTCAAACCACTGTCACCAACTACAAAAAGAGCCCCCGGTATAGAATGGTCATCACGACGCATATTGAGATATCTTGCACAAGCTCCACGTTTGTTATTATGAATGTTTGAATAAGCAATGTCAATACCAAATACAAATGACAATTTCGAAGCAATCCATTTCGATAAGTCGCCTGCCATACCAACCGCATAATCAATAAGTGTATTTCCTTGATTCGCCAGTTTTGTAATGAGTTTTCTTTTCACATACAGATTATGAAAATCACGTAATCCCTGTGTGTTGTTCTCTACATTTCCTTTGTAATAAACGCCTTCTTCTTCCACAAATTCAGGAATATCTCCTGTACTTATCATATACGGTGTAACCGGGTAATGAATCGATTTCCAATTGCTGTTAGCAACACGGTAAGAATTGCCGAATTGTTTTTCACCATTTCTTAATTTCTGTGTTTTATCATGTCTCACGCGCAACGGTACCCAACGCATCCCCACTGGAAGAGACATATCATAACGAAATTCTACAATGGTAAAATCCTCAAAATAATCGCCTTCTTCAGATATCATAAAGGCATTGACTCCATCGTGTTTCAATTTAATTTTTGTTATATAGGCATTCGCGTCATATGGGTCCGATGGACGAAATAACTCCGGGCGATAATCGCGACGATTTTGATTAGACGATAATTTTGTTAGGGGTGGAGGAATATTATCATCCAGTATATTCTGATATGGGTTTAAGTATCCATCATCTTTTTCATTATATCCACACATGAGTTCCAATGTTTTATATTGTTCGATGGATTTTGCACTGGTAAGGTCGGTGCCTTCAGACAGAATATGTAATATTTCATCTTTTCCGGTTTTATCTTTTTTCACAGTCACCAGGAAATCTACTGTATTTTGTTCCACGGGTTTCCATTTAAAAGACAGTTCCCAAGTCGCATTTGTAAGAGGACCGATTAGTCCTGGTGCAGAGCCACCAACACCAACATTGGAAGGTGTAAATATTAAACCATCTGTATGATAAGCAAAGAGACCATCATTGATTTTATTCAGGATATTCAAACAGCATTCAAATATAGTTTTGTTTTCAGAAGTAATTTCAAAATGTTTGGATTGAATAATTAGAGAACATGTCTTTTCAAATTGTGGTTTAACTGGACTAACTACACCCGTTTCGTTATTGACCCACACAATATTTCCTGTTTGTGTATCGGTTTTTTCTTTCCAAGTAGGCGGTGATACAACAGAGATGGGTTTCATTGCTTGAATAACTTCTTGTAAAGCCAATAATCTGTAATCCGCCGGCAATGCATTCGGGTCCGCTGTATAAAACAATTTTTTACGAAAGTTTTTGCCATGAATGAAATAAGCATCAAATGCAGCATACAAATAATATTGTCTTCCTTGTTTGTCGTGTTTGATGTGTTCGCCATCCAAAATCGTATTATAAATCGTTTTTTCATCTGTTTTCATTCCAGTGAATTCTACATTGAAATTGTTATCCAACAGATAAATTCGACCATTTTCATGGATGTACAAGAGTTTTCGTTCTCCATCTGCTTTATCAGTTACCGTGTAATTCTCCAGAACATTTCCTAGAGTGGAGCCCTCTTTTTTTGGTAGAATGTGTTCTCTCTGCAATGTAATCGAGCTAGGACCAATAAACGAGAAATTACGAAAGAATTCAGATTTGTTGTTGAAATTGATTTTTGTAGGACGGCGTTCATCTGTTGGGGTCTGTTCTCCGCCCATTCCAATTTCTCTTACAACATTCATATATCCATGAAGAATTTCATCACGTTCTGTGAAAGATATCGGATAATTACATTTTTGTATTCCACATAAAACAATTCGAATTATTGTACGCAACATATTCATTACTTTTTCAGGAGTGTCATACATTGAATGCCCGATTCCGATTCTTGAATTATCCAACTCAATTTCGATTTCATAGGTTTCTGTGTTATCAAATACACCTCCTTCTTGTATCGTATATGTTGGAACTGCAACGTTGGTGCCACCGCGTTTAAAATGGTGGTCATTTTCAACGGCAATGCCGTCGATTCCTCCACCGTTCATACTTTTTGCAAATTTCTTGGAAGAACGTACAATACTTAAATCAGCAAACACAGGAAAATCTGGATGGGAAAATCGCACACGATTCATCATACGAAATGTCTTTTTGCGGTCGGACCATGTATCAATAACATTTTTAATGAATGGGACTTTTGTGTGGAACATTTGTTCATATTGGTAAGACACGCGAAAATTCATATCAAACATATCCACTGGACGTTGCCATTCCCCTTTTGCATTTTTTGTGGAACTTTTTTGTGTGAATTGGATTTTGTTGGAGAAATTGGAAGGCATGTCAATGATTTTTTGAATACTGTTGGTTCGACAATATTCTTGGATTAAATCCACACCTACCACTTCTGCACGTATGTTGGACATCTTCATCCTTCCTGTTTTTTCCAAGTTTTCGTTTGTAAGAGAATCCTGATAATGAATTCGCAACATTTGAGAACCATTTTTATTTTCGCTTGAAAATCCTGAACGCAATAATTGTTTGACCACATTATCATAATCGATTTTAGAAAGGGGTCGCGAACTTTCACTATTTGTTCCAAAACGGATTTCAAATTCTTTTGTTTGATTGTGTTTGAATATTCCATCCTCTAAATACTGTTTCAGCAATTGATTAAAATTGCTTCTTGCAATATTCATTTGAGTAATTGGGTTATATTCTTTTGCAGTTGGGTTCATATGAATAATATATAGTAAAATTATATATTATTTTGAATGTATAATCATTTATAATCAATTTTGTGGCGTCTTTATTGCCATACACAATATTCTTGTATCTTGGTATATAATTCCTGTTTTTTCATTTTGGAAACCTCTATACCCAATTTATCCGCGATTTCTTCTAATTCAGATACCTTGTAAGTAGAAATGGCACGCAGTGGTTTCATATAACTTTCTAAACACAACATGGTTTCTTTTATGTTTGAAATGGTTTCAAGTTCTTCATCATACATTCTCATTTTATATCGTTTGTTTGATTTTGGATGTTTATATAGAACGCATGTCTTTTTTGAAACATTGGATGATTCTTCCTTGTCATCGTCAATCAAACAGAATGATAAATATATCTTTTTTGTTTCATGAACCAACAAAATATTGATTTTATAATAAACCACCAAAGCAAGGATTCCCAAAAAACTCATTTGGTCCTGCATACACAACATCTCAGATAAAATTTCATCTACTTGAGCATTCGTTATTTTACAATTTGTAGTTTTCAATACTTTGGGACATTTTTTGAAAAAAGCAAACAGTTTCTGTTTTTCTTCGAGTTCATGGTTGGCATATCTTGAACCAATCATTAAATAATCGGAATAACCCTTGACAAATGTATACACACACCAAAATACGGTGTCTGATTGAACCGGTTCAAACCATTCTGTAGTAGTATTACGAGGAGCTTGTATTGTTGCCGCTACCGAAACCGCTACAACTTCTTGTGATGGTTGGTTATCTTTTCTCGTGGAAATAGATGGTAACGCGCAACAATCTTTAGATTTATTTTGGCGGGGACTTTCGGGTTCTTTATTACATGAAACCGGTAACAAAGAAATTACTGGAAGAGAAAATGATGATACCTTGTCTTGGTCAAAAAAATAAGATTCCAATGTAAGTATATCCTCTAGCGTATCAAATTTATTATTACAATAAATTTGATTTAATTCTCTGTAAAAATTCATACAATTGATTCTTGTTTTATAACTTTATAAGTATATTACTACTGACTTAAGCTTTATATCGTTTTTATTTATTTTTCAGTAAAGAATATGTTTTTGATGTCTTCTTTTTGAGCTTCAAATGGTTTCAGTGTAACTTCTTCTAAGTGCTGAACGTAATGAATATAATTACACATCTCATCAATCGTTTGTTTTGGTAAAAAATTCATATTAATATAAATTCCACTTTTGTTTTCATTAATAACGGAAGTACATGTTTTTTTAATAATTTTTAGGATTTCAATTTGATGATTTTTGTTCCATGATTCAATTGTTTTTTGCATTGTTTCTAAATCCGTTGCATTCATAGTATTCATCTTACAAATAAAAATAAAAAAGGTTTATATCATTTTGTTTTTTGTTTTTTTGGATGATTCGTTCATTACTTGGATTATATCCTTTATACAGTCTTGTCTTCTATTGATTTTAATGTACCAATCGCGCAAATATTGGAATCGTTCAATTCAAACCGCACCCCAATAATACTAACAATCAATACGGAATTTTCCACAACTTCTTCAAACAGATGATTTAAAATATGGTGGTCTCTTGCAACAAATACGGTAATTGGTGTATTGCCTTTTTTATCCACCACTTCTGCATGAATACCTGCTTTGGTAATGGTCTTACATGAACATTTTACAAGCATTCCTTCTACTGGATGGCATATCATGCATTCAAATGTTGTATGAAATTCGACTGTTCCCAAATTGACTTTCCCAGAGGAATATGTTAATATACGAACCGAATCTGGACGAATATATCCTTCGACGATGCATTTTCCTTCAGTTTTGGAAATAATCATACGTTCTAAATTCTGTTTGATGTTTTTGCCAATTTCATTGATAGACAATATAATTTTCATAGACAAAATGGATGGAATATAAGGTTCGTGTATTTCACGGATTTCGGTATCTTTTCGGTCTCTTCTTTTTCCATCCTTCCCTACGACTGCTGCTGCACCACCTGCAAATTCCGCATCAGAAACATCAGAAACATCAAACGCATCATTCGTGGGTATATATTCGCTTTGGGTTGTCATGTTATATTTATATATCATTACATTTTTATTCTTTTATTTTATTTCAATTTTATGAGTATAATTCCTGGGTTATACTATACGTATATTTACAATATTCATTTCCAGTGTCATTTCTGGTCCAAAAAATAAAACACGACTATTTATATCACTTGTGTTGCCTGTTTCCGAAAAATTAGTATTGTTTTTATCGGTTATCCATCGCATCAATAGTTCTAACAAAACACATAAATTGGGGCGTTCAACGGTTGTATTCTTATATAAATCCGGTTCATTCAAAATGGTTCGAATTTTTTCGATAATTTCATTTTTGTCTGCATTCTCGCATTTTGCACCTTTATTATTTCGCAATTCACTCATATTTTTGGTTTTAAACACAATGTCTTTGTTTTTAAATGGATGCATGAAACCAATATAGGTGCGATTGACGCGTTCAATTGGAACCGTTATTTTATTTTTACGAGCCTCTCTGAACAATGTTTCATCCGAGAATTCAGATTTCTTCCAACTAATAGCGCCATTGTCAGTTCCATCAACGAGAACATACATTTGATTTTTATTGTTTTCTTGGTCTGACAAAATAATGGCTCGCACAGTAATCCCGTTATCATCTACCATTATAATTAAATCATCAAAATACATCTGTAATATTGCTCGATATCCGTCCATCTGTGTATCCGTTGTATTAGAATATATCACGGATGCGAGTGCCAATTTTTCGGACATTTTTAAACTGTCTAAAAAGTGAAACACAATATATTTATTAATAAGGTCAGCAGGAATAGTATGAACATTCATTAGTTCAGAAACCATTGGATTCACTCGTTTGTACCAATTTGTATCCGCGGTAGAAATCACCAAATTCTCCTGTGACACCAATTGCATATTGGTCTTGAGTTGGTTCATAATATCAGTATAAACCGTATTTGATGTAATCGTCGTCGTAGTATCTGTCTCAGTCGTATCCGCGTCAATAGCTGCAGCGCTTTCGATAGGAGGGGCTAACACCGGTAATTTTTTGGGTAATTCCAATTTCAAGCTGGAGTGTTTGTAATCTACTGGAAGTTGTCGTTCAAACATACTTACATGTTCATCGGTAATTTCACTCGGCTGAAATACATAATAGTCTCCTTTTGTAATCAAATATCCAGAACGGTCATATTTATCAATGAGTTCTTCTGTTTTATTATTCACAAAACGAACCAATGCATAAAAAATTTGTTGAATCGGGTATTTCTTCAAATAATTAATAGATTGAATCAGGTGTTCTCGTTTGTATGCCATTCTTTCTCGAAATAAATCGCGTATCTTCTTCATAATCACCACCGAGGTATTCTTCACAAACGGTTCTTCGTATGTATTCATCACAATCGGTATTTCTGGGCGATTTTCTCGTGTAGCACATTGAAAACTACAATTGTCCATGTAATCACAAATATCCGTGTAAGGTTTATCTCCGATTTTAATACGTGTATTTTTGTCTGGTGGGAAGGAAGACAGATGCACTTCGATGTTTTGGTTCTCCAACTTTTCAAATAATTTTTCCTGTGTGAAATTTGTTTGAGCAATGTTCAATTGACAATCCACCGCGATTTCTTTCATAAGCCGGGTTACGCGACCAATTTGGATTGCCTTTTTCTCAGCAGTTCGATACACATATAAATCGGCGGATTCTTCGTCCTTGTCCAACACCATCCCATGTAAATAGATTTCTGTGTTTCGTTCTTCAAATGGCAACTGACAATGACTCATGTTACGAACACCACGTCCAATGATTTGTTCTATTCTATTCATGTTATACCAGGGGTCCAACACATGTACTTGACGGATATTTTTAAAATCTAATCCTTCTGCGGCGGCTTTGGAAATGAGAACGACTTTTACATATTCTCCATTCATATTCTCTTTTTGTGTAATATATTTGATATCTTCATTGTTATTCTGTGAAAAATCCTTGTCACCTGTAATAATGACGTATTTTGCAGGCATGCCTGACCCAGCCCCATCGGATAAAGGAAGCATTGTAATGGCATCTATCGGTTCTATTCCCGATTTTTTAAGCAGGTTTCGGTTATGTTCTTGTGTGGAAGAGTATCGTGAGAATCCAATGGATTCCAGTGCAAGAGCCATTGGAATGATACCTCCATCAATATATTGCGAATAAATTAAAATAATACCAGTAGATGGTTTCTGTATGATATTACATATATTGGATATTTTCGCACTGTATTTATAAATTTCATCAGGTGAGAATATTTTGCCGTATTTTTTAAGAATTTCGGGTTTGTACTCAAAATTGTATTTGTAAGGAATCGGGGCTTTCACTGCTTGGTGATTCATGATGTTTGATAATCCTGTTTTTCCAATAAATGACTGAATCATTTCTTTCTTTTCGGTATCACTTTTATTAACTACTATGTTCTCATCATACACATCTAATATTGGATGAGGATATACAATAATTAAGGATTCCAATGGAAACAAAATCAAATTATACCCTACAGATTCCATATTTTCAAAGGTGGGCATGATTTTGCTTTTACCCCATTTATCCGTAGTTGTCATTTGTTTGAGTTCAAGATAAGACAGTATATAGTCGTATCCTTTTTTCTGGTATTCCGAAATTTGATTTGTATAAACAGGAACATGTTTGATGACGTCTTCATCTGAAATAGGCATTTGATTGAGTTGTTTTGTAGGATAGCTGATTGATGCAATGGTATGTTCTGTGTCAAATGTCTCTGGATAAACACGGTATGGAAATTCATATGGATTTTCTCCGCGAACATATGAAATATATCCTGTTAATTTTCTCTTTAATAGTTCTCTTCCGCCTTCTGCTACATAAGAACGTTTATTTGTAGGGTCGGGTTCTCGAAAAGTTCCATCTGCATTAAATACATCGGTTATTTCTATTTCTCCGCGTTTATCATTGACATTTAATAAATTGGTCAGCCAAATAATTTCACTGTAAGAGTTATACATTGGAGTAGCAGATAATAATAACAGACGCATATTATTGCTTTTTTTCGCGATTTCCATGAGTAGTGACGACGTCATTTTATTTTTATTGGCTTCACTAATACGTAAGTTATGAACCTCATCGATAATGATGAGTCGGTTACTGAAATATTGTTTGATTTTTGTCGTTCGGAGTGCTGCACGTTCTGCCGGTGTATAATTCTCTGGAACATATATTTTTTTATTGATGTAATTTCCAAATTCCCCTTTGTCGCCCATGAAAACATAATATGTATTGATGATGGTTCGAATTTGAAAAGAAACGCGTTCTTTGGTTAAACCGCGCAGCTTCGTCGGATTAATCTCATTTAATAATGCATTTCCAACACATGTATTTAAATTCCATTGTCCATTCGGCAACATTTCCAATTTTCGTTCGTCAAAGAGTTGAAGACGGAAATTGTCTTGTACATTCGGTGAAGCAACAATAATGATTTTTTTATTGAATCCGATTTGTTTCATGTAGGTTCTCATTTCTTCTGCAATACCAATTGCACTGCAAGTTTTCCCAGACCCTAATCCGTTGTATAACAAGAGACTATTATAAGGAGTTTGAAAAGAAAGAAAATTTCGGACAAACAATTGATTGGGTTTCAATTCAAAGGGTAAATTACAGAGTAAATTTGCCTGTTTTCTGATATCCATGATTTCTCCGTCATATGTTGTATCTGCAAATTCTTGTCGTTGAGATATCTTGTAATTAAAGTCAGGGTCATCCAATGTTGGATATAGGAAGGTATCTGTTTCAGGGGCAGCACTTAATACCGCATCATGTTCCATTTTTTCTTTTTTAAGAAGAAATTCATTCTGTTTGGTTTGTTTTTTTGTGAGCTTGGGTTCTCCGTCTGCGTATGGAACTTCTGTTGGTTGTTCTTGCATTGGTTCTTGAGGTTGTTCTTCTATTAGTTCTTGAGGTTGTTCTTCTATTGGTTCTTGAGGTTGTTCTTCTATTAGTTCTTGAGGTTGTTCTTGAGGTTGTTCTTGAGGTTGTTCTTGAGGTTGTTCTTGAGGTTGTTCTTCTACTTGTTCTTGGATTGGTTCTTGGATTGGTTGTTTCTTTTTTTTATTACGTATTGTTTTCTTGTGTTGTATTAATTCTTCTGACATTGGAACACATTTTCGTGTTTTGGGATGCTTACGATAACCTGTAGGACACCTTTTCACAGATTTAGATTTTTCTTCCCCGGGTTGTCTTACAGATTCTATTTCTATTTGCGGCGCCGTTTCCACGATTGGTTCGATTACGGGTATCGGTGAAGGTTCCAGTTCAGTAGGTTGTTCATCAGTACGAGAAGTTTTTTTAAGAGAGTTCTTTATTTTCTTCGGTTTATTACGTAATGTTTTCTTATGTTGGATTAATTCTTCACTCATGGGAACACAATTTCCAGTTTTGGGGTCTTTCCTTGTTCCTGTGGGACATCTCGTTTTTTTAGGATTGGGAATTGTGTCTGTTTCCATAACAAATTATTTATATCTTACAATAGGTAGATATAAATTTCTATGTTGATTTGTAGGCGTTCAGACAATTATAAATATCACGAATCAATTTCTTTTTTTCTAAATTATAATCACGAATACATTTCAATGC
>Ga0209551_1001083_pt1 | contig 10476 bp, 4 predicted proteins | sample LauGreSuBDMM15SD_2_FD_187568 | JGI IMG/M metagenome (GOLD analysis project Ga0209551, IMG submission 187568) | Freshwater lake microbial communities from Lake Michigan, USA - Su13.BD.MM15.SD (SPAdes) (version 3) | ecosystem: Environmental > Aquatic > Freshwater > Lake | place: Lake Michigan, USA... | reverse complement strand
AATTGCAGTTATCAGGTAATTTCCATTTTTCATTTTCTCAGATGATAATTTCAATCCATCTGCAGGCCCATTTTTTATAAAACGGTAATTTACATCGATGGTATCTGATACTTTTTTACCGTCATTTGAAATTCCAACTGCAACAAAAGTGTTTTTTCCATCGGCAAACTTCACTTCCCAAGTCAGACCAGAAGCAGGAAAAGCAGTAATGTCGCGAACTTTTATTCCTAGAGAAACTCCATTTTGAAAGAACTCGACTTTAGGACAATTGCTGTAAACATTCAAAATTCGAGGTGTGTCTTTTGGACCTTGACGTTCAGTCCAAGTGTGCGATTCGATGTAAGTGAATGGCTTGTCGCTCCAATAACTTTTAAACACATAATAGGCATCTTTAGGATTTCCATTTCTGTCAACCAAACCTTTTTGATTCATGTACGGAATATCATCTTCAGGACGCAAAGGCGTTGCGAAGTCTTTAAATGCCCATTGTAAATTCCCAACAAATGTTGGATCGTTTTCAGAAATATGCAAATGCCAATCAAACAAATCAACGATATAATTCTCGCTCCAATCACCAATTTGAGCAATATTGGCCACTTTAGTTTGCACAATTGCTTCTTCCCAACCCTCGGATTTTATCTGGCCTTCGCCAGTAATTGGGTTTTCGGAATGGCGACCAACATGGCTATCGCCGCCATATTCTGCATGAATAAAGTGCTTGTAATCTAATTTGTATTTATCGATTGCTTTTTTATAACTTTTATAACTTCCAGAGTACCAACCAGACCAAATTGAAGGTGAAAAGACGTCAACAATTTTTGAACCTTCTTCATATTTACGAATTACAGTTTTACGACTAGGGTCCAATTTATGGGCAATATCATTAAGCTCTGTTAAAAAAACATTAGTTTTTACGGTATTATCGCCGTCTTCAAAATCTGGCAGCCAATTCATTTCATTTCCTAAAGACCAAAGTATAATCGATGGATGATTGTAATTTTGGTTGATTATTTCACCTAGCATATTTTTAGCATTGGTTTGCCAAACTTCATTCCCAAATCCACCACGACACCATGGCAATTCATCCCAAACCAATAAACCCAATTCATCACAAGCTTTATAAATTTCTGGATCTTGCGGATAATGTGCTAATCTGACAAAATTGGCCCCCATTTCTTTTATGGATTCCATGTCTTTGCGATGTTGTACATTTGACATTGCTGCACCAACGCCTGCATGTTCCTCATGACGGTGCGTACCACGAACTAAAAGTCGTTTTCCATTGAGTAAAAAAGGACCATTGTCTTTAAATTCGAACCATCTAAAACCCACTTTGTCTTCAATTTTATCCTTTTCAATTCCATTTTCTAACAATGAAACAGCAACAGCATATAAATTTGGTTTGTTAACATCCCATAATTCAGGATTTTTAATATCGTTAAAAGCAATTGTAGTTTCTTTTCCAGATAAAGTTCCTTTTTTAGTTGCCACTATTTTTCCTTTTGGATTAGATAATTGGGCGACATAATTGAAACCACTTGCGTTTTGAATATTTTTTACGTTCACAACCACCTTTAAAGCAGCCGATTTTTCTGAAACTTGAGGTGTAGTTATTTTAATATTATCAATATTATTTTTTGACATAGAAAGTAACCAAACATCTCTAGTAATTCCTCCAAAAATAATAAAATCACTTTTTTGAGATGGAATTATTTCAATATTATAACTATTGTCAACACGAACTAAAACTTCATTATTTCCTTCGGTAATAAATTTAGAAATATCAAAAGTAAATCCGATATAACCGCCGATATGCTCTCCAACTTCTTTTCCATTTACATAGACCTTTGTTGTAATATTGGCGCCTTCAAAATACAATTTGTATAGTTTGTTCGCATCAATATTTGAAATAACAAGATTTTTTTTATACCAACTTGCACTTCTTCTGTAGCCCGGATCATTATCAGTTGCATCTAAACTGTTCCAAGAATGAGGCAAATTTAAAGCAACCCAATTCGTTGCGTTTTTTACTTCCGAAATATTTTTAGTATCATTTTCTAAATAATTCCAACCCGAATCAATGTTGGTTTTTGTTCGAACTGCGCTTTCAGATTTTTGAGCATAGGTTGCTTTAAAACCAAATATTAAAACTATCGCAAATAAGCTAAAGGGAGTGTGAATTTTGAATTTCATAAAAAATTTAAAGAGATTGTTTTCTAATAATTGCTTCTAAAAAATAATAATCAGCATATACAATTGGCTGATCTATTTCATCTTTTTTAGGCCAATTTCCAGTACTGTGATTTAAAATAAATGGTCCTTCTACAGTATCATTTAATAGATATTTATCAGAACTTAATGTGTTTATTACCTTATTTGAATAGTCTAAATAGGCTTGGTTTTTTGTAAAAGTATATAACTCTATTAATGCAGATGCAATTACTGCAGCAGATGAAGCGTCTCTAGGTGCATTTGGAATACTCGTGTCGTTGAAATCCCAATAAGAAATTCCATCTTCAGGTAAGGTTTTGTAATTAATATAATAATTGGCAGTAGCTTCTGCTTGTTTCAGGTATTTTTTATTTTTTGTGTAGCGATATGCCATAGTAAATCCGTAAACTGCCCATGATTGTCCTCTGGCCCAAGACGATTCGTTATTGAAACCTTGGAAGGTGGCTTTTTTTCTTATCCCATGAGAAATGGTGTCATAATCAACGACATGATAGCAACTATTGTCTTTTCTAAAATGATTTTTAAGCGTAGTATTTGCGTGCTTGATTGCAATATTTTTAAAGGTAGGGTCGCCCGAAATTTTAGAAGCCTCAAATAGTAATTCGAGGTTCAACATGTTGTCAATAATAACAGGGTAATCAAAAAGTTCTTTGCTGTGATCCCAAGATCTTATGGCTCCAATTTTAGTATTAAATCTTGTGATTAATGTTTGCGCACTTTTTACAATAATTTTTTTATATTTTGGATTGTCTTCGACATTGAGTCCTTTACCAAAGCTGCAAAACACTTTGAAACCCATATCGTGCGTTCCGCCATTGAATTTTTCTTTTTCAATAAATGCATTCCATAACGCGGCTTTTTCTTTGTATCGAATGTCGCCTGTAAGTTTGTAAATCTGCCAAAGATTACCTGCATAAAAACCACTTGTCCAATCTTTTGATTTAACTTTTTTCATCACTCCAGATGAAAGATTTATGCTTCTCGGAATCGAAACGGAATCAATTGAAAAATCTAAAAGTTTTAAAAACCTGGCATTAATTTCTTTTTTAACTTGAATTGTAGCTGGTTTGTATTGGGCTTGACAATTAATATTGATTACAATAAATAAAATTATATATAATAAATAATTAAATTTCTTCATGGTAGATTTGAATATCTGATTAAACGCTTCCAAAAAAACTAAAATCGCATCAACTAAAAAAATGCATTTACAATTAATTCATCGAGATTATTGATACAATAAAAATTGATGAAAACAAGTTGATTTTAATTTTCTTGAATTTCTTTTCACAAATGTAGATGGCGATAGCATTTTAAAAATCCAAAATAGGGTATTCAAAAATACAAAAGCGAAATAAATCTTGTTTTACTTAAGCTTTTGAATCGTCCGTGAACTTATTCAAGTACTGCGTTGGAGTCTCGCCGAACTTTTTTTGGAAACATTTGCTAAAATATTTAGGATTATTAAACCCCACTTTGAAACCAATTTGGGAAATGTTTATTTTGTTTTGCTCTAATAATTGCGCAGCCCTTTTCATTCTAATTTCATGAATAAACTCATTAGGCGTAAAATTCGTCAAAGCTTTTATTTTAGTAAAAAGCATCGTTCTGCTCACACCAACTTCAGAACAAAAAAACGGAATGTCGAATTGTTCATTTGAAATATTTTCTTCCACAACCTTAAACGCTTTCTTTAACAATTGTTCGTCTAATGAAGATACCGCAATTTCGCTTGGTACAAAATTATCTTCAGATGAAAATCTAGCTTTTAATCTTTGTGAAGACGCAAGTAGATTTTTTATTCTTAATTTAAATTCAAGTAGGTTAAATGGTTTACTAATGTAATCATCTGCACCGCTTTCTAAACCTTCAATTTTATAAATTAAGGAAGACCTAGAGGTTAGTAATATTACTGGAATATGACTCGTTTTAATGTTTTCCTTAATTTTAGCACACAATTCTGTACCAACCATTTCAGGCATGATTACATCACTTAAAATTAAGTCGGGTACAAATTTTAGTGCTTTTTTAAGTCCAATTGCACCATTTTCAGCAACGATAACATTGTATTCTGTTTTAAGCAGATTTTTCATAAAAGACCTTAAGACTTTATGATCTTCAACAATTAAAACTGTTAGTTTTTCGTCGGTAACATCTAAGTCCTTAATATCTTCATCTTCTTTAATTTCTGGCAAATCCAATTGAACTTCATATTGGCTGACGTCATCACTTACCTTAAAATCTTTTAAAATTTCTTTGTCCGACAGATGATTTGTTCCAAGCTGCATTGCCACTTTAAAAATAACTCCACTGGTACTTTTGTTTTCAACAGTTATAGTTCCTTTATGAAGAGTTATAATGTTTTTAACGATTGACAAACCAATACCTGTGCCCTTATTGTAATTTATTTGAACTTCATTATGCGTTGGGATTTCAAAAAACAAATCAAATATTTTTTCGATATGTTCCTTAGCAATTCCGATTCCATTGTCTTCAACTTCAATAATTACCTCGTTATTTTCTTTTCTAATTTTAATGGCAATTTCACCGCCTTTTGGTGTATAACGAAAGGCGTTTGAAATCAAATTATAGAACACGCGTTCCAATTTTAACCTGTCAAAATAGACTAAAATCTCCTCATCAGCATATTCAAACGTAAATTTATAACCCCCATCTTTGGCGTATTCTGTAAAAGATAGAAAAATTTCCTTGATGTATTTAACAATATTTCCTTCGGCAGCTTCCAATATAAATTGATTGTTTTCAAATTTTCTAAAATCCATTAATCTATTGATTAATTTCAAAAGATGATTGGCGCTACTTTCAATAACGAGTAGTTTTTTATACATTTCATTTGAACCAGTGTAGTTCAAAATTATTTGTTGCAATGGACCTAAAATCAAAGTTAAAGGCGTTCTAAACTCGTGAGAAATATTTGTAAAAAACTGTAGTTTAGCGCTGTTATCTTCTTTATTTCTCTCGCTTTCTCTGTATTCTAATAATAAGTCTTGACGAAGTTTTTCTTTAGATTTTATTATCCATACCAAACCATATAGCGAAATCCACAGTAATATTGCATACAAAGAAAGTGCCCACCAGCTTTTCCATGGCGCGGGTTTTACAACTATTTCTAAAGTGGTTGGAACAGTATTCCAAACCCCATCATTATTTGCGCCCTTCACCTCAAAAATATATGTTCCTGAATTTTGTATCGTAAATGATGCCGAAGTATTTGATGTTGTGGTCCATTCATTATCTAGACCAACTAATCGATAGGAATATTGATTATTTGTAGCATTTACAAAATTGGGAATTGCAAAATTAATAGTAAAATTCGCTTTGTCATAACTTAAAGAAAGTGATTTTGTATAGCTAATTGCTTTTTCTAAAATGTCATTTTCATTGGCAACATTAATAGATTTGTTTGCAATTTTAAAATCGGTTAAAATAACTTGAGGTGAATATTTATTTACTGGGATTTTTTTTGTGTCAAAAAAGGTGATTCCAGACGGACCTCCGTAATAAAACTTATTATATCCAAGTTGTAAAAACGCATTGTCATTAAACTCATTACTTTCTAAACCGTCTTTTTGGTTATAAATAAAAGCAGATTTATTGGATAAATTATATTTAATAATCCCATAATTAGAACTCATCCATAAATTGTTAGCATCATCTTCAGCAATAGAATGTATTGCGGTTACTTCTGAACCGTCTTTTTTAATATTTATTTTATGAAAATTTCTACCGTCAAAATGATAAAGCCCTTTTGCCTTAGTTCCTATCCAAATTTTGCCTTTTTTATCTTGAAATAATGATAAAATATCATCACCAGAGAGCAATTTGTTATCAAAGAAAAAATGTTTTATATCATAAGTTTTACTATCAAAATCATTTAAATTAATAACATTCAGACCACTTTGCGTTCCAATCCACAAATTGTCTTTTTTATCTATTAACAATGTCCGCACTCTATTGTTAGTCAAAAAATTATCAGAATAATTATCATTGCCAATTATCTGATAGGAATTGTTTGAGCTATCATATCTTATTAATCCTTTACCAAAAGTACCCAACCAGAAGACATTGTCCTTACGCCCTTTTTTAATTACATATACACCCGATTCTTTTAATGCATTTTTTAATTCGGGAGCAATTTTATCGTTTACAAATCTTTTAGATTTTATATCATAGGCGGCCAATCCTTGGGTAAAAGTACCAATCCAAAGAATGCCAGAATTTGAGAGGCACATTGATTTTATATTATCAACAGAAATGCCATTAGATGCAGCCGAATTGATTTTTGAAGTAATTCCGGTTTTGCTATTCAAAACAGTAATTCCACCACCTTCAGTTCCGATGTATATGTTTTTATTTGCATCGGCAGCCATTGAACTTACAACATCGTAACTTAATGCACTTGTTCCAGAATTTTGATTTAAATTGGTAAAGTTGTTATTCGATTCGTCCCAAATACTAATTCCGTTGTAATAAGATCCAATCCATACCGAACCTTTTTTATCTGTAAAAACAGATTTAATTTTTCCAAAGCTTGTCTTTCTGTCAGGATTATTAAATACTTTTTGAATGCTTCCATTTCTTTGAATTATACTTACACCATCATACGTACCAACCCAAGCGACTCCCTTTTTATCAAAATCTAAAGTTCTTACATCCGCATTTAATAAGTTCTGATTTATTGAAAATGGCAGCAGTTTTTGTGAAGTTGAATCCAATTTTAGAAGCCCATTTGTTTTGGTAGCAACCCATAAATTCCCTAAATAATCTTCTTTGATGTCTTGTACATAAGCACTTTCGTTGTTTGCAGTATAATATTGTTTGAATGAAAAAATATTGCCTTTACGGCTTATTAATCTGCACAATCCTTTAGAAGTTCCCACCCAAATTGCTCCTTTTTTTGTTTCATAAATTGATAAAACAAAATTGTTGGCAAGACTCGAACTGACTTTTGAATTATAATTAATATTTGTAAATTTTTGTGTGTTTTTGTCAAAAATTGATAATCCTCTTGCTGTTGCAATCCAAATTTCATCTTTAATTTCTTTAATATTCCAAACCGTATTATTAGACAAAGAATTCAAATCATTTCCATGTAAATAATGCTTAAAAATATTTGTAACTGGGTTGTAACAGTTTAATCCGTTGTAAGTTCCTACCCAAATATTTCCTGCTTTATCACCTTCAATTGAAAGAATATCGTTATTGCAAATTGTGGAAAGATCGTTGGGATTGTTTCGAAACACCGTCATTGTACTTCCGTCATATCTGTTCAATCCATCGCGAGTTCCAAACCACATTTGTCCTTTCAAATCTTGATGAATTGCAATTACAGAACTTTGTGAAAGCCCATTAAGGGTAGTAATGTTTTTCAATTTATATTGGTTGGATTGAGAAAAACAACCGAAAGAGAATAAAATTAAAAAGACAGAAATTAAAATGTTTTTCATGCTAAATTTTAAAAATATAGTTATCATTTAGGATTAAGTGAATTTAAGGTGCTAACCAAATAAAAATAATTAATTACTTTAATCTTTTTTTCAATTGATAGTAATAAAGAGAAGGAATCTCATTGATTGGTTGATTTATAAATTCTTGATAAACATCTGGGTTATATTTTAAAGTAAAATTTCTGTTTCCATTTATTCCTATTATTCGTGCAAAAGGCCCTTCCTCCATTCCATTTAACTCAATTGGCGCTTTAGAATTATCATCCAAAACGGCTACATTAATGTTCCAAAAAGTAGAATACGCTCCGTGAGAAGGCTTCCAATAACTAGCACCTCCACCAGCAAAAAGTGGATAAGTATTATCTGCATTTGGTACAAAATGAACTTTTATATTATCAAATAAATTTTGATGGTTGGCTCCCGCATGCTGGTCTAAATCTGGATCGGTAAAAATCTCACAATTTTCATAGACATTTTTAGTAGAGAAAGTATTGAAGCTTAAAGGATGAACGGCCTTATTATAGATTTTTAAATTTTCAACTAAAACATTATGAACACCTCCCATAGAAACTGTATAATGAGCAATATTTTTACCTTCTGTAACAATATCCTTAATCGTTACGTTAGCAATTTCTTCTGTTAAAATTCCACTCTCTGCATTATTGATGGTTACATCTTGCACCCAACTATTAAAAAGACGGGTTAAGAAAATACCATTATAGCCTTGTTCTACATGATGAGCAACTCTTGCAGCATCAGGAAAACTGATTCGTAAATGCTCTATACCAACTTCCGACAAATGATTCCATTCGATTAAAAGTGCTTGATAATTTGGTTTTACATCTATTAATAAAGGTGTTTTAATGGTAACTTTATTTTTAGAAATTGCTGCAATTTCAACTTGCTGACGCACTAAAGCCAAGGTTGGTTGTTTCCAATGAGAAGACCCTATTATAACTTTTGAATTTTTATATAAAGCTTCGATAATATCTCCTTTTTCACCGTCTTTATTGAACAAATCTAATTCGACAACATCGCCAACTTTCAATCCATTTACATCCGAAACAGTAAAAAAATTTTCACCTCTTTTTCCTTGTATAACTTTTGCAAGAACGGTTGGAGTAGTATCATATTTTTCCATATAAGATTTAACGCGTTGGTTTGGAATTTGCGTCCAAATCATTCCGCCAGACCAGGCATATTGCGAAAAAGGCAAGTCGATATTATTCTCTTTTTCTACTTGTCTTTTACCTGTTGACGTCAAATATTCGCGAAGTTCGGCAAGAGAATCTTGATTTTTTAAATACATCATCGGACGTGGGCAGAAAATTTCTGTACCTCCTTGTGCAGAACCAGCGCCACGTAACACAAAATTGCTTCGTTCGATATATAAGATATCACTTAGTATTATTCTTCCGGGTGGCAATTGTAATACAACATTTCCTTGCACTTCATTTACGGCTTTAAAAGCTTTTAACAACGCTTTTGAATCGTCTAAATTGTCATCAGAAATAACGCCATAATCAGTGGCGAAAATTATTTTCTCATTTATAACCGGAATCGTTGTATTTCCAAAATGATACCCTGCATAACTAAAATCGGGTAAGAAATTTTCTGAATAAACTTCTTTCTGACTAATTATTTGTGGAATCTTTTGTGCATTAAGCGGCGGTGATTTAATTACAATTGAAAATAAAACAATAATAAAAAGCGACTTCAATATTGATTGGAATATTTTAGGAATTAAATTCATTTATAAAATAATTTTAGTAAAATGGTTGGTAATTTATAGTATATCAAAAAATCTGTTTTGGCTTTTAAAAAAATACAAAAATAGATTTTAAATCATTTTAAAAGGTATCTAATAATAATAAAATGCACATCAAAGGTTAAAAAAAAGTAAAAAAAGCAAGAAATATCTTTCAAATAGTAAGATCAATGTCCTTACTGTCAGCATTTTTAAAGTATAACTAATACGCGTTAAAATAATTGGTTAATTAGAACAAATGCCTAAATTAGTAAAAATCTACTCAATTGTCTGTGATAGATTGGAGGTAAAACATACAATAAAATAGATTTTTCTCTGAATTTGGGTAATAAAAAACACAATTAGGATGACAATAGTGAGTGTTTGGTTGTCACGTAAAACTAATCATTATGGGTTGCTAATCCAATTACTGAAAAACATAACATCATTTATAACACAGAGCAAAAATTTAAAGCGCTGAAAGAAACATTTGCACCAGCAAAAATTACTGTTGAAGGATTTATTTTAAATGCTGCTTGAGGCGTTAAAAAAAGAAAAGTTTCAATTTATCTAATTTTAAAAAAAATAAATTTGCGTTAAGTGTATCGAAGCAATTATAACAGCAATTCTAATTTAATCTTGATTTTGCGACTTTAGAGGTTCTTTTATATAAACTTTTAAGAGCGATAAACCGTAGATGAATGCTGGCGATGCAATTCTCATGGCGGCATGATTAATAGTTAAAAGCCAAAAAAGCAAAAAAGGAAACATAAAAATATTTTGTTTATTATCAAAGAATAAAAAAATTGGGGTGAAAATCAAAATTAGCAAAATCACTATCCCAATTGCGCAATGTTCGGCTAACAACCTGGTTATTTCATTGTGTGATGCAGCTGTCAGACCAGTTTCTTCTTGTCTAATTTCAATTGATTTTCCAACTCCAACACCCAGCATTGGGTTGTCAAAAAATATACTAATTTCAGATTTCATCAAATCTTCTAGAATCTTCATTTTAAATGTTTTTTATAA
>Ga0209551_1001079_pt1 | contig 10496 bp, 9 predicted proteins | sample LauGreSuBDMM15SD_2_FD_187568 | JGI IMG/M metagenome (GOLD analysis project Ga0209551, IMG submission 187568) | Freshwater lake microbial communities from Lake Michigan, USA - Su13.BD.MM15.SD (SPAdes) (version 3) | ecosystem: Environmental > Aquatic > Freshwater > Lake | place: Lake Michigan, USA... | reverse complement strand
GTGGTTCCCGTAAAGCCTGTAGAGCCCGTTGGGCCGCTAGGACCTGTGGGTCCGGTTTCGCCCGTGGTTCCCGTAAAGCCTGTAGAGCCCGTAAATCCACTGGGACCTGTGGGTCCGGTTTCGCCCGTGGTTCCCGTAAAGCCTGTAGAGCCCGTAAATCCACTGGGACCTGTGGGTCCGGTTTCGCCCGTGGTTCCCGTAAAGCCTGTAGAGCCCGTTGGGCCGCTAGGACCTATGGGTCCGGTTTCGCCCGTGGTTCCCGTAAAGCCCGTAGAGCCCGTTGGGCCGCTAGAACCTGTGGATCCGGTTTCGCCCGTGGTTCCCGTAAAGCCCGTAGAGCCCGTTGGGCCGCTAGAACCTGTGGGTCCGGTTTCGCCCGTGGTTCCCGTAAAGCCCGTAGGACCAGAGTTCCCTGTCGCACCGGTATTGTCTGCAAATCCTTTCTCACCCTGATCACCTTTTTGACCCGTACAACCAGTCATACCTGTTGGTCCACTCATTCCAGTCATACCAGTTACACCCGTCGGACCTGTTGAACCAGACGGACCCGTTGTACCTGTTGAACCCGAAACTCCTGTACTCCCTGTACATCCACTTGGTCCGGAAGGACCGGTTGGACCTGTTTGTCCCGTTTCGCCAGTATTTCCTGTGGGACCAGTATGTCCTGTGTAGCCGGTAGGACCTGTTTCGCCAGTGGGACCGGACGCGCCTGTCGATCCTGTCCCACCTGTAGTCCCTGTTGTTCCAGTGTATCCCGTCACACCTGTACATCCGCTAGGACCGGAATTGCCTGTATTTCCGGTTTGTCCTGTAGAACCCGTGTAACCAGTAGGTCCGGACGGACCGGACTGGCCTGTGGGACCAGTGGGTCCCGTGGACCCTGATGAACCCGAAGGACCCGATGGACCAGAGGGCCCCGTTCGACCTGTACTTCCACTACAACCTGTACTTCCAGTAGGTCCAGAGGGCCCCGTTCGACCTGTACTTCCCGTACATCCAGTAAATCCGGTACTTCCTGTCGATCCACTAGTTCCCGTAAAGCCCGTAGAACCTGTAAACCCACTGGGACCAGTTTGTCCCGTTTCACCTGTCATACCCGTCGGACCTGTAGCTCCGCTGGATCCAGTGGGACCCGTTGGTCCCGAATTTCCCGAATACCCAGTAGCCCCCGTCAACGTTGCTCTGCCCTCTGGACCGACGGGTCCAGTACATCCCGTAAACACGGCAGTGCCGGGATAGCCTTGTTTGCCTTCAGGTCCCATCATACCTGTGAATCCCGTTGGACCGATAAGACCAGTAGCACCGGTGTTCCCCGTCGGACCTGTCGGTCCGCTGATTCCCGTTTCACCTGTAGGTCCCGTGTTACCTACATGAATGAAATTAAATGAAATATTTGGTATTCGAGCGTTTGCAACGTTTAATTGAAACAAAGGATGGAAAGTCATGGCAGACTTCTTGGAGAACAAAAGCGCATTGTTTTGAAACACTTGGAGGATTCCGTCGACAAACAAGAACTCAAAATAGTCGGTCGATTCGACATCGAAAAGATTCAATTGAATATCATTTTGTTTAAAGATACAATAACTTTCGGCGAACAAAAAACTATAGATAAAACTACTACGATCACTGCTCAATCCGACGGTTGTGCCAAGGGACGGTGCTGAAAACGAAAAACTAAACGAGGAATAGCTTTCTAACATGGACACTATGCAAAGATCATCTGTTGTCGCCATTATTGTGTTGGAACTAGGGTAACTAACATTGGCACTTGTGCTAGAAAAAGTATAAGTCGTACCCGCTAGTCCTATGGGACCAGTGGTTCCAGTGGTTCCAGTATATCCAATATCTCCCATAGGTCCTGCGGGTCCCTGTATGGCGCCAATATTCACAAACGACGAGCCGTCATACACCCATAACTCTCCATCTACAATGTATGAATCACCAATGGCAGGGTCAGTCACTTGACTAAAACTCGAGATTCCATAACTCGCGATTCCACGTTCGGTCGACGCAACAGAGGGTGGCGCAGACAGGGATCCGTTGATTTTTATTGTTCCTACCGCGATTCCACCGACCGTGGTCCCTACAGGTAAAGACAATGTCCCTTCAAATAATGCATTTGTAGCTGAAATCGACTGGCAATATATAGTATTAAACTTTTGATTCGCAGATCCAATGTCAAAATCTGCCGACGGTAATATAGACGCCGTGACAACTCCTCCAAATTGTCCCGTCGGACCGATTATACCCATTGGCCCGCTTGGACCTATCGATCCGCTAGGACCCATCAACCCGATCGGGCCCATCGGGCCTGTGTAACCCTTTTTTTTTTTGGTGTGCTCCTTACAAGTTACGCAATAACTTTCTCCGCCGTACAACAATGATATTTTAGGATTTCTGCACGAGCAAGACATATATATAAAGTGTGTCCTAAAAAAAGTGTAAGGTAACGCTTTTCTAAAGGGGTCATTCAAAATTATTCTGTTCTGACCCTATCCAAATGACGGATTTTGATTTTGATATGGATAACTATTCCATCACGGATCTACAACGTTTCTTTCAACTGCCCTTATCTTTCAGTGGAGATGACATTGAAGCTAAAATGGTCGATATCAGGTATTTACTTTTAGGTGGCGGACATATACCCACTTATTTAGTCGGTGATTTTTTAGCTTTTTTAGAAGCGGCAAAAACCCGGCTTTTTGAGTCTCTTCCCGTAAAACATCCGACATCGATCCCTCCACAAAAAATAAACAATTATCCAAAATATTTACCCCCTCCATCGAGAGAAGAAAATATCATTCCTACTTCTTCTACAGCCTTTACATACACACAAGCGAGTGATTTTTTCACCGGCACTTTAAATCCTATCGATACACGCGTGTTAAAGAAGTGCATTTCGGTCGATAGCCGGTTTCGCACACTTCCATCCAATAGTTGCGATTTTGCGCTTTCTCTTCCCAACCGAATACAGAAAGTTCTTTCGCTAGAATGTACCTCATTTGAGATCTGTCACGAGTTGATCCCTTCCATTACATCTACCCTTGGCAATCACTATTTATACATGAATGTGTTAACACGAGAGAAGGAGTATCCGCACATGTTTTTATTGCCTAATGGTCATTACACAACCTCCTCCTTATTAACTACTCTAAATCGATTGTTTTCTGAACAAAAATACACTCCGTTTCTTATGTTGGAATGGATGCTCGATCCTTATGGATCTGGAAAGTGTCTATTGATGATCAGTACTGAGCCGCAGGATGACGTTTATGCGGACCAAATTACCGAACTGCGACTGGACTTTTCCATTGATCTTCATGGACATACTTCATCGCTGTCCAAAATCGGAAATCTTCTGGGGTTCACAAAAGATAAATACAGCGGCAAAAAGGTTTATATGGGTGAGTCGCTTCCTAATCCGTTTGCGCATACAGCATACTTTTTTCTAAGTATTGACGATTTCCAAAATCGGGCGATTGCACCTTTTGAACCAAGTACAGAAATAAGTACCATGCCACCCTCCATTTTGGCTCGTATTACTTGCTTACCCGGTCAACCTCTGCAAATAATTGGGGCGCCAAGGCGCTATTTCGGTCCTGTTGATTTGTCGCGGTTTCAGATTCGGCTGCTCGATGCATATGGACGTTTACTCGATTTGAATTCGAACGACTATTCGTTTTGCCTTCTCTTGCACACTGTATATGATTTATAGGCTTGTTTTGACTAAAAAAAATGTTTTCATAAGAAAATGGTTACAATAGTGACTGCTTTTATGTCCCAAATCAACCAAATAGATTTTCGTACAGTCGAAAAGTATATAGAATATGGCAATAAAATGCTTTCCATGCCCATTCCCAAAGTAATGTTCCTAGAATCATGCATATACGAAACTTATTACAAAGACTGTTTAGAAAAATATCCAATGACGCAATTCATTCTTTTCGAGAGAAAAGACAATTATATGAGTCCATTCCTCGAGCATTGGCAAAGCCCGAATTTGTGCACTAACAATCCAAAAAAAGATACTCCGGAATATATGATTGTTCAGTGCCATAAAACAGAATGGTTGCGCATGGCGATAGAAAAAAATCCTTTTCAAACCTCTGATTTTGTCTGGATTGATTTTGGAATCTACCATATGATTCGCGACGATGGCCTTTTTTCAACCCTTCTAGAAAATATAGCCCGCAAAACGTACTCAAAAGTGCGTATCGCCAGTTGTATAAACCCCAACGATCATTGTTCTCAAGACTTGTTTTGTAGAGTAGCCTGGTTCTTTTGTGGTTCCGTCGTGGGAGGAAATCAAACTCAGTTGCTGCGTTTTGCCGAGAGAATGAAATCCAAATGCCTTTCACTGTTTGCCGAAAAAAAACATTTGACATGGGAAGTAAATATTTGGTACCTCCTTTTTCAGGAAAATAATGACATTTTCGATTTTTATTTTGCCGATCACAATCCAACAGTGCTTTCGCTCTATTAATATTTTAATTTTTACGCTAAGAAGAAACGAATGATAAAGGGAAACACATACAACACCCAATACACAGTTGAAAGAATAAGAATTAACTCGTCTGCTAAAAGAACATATGAATGACCTTTCCTTATCGAGTCATATCCGATGAGACAACCGTAAGTAAAAGCTAGCCAAATAGTTAAGAACAATTGTAACTTTGTTAACATTCCTGTTTATGAAAATAAAGGAAATCTAATTGTCAATTTTTTTCAAGAAAAAAAATGATTGTTATCCGCTCCAACATAAAGACAATTACTATAAAAACTAAATGTTTTCGCCTAGCGACGAACAACAACAAATAATTGATTGGATAAAAGACCGAAAAAATGTTTATGTAAATGCTTGCGCTGGATCTGGAAAATCTACGACTATTCTAGCGTGTGCTAAGCAGATTCCCGTTCAATTTATGCAAATCACTTACAACAAATCTCTCAGAAAAGAGTTTCAGGCATCCATCCTGAAATATGGAATAACCAATATTTACGTACATACGTATCACAGCCTGGCATATCACTATTTTGGACGAGAAGGGCAGACAGACGAAGGGATTCGACTCATTTTACGAGAAAAAAGAGCACCGACGCTTCCCTTCATCAATGTATTGGTCATTGATGAAGCACAAGACATGACACGTCTATACTATGATTTTGTCGCATATTTCTTATCGTTTCAAAAAGACGTAGTGTTGTGCATATTGGGAGACGAAAAGCAAGGACTCTACGATTTTAAAGGTGCGGATACACGTTTCTTGACCTATGCACCAGCGTGCTGGAGACACCACAAGAGTCTTTTGACTCCTCACTTTGAATATGGTACATTACGTACTTCGTACCGAATTACACATCCAATGGCGCAGTTCGTAAATAAGGTGCTCTTGGAACCACATGAAAAAAAAATGAACGCTACCAAAGACGGGCCGTCGGTGCTTTACATTCGAAGGGATTACAATATGATGGTTCGGACTATTGTGGGGCAAATCGTAAAGTTGATTCGAGAGGAACAGGCTAAATTTGACGATATATTTATATTGGGCGGATCAATTAAAGAAAACAGTTTTCTGCGCAAAATCGAAAACGGACTCGTGGAACAGAATATTCCTTGCTATGTCCCAATGGTGGATCAACCCGAAGAACTCGATATTCGAATCATGGCCAATAAAATTGCATTTTCAACTTTTCACACGGCCAAAGGACGGCAACGAAAATACGTGTTTGTCATAGGCTTTGACCATTCCTACTTTCTTTACAATGCACGAAATCATCCCATTCATCGTTTACCACACACCATCTATGTAGCATGTACCCGTGCTATGGAAAAATTGTATGTGTTCGAAAATAGCGACGTAAGACCTTTTGCGTTTTTGCAAATGAGTCACGTGCAAATGCAAAAAGAATTGTTTTTGCAATTCCAAGGCACTCCATGTGTTCAGTTTCCGTCTGAAAAACCGTCAGAGCCATCAAAAAAAATAAATACGACGCCGACTGAACTCATTCGATTCATGTCCGAAGAAACCTTTGAACAGATTACTGTTGCGCTCAATAGTTTATTTATTCTAGTCCAACCAGCGTCAGACGCGCTCTCCTTGGATAATTTGATCGAAACCAAAGACGGGTTTGAAGACGTGAGTGATTTGAACGGAACTGTTCTTCCGCTCTTGTTTTTCGATCGATTGATGGGTACCACTCCGATCCTTCCATCTCTCATCGCAAAAGCCATGGTGGAGATTCCGTACCCTAAACATTCTTACCTACATGACCTTGTTTTGCATATGCCGACAACATGCCAAACGGTTCAGGAATATTTGTATTTGACCAATTTGTATGTATCCATTCAACAAAAACTGTACTCGAAAATTAAACAGATCCCTTTTGAGGAATGTAAATGGATCAGTGAAGACACGGTGCAAAAAGCAAGCCTGCGAATAGCAAATAGAGTAGAATCAGATGACAAGCCATGGAAAGCAGAGTATGTCATTATTAAATCTTCGAATGACGCTGATCATATTCATCTCGACTCGTGTCTCTTTGACGTTATGCCTGAAAAATCTCGTCTTCGATTTACCGCACGCGTTGACTTGATGACAGAAAACAGTATTTGGGAATTCAAATGTACAGGAAACCTTCATATTGAGCACAAACTACAATTGCTCCTATATTGCTGGTTGTATCAAATGGTGAACCGCAAAAAAAAACGCGGCTTTTTGTTCAACGTGAAAACAGACGAATGTTTCGAGTTGATGGGCGATCTTTCCGCATGGACACCTTTAGTAAAAGCCATCATTCGAGGCAAATTTATCGCGAAAAAAAATTTGTCTGACGAGGAGTTTCTAGATCAGTTTTTATGAGACTTTTTTGATATTTGTCTCACCCGAACTCTTTTTTTCTCATCTGCCATGAACAAATCTTCTATTTTCATTTGCTCTTTTGGTCTTCCTCGTTTTGAGAGTTTACTGTCATATCCAATGATCATCCAAATGTGATCGAATACGTGAAAAGTATCTTTTAACATGACCATTGTGTTATGGACAAGTACTGGATAACCAGGGAGAAATTTCGATATTTCATTTCTGGGTAAAAGAAACACTTTTTGAGGATGTTCCTCGATTATCAGCAGAAGGAACTGATCTAAATAAAATCCAGAGAACTTCTCCAACAAAATGGAAGTGGCAGTACAAGTATACGAACAAAAAGCAGCAATTAAACCACCAAACGACAGACCAAAGTACGTAGAGGTTTCATCCTTTTGTGCTTTCCATTCTTTCGCTAAATTTTCGTGGGCAACAGATCCTGCATCTATACGCTTATCCATTGACAAATACGTTTGGTCAACTAAATCGATTTTCCCAGGACGCATTTTAAACTCGTAACCAAAAATTTTAAAAACTAATATTTCACAAGACACTTGCTACGTTTTTCGCAAAAATAGATACCAAGGCGAGAAACCACACGGTAACCGTTTTAGTTATTCTGTGAAATTTAGGTACATCCGTTGGATTCATTTCGACTAAACGCCGAAGTATTTTATTCTTCTTTTTTCTTTTTGTAAGAGTAAGAAACAGTGCTGTAAATAAAATGAAATTCTCTGAAAATGTCCCTTTCCACAATAAATTATCGTACAAGATTTGTTGCGATTGTTGCAGTAATGAATCGTAAGTTTCGTAATAAACCCCATTTTCTATTCCCACAGTCACGGCAGATAAAGGGACATACTTCATTATTGTATCCGTCATTAGCTTATACTCTTGTCGTATAGGCGTTGGCGGATATATCTTGATAATTTCTTCGTATTCCTCAATGATGTTTCTTTCCCAAGAAACTTCACCGTCGTCCCATGTTGGAACAAAAGTGATATCTACATAGTCCATGTTCATTTTCTTCACAGGAAACGACGTAACCCTTACTAAAAACAACAAAAGGAACATGAATATGTGTATAATAAACCATTTTATTCTAATTTTTTTTTACGAATTTCGGATTATACAGTAATGCCCGCAACAGTCGTGTTTGACGGCGAGCGTTTTTTCTGGTCGTACATTTAGAAAATACCCTTTTCGTTTTCTTGTTACGCACGGAAAAACATTTTTTCGTTTTTATTATTTCGTACATATACTGTTAAACAAAGATAAAGATTTCCGTCTTTGATACATAAATGCTAGTTCTTTCAAATCCGAAAATATGTACCTTTTACGAGTCACATCCTTCCTTGCATGTGGAAGATATGAATCTATTTTTCATTGACATTTTGGAAAAACTTTTGCAAGATGCACAACCGTCTCTCAATCATAGCCTGGCTACCAAACTCATCGAGCAGATGAACGGCTTGCAAACCACTATGACCAAGACTCAACATGAGCAACAAACACAGCATTGGATGAAAATGGCAGAGATGAAACGGGATTACATGGAAGATCTGAAACTCATTCTATCACATAATAACGTCGAGAAAATATCCCCTTTGCTGCTCCATTCTACCCAACTTTTAGAAGGGAAACTGAAAGAATGGATTCCATCCGCTCAGGAGGGGAAATGGAAAGAGTTTCAGCTAGAGTTTCAAAAAGATACGACCAAGTTGCTACAAAACTCCATCAATAAAGATACTCTTGAAGAGTTTATCGCCAATATCGACGGACGATTCGCGAAAACCATGGTTACTTCCCAAACATTTATGCACAACCTCGTTTCGTCGAGCGAACAACGCTTGCAGCATAAAATAGAAGCCCAAGAAAACAATGTTCGTGAACTCAAAGAAATATCACAAGGAAACAAACAAGCGCAAAGTACATTACAAAGCAATGTCACCGATTTACTAAAAAAGATTGAGAACTCCTCTCATAAAGGTAAACTCTCTGAGAATCTGTTGATGGGTATCTTGCAAAACCTGTATCCTTCCGCCCAGATCGATTTTGTCGGGAATGCCAAAGAAATGGGTGATTTTATTATGTATCGGCAGAACAAACCAACCGTTCTGTTTGAAAACAAAAACTACGACAAGAATGTTGTGCAAGAAGAAGTCAAAAAGTTTCTAAGAGATGTAGAGTCACAAGATTGTTGTGGCGTTATGATTGCACAACATTATGGTATCGCACATAAAGAGAATTATGAAATAGATGTTCATAATGGAAACGTCTTGGTATATGTACACAAGGCAGAGTATGATCCAGAAAAAATAAAAATCGCAGTGGATTTAATCGATCATTTCAAAAGCACCTTGACCGAACTTGATTATGATTCCGAAACGGTTCAATTGGACAAATACGCACTCGAGACCATAAACAAAGAATACCAACAATTTGTCCTTCACAAATTAAATCAGACCAAATGCATCAAGGAGTATACGACCAAATTGCTTGCGCAAATGGATGAATTCAAACTCCCTCTGTTGGAACAATTCTTAGCCAAACACTTTGCCACTTCCTTATCCAAAGAAAATACTTGTCCTTATTGCCAATATGCAGCCAAAAACGGACGCGCTTTAACGGCTCATTTTCGTGGATGCGCACAAAAAAAAGGCGTGGATAAAGTTTAGAAAGTTAAATATAACTGTGTTAAAACTCCAAAGAATGCGTATATGTATACAATATGCGTTTCTTGATCTGATGTTAATTGATAGGTCACTTTTATAAAATGCGCTAGTTTCTTGCCCCCTTGCCAGGAAGATCGAAACAAGAACAGAATATTATTCGCATACCACGACACAATACAAAACGCTATTTTGGCGAAGACCTGAGTGGGGAAATGTTCTAGGGGCAATAGAAAGTGCGCTTTAAAAGCGCTCATTAATACAATGCATGAAAGAGGTAGACCCATAAATGGCGTGTACGATTGATGTTTAATAAAATGAACAAAAAAAATGTATTCGTTTTTGGGTTGCGCTAAGAGCCGCTCAAAGTGATACTTGGTCCATATTAACTTGATCTGGTCCAGGTATGGATAAAAATGAGTCGGATGAAGATCTACTATTTCTTTCATCTGCAAGAATGATTGAAATTTAACCCCAACAAAACATTCTAGTAGAGAACACAGCCATGAATTGGAGAAGAAGGCGAAGAATCCAAGATATATTTCAATACTGATGAATGTCCATGCCAAAAAATAGTTATCAATCATATTTTCGTTTCGACTATAAACTTTGTAGCTTTTTAACGTGTTCATAGAATTAGATTTTTTGGACTGAAGATAATTTTAGCAACAAGATGAAACGGCAGTTGGATGAAGAAATGCGAGTCGCGCAACCTCTTTCCAAAAGCCAAACAAAAGGACAATACTATCTCTGGTCATTCCTGACCGATGAAGATCATTTTGAAGAAGCGCTGGTGGTATCTGCTCATTTACAATACCATTTATATGTCTTAAAGCAAGACGATTTAAATAAATTGTATGAAAATGAAATACTACAACTTCTAGATTACGTCAAACTTGTATACAGGCCGTTGTTTCGTGTTTATGTAAATATTTATCTAGGAAAATAAGAGTTTTACACC
>Ga0209551_1001075_pt1 | contig 10523 bp, 7 predicted proteins | sample LauGreSuBDMM15SD_2_FD_187568 | JGI IMG/M metagenome (GOLD analysis project Ga0209551, IMG submission 187568) | Freshwater lake microbial communities from Lake Michigan, USA - Su13.BD.MM15.SD (SPAdes) (version 3) | ecosystem: Environmental > Aquatic > Freshwater > Lake | place: Lake Michigan, USA... | reverse complement strand
GCCGCAGTTGTCCTCATCGCTCTTCTGTGGCGTACACGCCAGCCTTTAGTATCCCATGGTGTGCTAGCGGCAGCACTCCCCTACTTCGCTGGTCTCAACGTAGATCTCCTAGGTGGTACGACCACGGCAGCGTTTGTGCTCACCACAACCGCTGCTGTCACAGCTGTTCATCTTGGTGTTCGAAAGAAACTGCAGGACAGAGAGCTGCAGACCGTCACCTTATCTGCTGGATCAGTTGCGTTGCTCGCACTCTACTTTGCTTCTGGTGAACCTTTCCGTATCGCAGGAATACTAGCAGTTCTTGCTCTCGGTGCAGCTCTGCTTGCATTGCAGCGTCGAGGGCGAGGTGTATCTGTAGTTGTCTCCGCGTTGTCAGCGGCCGGATGCTACTGGAGTTTACTTCCTGATGAGGTCGTGGTTGAGATCGCAACTCTTCCTGTCGCTACCGTATGGACAGCTCTAGGGTTTGTTGTCCTGAACCGCACCAGCATGCGATCCTTCCCAACACTTGGACCTGGTCTGCTGATTGCTTCACTGCCTAGCGCTCTTGAGCTTGTCGTAACAGGTGACACTCTTTTACGGTCAACGTTGTTAGTGACAGTTGGTTCGACGATAGCTGTTGTAGGTGCGCGGCTTCGACTTTCTGCACCTATCTTGATTGGGGTGTTTACCGCACTCGTTTCAGCTTTGACACAGATAGCGCCATGGGCGGTTGGGATGCCTCGATGGATAACGCTCGGTTGTGCTGGTATAGCGTTGCTCTTAGCTGGAGCTCGGTTCGAGAGCTTACGTGAACGTTTCAACAACACTGGCGCAAAACTCATCGCCTTACGCTAACTGCCTATCTTTTACTGCAGAATTTTGACATACTGCGCGCTAGAATATGAAAGTTGTTCAGGTTGCGAATCTCTGCTCACTTTCAGCATAGATCAATCCTAAAGCTTTATTACTATCTTTCTACCCTCTGGTACAGTACTTTTGGTAGAAAATAGGATACTCTTTTCACCGGGATTTGATTCATATTGTTGGTTGTTGAGCTTTATCTTACGTTTTGAACTCGGCAAGCGCGAAACCTTCTGCAGAGTTATATTCTTAGCAGAGCAAGTAAAGCATAACGTTCTGAAGAGAATATGCGGTGTTTGCTTTATCTAATTTCATCTATTGTAACCATTGAAATATATATCGCAACGAGTTCAATATGAAATCTCAATGCGTCGTGCTTTCTAATATTTTGCGCGTACTGTTATACTCGTCAAGGTGACAAGCAGCTAAAGCTATGAAAGGCCTAATAATGCCAAAAGATAAAGAAACACGTGCTTTTGTAAAAGCAGATTTAGAGAAAGCAAAGGAAAATACAAAAATTGCGAGGAAGAATGCTAAGCAAGCAATGAAAGAAGTAAAAAAAGCAGGAGCAAACACTCCAGAGTTCAAAGCAATAATGAAAGATATAAAGAAACCTAAGTAGTACGAAAACTTCTTTACAGATTACTATCTCAAAAAGCTCCCAAAAAGGAGCTTAGTTACTCTCTAAAACCTGAGTTGCCCAGTTTATTCTTCTCACCCTTAGCGAAACAGTTTACCGAGAAGCCCGGAGGTTACCCAACCTGCTGTACGACGTATAACTCGTCGGGCTACTGTACCGATCTGCACTGCACGAACATCACCTAAAACCTTAGCCAAAGTGTAAAGAGTAGACCTGAATGATGCGCTACTTGAACGATTTCTAGCCAAGTTTGAAACTATGTGAAGATGGAACCCAGATACAAGAATTACAGAATCAACATAAATTATCCTGCAAAATCGGTTATTAGACACATTAGACGATGAGTAGATCTGAGTAAATAGTGATTCTTGCTCTCATTGTATCGTCTTGAGTTATATACTCTATGGGAAACAATGAAAAAGGTTGGCCATTGTGGCCTTTTATACTTTTTACCTCGCTCTTGGCTTATTCTTGATAGGGTCAACTAGCTTCGGTCAAAAAATTGTGTCTGATTTACATTATAGGATAGAACGTTCATCGTCATCGATTTATACTCAGCGCCAAGACCTTTTCATACTTCAAGATCTTATTCTACACAAAGACGGTCTTCCCCGCCTGTACGAGATATCTAGTAGTTCGTACTATGTCCCCTCCGATTGCTCACTTGAAAAAGTACCTAACATTATGCGAAACGATGTAATACAGTTTGTTGAAGGTAACACATACAAATTCGAAAAAGGAAATAACATATACTTTTATACATCGGCTAGTGCACCCGCATCTGGAAATGTAAATGCTGAACTATCTGAATTACCGAAACTATCAAAATGTATATCTTCTATGGTGGATAGCATTCTAGTCAAGGAAGCTTCCAAACTGAACGGTGTGTACGCGTCAGACAAGCTTGTAGTTCTGAAGGACAAATCTTTTATTGACTCAATATCTGGGTTGCTATATAGAGCGTCTATTACAGTTGATGGCGTAAAAACCAATACTCAGACAGCCGTTCTATTTGGTGTTTCTGGTCATTACTCAGCTCTACATTTTGTTATAAAGTTAGGTTCACCACTGAACTCTCAAGACATCGGTGTTCTTGCAACGAAACTCACATCAAAATTGTCTGAGATTCCAAAGACTTAGAATTTTTCATATGCAGCATAAAGTCATATAGAGCCATTGTTTTGATTCAACAACCTCGGTGATAAAGTATATCTCAGTAGATAATGAGTGGAGCCTTTTTCAGTGTATTCACTTAGGATCGGATTAGCTTATCGTTAGAATATGTTTACATATTTTCAACGCAAACCTTATGCATCATGTTCTTTGTTGTGGATTCCGAGCCTAACGTTTTACTAGTCACGGGTATGTTCTTATGATATCGATCCCTCTGTCAGTGAAAGTTACTTGGTCATTTACAGTCGTAGCTCGGGCAGCTTCCAACACGGAAATACTCACTGATGCTGTACTAGGGAATCTAAAACATGACTTCGGAACAATCAAATTCCACTCACCCGGATTCCCCGCTTTCAGAACGATATCTCTACAGCTATCTAGTCTTGTGGTAACGCCATCCTGAATAATTGATAGCTCACTCTTTCCTGGTGTTCGCCACACGGTCAGGAAGAAACTCCTGTTTCGCGATGACCCGTCAAGCCCATAGATAATTGCTGCATCTGGGTTGGTTGGCCCGCCAATTATAAAAATTGCTTCGTTTTCATAGAAACCAACTATTGCATTATTTACATCCACATTAGATAAGGAGTCACCGACGGGATCAGTCATAAAGTAGGATATAGGAACATATACTGTTCTAACATTGGACATTGAGTTATCACTTCCTTTGAAGGCGACAACTGCACAATTGTAAGTGCGTAACGGTGGTACCTGGATGGTAATGCTTGTTGCGGATCCGGTTATGTCAAACCCGCTTGAAGTACCTTTTTCGTCAACGCAACTTATAGCATGACGTGCAGCAGATGGACTTGGGATGAACTTCAACTCTATTGCTCCTAGTAAGCCAGTCATCTCTGTGAGGTTTGGAGGTAAAAGTGGTTGACTGGTTGGTGCCGTAGCAGGTGGTTTGGAAGACACCCGGGCAATATCACCGAGAATTGCTGTTTTAGCTGACGCAATCCAGGGGAGATAATAACTCACTCTAGTATATACTGATGGTGCATCTGTTGAGCATGTTTCAGCACCGAAAGAAACAATCCCGAGTAGTGTGCGTTGAGGTAATGCTGAAAGTGGCCCACCAGAGTCACCATAACAAGAACCACTCCAAAGCCGTTCGTTCTTATTATATGCACCCGCAGCAATCATTGTTTTTGTGTTGAACCCTTCGAAGTATCTTGACGCAGATAATGATTGATTGAATTGTTGAGTTATCCCTAGAGTCCCGTTTGTTTCCCCGTTTTGGTCTTCCCCCCATGCAACGAGCCACATCCCTCGTTTAGAGGATAACAAGCTAGAGTCATTCGTGCCTGGCAACTTTAGGTAGGGTCCTGGAACTGAGTTCTCAAGGTGCAAGAGACCTATATCGTTTTGTAGCGACGACTCAGAATATCGTTGGTGGAAGCGTAAGCTGTCAACGTAATAAAGATCCGTCTCTTCGTATAGTGACTCTACACCATGCTGAACATAAATATCACTTTCAATATCTTTTATGCAGTGCGCTGCGGTAAGAACCCATTGAGCCCCGATTAGGCTGCCTGAGCAAGAAAATTCAAGCAATCCATCTTCATTCTTATCAGACCATAAAGAAACTGACCATGAAGCGTCAGTTCCTTTTAGTGTCCCAACAGGATTTGTTACTGCTTGAGCAGGATTCGTGCTAACCTGCAGAGAAACTATTGCGCACAAAGCTAGAATTGCATTCTTATATCTTTTGCGGCTAAATACCTTATTCATAAAATATATCACATTTTTGATAGTTCTACACAACTTCTTTGAAACACTCATTTACTCCGCAAACCTTTCTGGGTTTTGTGTTTCATTTGTATTCGGGGTTCCGCTAAAATATTTCTACTTATTTTATACTTTTGTAACATCTAGGATTTATAAACTTTGACTTCTCTATCTAAGATTTTCGGCTTTTGGCTTTTGGCTACATCCGTATTTTTACATGTTCAAATCACCTCTTAGTTTTTTTACAATTTATACATTCGAGTGGTTACTTCCACATTGGGGGGTTTGATTCTTACCGTTTTTGTTGATTATTTTGTTTTTTGAACTTACCAGTGGCATATTCGAGAGTTTCGGACAGTAAAAAATTTGCCCATTCGAAAACCAATCACATCTTTTTACAACCTGATCTACGATTGCGCTGATTTGGTCGATATATATGGAAACTCCATTATGCATATTGTTTCGCCCGATACGTCATTGTTCGAATAGTTAGCTTCATTGTTTCTGATTACTGACAACAGTACAGATACTATACCTCATTTTCATGATCGTAGTATAGTAACCTTTGTATTCGATTCTATCCAAAACGCAGAGATGGCGTGTAAATGAAATGCTTTCGTGTAGTGACCTGTAATCTGGACCACCACCCGCTCAATCTGAAAACTCGACGAGAACATGCAACTGACGTGCTGAAGATGCTGAATGCTGACGCAATCTGTCTCCAGGAACTAACAGGTGAATAAGGACGCGCTGACGCACAACGACGCTGGAGGTTGGGTTGGGTTTGTTGAAGCGGTAGGGGTTTAGGTTGCGGAACCACCTGGTTTAGAAAAGGCTGCTACGAAACCAATTTTTGCTTTCGGTGCCAACGTTATCTTCTTGATCCCGCACCGGGTGATCAGCGTTGAAAGAGCAGCTTTCTCTTTCTTGTCAATTGACAAAGACCAACGATGTTTTGTTATCAATGTTGCAGAAGTCAGCCAGCAAACTCCTGATCGATTCGAAGGTGACCATTCACTGCTATCAAAATCAGATTTTGAGCGGTTCGATGACGCAGAGACCGCAATAAGAGAATTAGGGGATAGTAAGTCATTAGCGAAAGCTTGTCGTGTTACCGCATCCCACTTTGACGCGCCAGAATCCCACGCTTCACCTAACGACACAACATGGTCAACGTCAAGATCGGAAGCCTCTGTGAGAACTAACCCATCATATTTACTTACCCATTGCCCGCCAGAAAGATAGCATGAACCCGTGACGGTAGGTTTGATAACAGCCTCATTGATAAGCACTTCGCGTCGTGTATCGCAGCCGTCATTATCAGCGTCGATCCAATGGTTGAACATTTCACGTTCATACCCGACACGAGCGACTTCTTCCACAACCTTCAACACCGCTAAAGCAGATTTTGCATCTACTGGTCCACCATGAGCAGGTGAAACACCGAATAACGAAAAGGTTATGAATAGGGCCGGTAAGGTCTTAGACCGAGGCAAGGAAAAGTTCCGTCTCATTAGTTGCATTATCATAGATGTGCCTTTATCCAGGTTTCCGGCACGCCCGGAGGCCCGTGATCCAACATAAAACATCACTCAACAACGTATAATGGTAAGAGATGCTGACCTAACGGACCGGTAAGGTAGGTCTCCCATGAATTTTATACTTTACTGGGCACTATTCTTTCTTTGGCAGACTGACATACTCAGCAGATCCGGACAGTACCAAACATGCACAATCACATCATAGGCACAACCCGAAGCAACCACTCACCCACCCATCTCTCTCTGCCTAGCACCCAACCTTTTTGTAGGAGAACCAAGGTAGCAGGTAGCGCAGCTCTCCGATCGCGGTTCAAGGGCGTACCTGTACTAGCCAGTACGGTCTCGAAAACTTCAAAACCTGATGTTACGAACCGTAGAACTATATCTGTGACCGTCTTCGATGCTCAGCAAATGTGCTTGAAGGTATCCGCATGAGACGCTTCCGTGTAGTGACATGGAATCTGGACCACCATCCGCTTGACCTCAAAACTCGCCGCGGACAAGCAACCGTTATGCTCAAAAGTTTGGATGCTGACGCAATTTGCCTTCAAGAGCTACCCGGTGAAGAAGGACGCGAAGATGCACAAATCATCGCTGCGCGTCTTGGTATGAAAGTTGCCGCAGAAGGTTCAACAGGAACTTATGTTCTGACCCGCTGCCCGATTTTGCGGAGAGTTGATTTCCCGTTCACTTTCACTGACACCGGCAGCGCAACTGGCGCTTTGATTGAGAAGGAAGGGCAACGGTTCCTGGTTGTATCCGCTCATCTTGCTTGGGGTTCAGGTCGTGAAGCTGCACGACTCTCCCAATCGATAGAGATGGACCGTATCATAGGTGAGCACGCCTCACTGGAACCGTTCCGAACTGGAGGGAACCAGGTGGTCGCCGTGATCGGAGGAGACTTGAACGCTGAACCTACCGCAGCATCTATCCGTTATCTCACCGGACTTGGTGTCGAGAATGGTTTTTCAACTTTGTGGACTGACGCGTGGTGTCGGGGTGAAGGTCTAGGTATCACCTCATCGGCGAAAAATCCTTTGGCAGCACGTACAGCGTTGAGCTCGTCAGGTATTGAACTTGTTGGTGACATTCCAGAGCGACGCATTGACTACATCCTTATCCGAGGCTACGCATACGGTCGTACAGGAGCACCAGTGTACACAAAACTCTTTGGCACCCCTGATACAGATGACTTTGTACCCTCTGATCATTACGGGCTGGTCTCCGACCTACGCATCCTGTAGAATAATATTATATATCCGGCAGCGTTTACTCTTGAAAGATCTCTGCAGCCATTTGACGCAAGCTCTAAACATCATCAGACAGATATCGGAAGATACGTGTCAGCTATATTATTCTTAGCTGTTAGAGAGCCATCAAACAGTTGATAAAGAGCTAAGTTCGAGCCTGTATCAGTTGCCGTACTAGACGAGCGTTTTAGGTCTCACATATAAACTGTGTAAGGTTAGCGTGTTACTTTATTGGGCGCCAGACTACAATCGCTGTTGGTTGAAGTGAATTTTCTAGATGTTCCAACTTTGACAGCAACCCGTCGCGTTGGTTTCGAAGCAAAGCGTTATCAGTTTCGAGCGCAAGAATGCGTGCGATGCCAACCAGGTTCACCCCTTCAAGAGAGAGTGCAGCTATCTGTTGTAACCGTGAGAGATCTCGTGTCGAATAAAAACGTGTACCTCCAGGTGTGCGAACCGGTACAACAAGGCCTAGCCGATCATATTGGCGTAACGTCTGAGGGTGCAGCCCTGACAGCATCGAAGTCACTCCGATGCTGTACAGCGGCGTATCAGGGTTCACTGTTCCTGACATCAACGAACCGGTTCGTCGACAACCTCTCCGTCGATGATTTCCTCATCTACAACGTTTGCGTCATCGATGTCTCCTTCACCTGCGGAACCGGTTGCAGCACGAGCTGCATACAGCGCCGCACCAAGAGCCTGCGATGCGCTTGACAATTGTTCAGTCGCGGAGGCAATAGCTTCGATGTCATTTCCAGCGAGTGTGGTCTTGAGTGCTGCCAGAGCGGTATCCGTATCAGAACGAGAATCAGCAACTTGAGTTGCGTTATCTTTGAGGAACGACTCTGTTTGGTAGATAAGTGAATCAGCTCGGTTACGGGTCTCGGCCTCTTCGCGTCGCTTTGCATCGTCAGCAGCGTGCGCTTCAGCCTCACGCATCATACGATCAATTTCATCTTTTGATAGACTGGACCCACCTGTGATTGTTATCGACTGTACCTTACCGGTGCCGAGATCTTTAGCTGCGACGTGCACGATACCGTTTGCGTCAATATCGAAGGTGACTTCGATTTGAGGTACTCCTCTAGGCGCTGGTGCTAAACCAACGAGCTCAAACGTTCCAAGCTTCTTGTTGTAAGCGGTCATCTCCCTTTCACCTTGGAAAACTTGGATGCTCACAGCCGGCTGATTGTCATCCGCGGTTGAGAAAACCTCAGAACGCTTCGTTGGGATAGTTGTGTTACGTTCGATGATTTTCGTCATGATCCCGCCTTTTGTTTCCAGACCCAGAGAAAGTGGTGTCACATCAAGCAGTAACATGTCTTTCACTTCGCCTTTGAGAACGCCTGCCTGTAGAGCAGCACCCATAGCAACAACCTCATCAGGGTTCACACCCTTGTTTGGTTCACGACCACCGGTGAGTTGCTTTACAAGTTCTACAACCATCGGCATACGGGTTGACCCGCCAACAAGCACAACTTGATCGATAGCGTCAACTTTGACACCAGCGTCACGGATCACGTTTTCGAATGGGGTCCGGCAACGCTTGACCAGATCTGCAGTCATAGCTTCGAACTGTGAGCGGGTCAAAACCTCGTCAAGGTGAAGAGGGCCATCAGGACCCGCTGAGAGATACGGAAGGTTCACTGTTGTCTGCATAGATTGTGAAAGCTCGATCTTTGCTCGTTCGGCGGCTTCTCGTAGACGTTGCGTTGCCATTTTGTCTTTCGTCAAGTCGATTCCGTACGCGTTCTTGAAGACGGTGGCAAAATGTGCGACCAGAACTTCGTCCCAATCGTCACCACCGAGGTGGTTGTCACCACTTGTAGCTCGAACCTCAACAATTCCGTCACCGATGTCCAGAAGTGAGACATCGAAAGTTCCGCCACCGAGGTCGAAGACCAGAATTGTTTGCTCTCTTTGACCTTTTTCTAAGCCGTAGGCAAGTGCAGCAGCTGTAGGTTCGTTGATGATACGTAACACGTTCAAACCGGCGATCTCCCCTGCTTCTTTCGTTGCTTGACGTTGAGCGTCGTTGAAATAAGCTGGAACTGTGATGACAGCGTCCGTTATCGACTCACCAAGGTATGATTCTGCGTCACGTTTCAACTTCATCAGTGTACGAGCGCTGATTTCCTGCGCTCCGTAGGATTTTCCGTCAACGTCGATCTTCCAGTTGGTACCCATGTGGCGTTTGACTGAGCGAATAGTGCGGTCGGTGTTGGTAACAGATTGTCTTTTAGCGACCTCACCGACGAGAACGTCACCGTTCTTTGCGAACGCTACCACTGAAGGAGTTGTTCGTGCTCCTTCTGCATTCGCAATCACGGTGGGTTCCCCACCTTCAAGTACCGCTACTACGCTGTTTGTTGTACCTAGATCGATACCTACTGCTCTTGCCATGTCCATCTCCTTCAACTAGTAATTTTTCCCTAAATCCGCCCCTTCACTCGGGTCGTATCAGGTAACTTGAGTCACTGTGACTCACATTTACTAGAACGCACATATTTGTTGATATATTCCCTTGATCTCCGGGGGTTGAGTTGCCGCAGAGTTATAGTAGGGGTACCCATGCACTTGAAGTTCACTACCTCTACGCTCAGAGTTCCCATAACCCCTAGGCGCTTCAAACTAGATACCGCCAGAGGATTTTCGTATTCTGGCTGCACTATGCCTTCGCAGGACAGTGAATAGATATACGACTAATCAAGGAGTTCATCTTGCACGCTCGAAAATATGTTACTACTGGCATCACTTTTGCTTTACTTGCTGCTGTAATCGTAACACCAGCAGAAGCTGCTTCTGAGAAGAAGATAACAAGCAGCCAGGCCAAAGTGATGTACGAGAAAGCTTTGAAAGCAACTTCCTCCTGGATGGATAAGAACTCTTTTGAGGTCACAACGACCAACTCATACATGGGTGAAACACGAAACATAGATCGCATCAGACGCGATTCTGCTAAACGGATTGAGACATTCTATACTGACGAGGGTGTAGTCACATATATCGGATCACAAATATACCTAACTATGAACGAGAGTACCCTGGTAGATTTTGAACGTGAACTTGCAGTTGATAACGGCCTGAATCTCACAGCAAAATTCGCTCGTGTAAGCGCTGCTAAACTCGGTGATGCCGCAGAAAGTCGTGAAAACCTCATCAAAGATGCGAAACCCGAGTTTTATGGAAGTAATTTTAGCTACGTCAATGAGAACACAAAGTACTGTACTATAAAGTCCGTAGGCAAAGATCAGGTTCTTTACTGCAAGTTCTCTTTTGATAATTTTCTGGGCGATCCTGCAAAGCCAGTAGTTATGCACCTCGTTGAGCACTCCTCTACTA
>Ga0209551_1001072_pt1 | contig 10537 bp, 8 predicted proteins | sample LauGreSuBDMM15SD_2_FD_187568 | JGI IMG/M metagenome (GOLD analysis project Ga0209551, IMG submission 187568) | Freshwater lake microbial communities from Lake Michigan, USA - Su13.BD.MM15.SD (SPAdes) (version 3) | ecosystem: Environmental > Aquatic > Freshwater > Lake | place: Lake Michigan, USA... | reverse complement strand
GGGCGATAGTCATATTATTTTCAGCTGCCAAGGTCAAGAAACGTTCAATTCGACCAGATGAGTGATCAGGGCCCTGGCCTTCATATCCATGAGGCAGAAGCATTACTAGCGATGATCTCTCGCCCCATTTTTGAAGAGATGAGGAGATAAATTCATCAATTATCGTCTGTGCTCCATTGGCAAAGTCACCAAATTGAGCTTCCCAGAGAACTAAGGCATCTTCACGCTCTAATGAGTAACCATATTCAAAGCCAAGGGCTGCATACTCGGAGAGTAGTGAATCAATAACAAATAGATGAGTACTTCCGCTTATTAGCTCTCGAAGTGGAATCCACTCTGATCCATTTTCATAATCACGAATTACAGCATGGCGATTAGAGAAAGTTCCACGGCCAACATCTTGGCCTGCAAGTCTTACGGTATGGCCTTCAAGTAGTAGTGAGCCAAGTGCCAGCATCTCACCACCTGACCAATCAATTGTTCCATCATCTAACATCGTGATGCGTCGTTGTAATTGTGGAGCAAGTTTTGGATGTACTTTAAATCCTTGCGGTGTTGCAATTTGAGTAGCAGCAATCTTTCTTGCCATCTCTTCACTAATTGCAGTATTTGCCTTTAGTGGATCTAGCTCCTCTAACTTATTAAATGCAGGCTTCTCTGGAAGTTTGTCATGGACCATATTAAAGATTGCCTCTAGTTGGCCCTGGAATTCTTTAGCAATTTCATCAGACTCATCTTGGGTGATATCGCCTCGTCCAACTAGCGCTTCGGCGTAGAGAACACGAGTTGAACGCTTGGCATCAATTAATTTATACATTCTTGGTTGAGTAAAGCTTGGTTCATCGCCCTCATTATGTCCGCGCCTTCTGTAGCAGACCATGTCGATGATGACATCTTTATTGAAGCTCTGGCGATATTCAAAGGCGACCCGTGCCACTCTTACACATGCCTCGGGGTCATCACCGTTGACATGAAATACCGGCGCTTGAATCATCTTGGCAATATCGGTGCAATACCTAGAGGTGCGAGCAGAATCAGGTGAGGTAGTAAAGCCCACTTGATTATTAATTACTACATGGATAGTTCCTCCGGTGCGATAGCCACGAAGTTGAGACATATTTAGCGTCTCAGAAACCACGCCCTGTCCAGCAAATGCGGCATCGCCATGAATCAATACTGGAAGAACGGTGTAGATATCTCTTACATTCTTCTTATCTTGTTTTGCACGGACAATTCCTTCTAGAACTGGGTTTACCGCCTCAAGATGTGAAGGATTAGCTGCAAGATATAGCTTGGTTTGATCGCCAGATTCTGTCGTGAAATCTCCGTAGGTTCCAAGGTGATACTTCACATCTCCTGAGCCCTGAACTTCATTTTCTTGGTAGTGGCCTTCAAATTCTTGGAAGATCTGTCCATAATTCTTTCCAGCAACATTAGCTAGAACATTTAACCTTCCGCGGTGTGGCATTCCAATGCAGACTTCATCTAATTTAGCCTTAGCTGCATATCTAGCAATTGCATCAAGAATTGGAATAACTGATTCGCCGCCTTCTAGTGAGAAGCGCTTTTGGCCCACAAACTTTGTATGAAGAAATGTTTCAAAAGCCTCCGCCGAATTTAATTTGCGCAGAATTCTTAACTGCTCCTCCCTTGGAAAGAAAGGAGAGCCAACTTCAACCTGGCTCTGAATCCATTTGCGCTCCTCAGGCGAGTCGATATACATATACTCAATCCCAATTGATCTGCAGTAAGAGTCGCGCAAGATTCCTAGAACATTTCGCATTTTTGCAGAGGGACGACCGCTAAAGCCGCCTGTGGCAATCTCTCTATCAAGATCCCAGAGCGTTAATCCGTGTGTAATCACATCAAGATCTGGATGGCTACGTTGCTTGTATTCCAGTGGATCTGTATCGGCCATTAAGTGGCCGCTAGTGCGATAAGCCTGAATCAACTGCTGCAAGCGAGCTGCCTTATTTAACTGCTCTTTGCCCTCTGGAATATCGTTATGCCAAGTAATTGGAACGTAGGGGATTCGAAGTGCGGCAAAGATCTCTTCATAGAAACTATCTGCCCCTAGAAGAATCTCATGAATCTTCTTTAGGAAGTCGCCAGATTGCGCTCCTTGGATAATGCGATGGTCATAGGTTGAGGTCAGAGTAATTACCTTAGAGATTGCAAGGTTTGCAATAGTTTCCTCACTTGCCCCTTGAAACTCTGCTGGATAATCCATCGCTCCAACGCCGAGAATTAGGCCCTGTCCACTTACTAACCTTGGCACAGAGTGAACTGTTCCTAGCGTGCCGGGATTAGTTAGCGAGACAGTAGTGCCACTGAAATCTTCCACACTTAGCGCTCCGGAGCGGGCTTTCTTTACTAGCGCTTCATAAGCGCTCCAAAAGTTTCCAAAGTCAAGCCCTTCACATCCCTTAATTGATGGCACAAGTAATTGGCGAGAACCATCTTCCTTAGTTAAATCGATTGCAATTCCAAGATTAATGTGATCGGGATATCCAATTGCTGGTTTTCCATCCAGCTCAGTAAAGAAGGTATTCATCTCTGGATTTTCGCGCAGCGCTTTAATCATGGCATATCCAATTAAGTGGGTGAAGGAAACCTTTCCACCTCTGGCTCGCTTCAAGTGATTATTAATTACAGTGCGATTATCAATCATTAATTTTGCCGGAATTGCTCTAACACTTGTTGCAGTTGGAACTGTCAGTGAAGCCTCCATACTTGCAACAACGCGAGCAGAGACTCCTCTAAGCGCTTCAACTCTTGCAGCTGTGGGCGCTGCAACTTGTGGAGTAGATTTCTTAACTACCTCTGCGGGAGTTGGAATCGGAGCAGGATTTGCTCTAACTACCTCTTGAACCGGTGTTGCAGGATTTGTAATCTCTTTCGCAGGCGTTTCTTTGACTTGTTGACGTTTTGGAATTGGCGGAGTAGCTACTTTTGCTACTGGGCTTGCGGCGCCATTTGTTGCTGGTTTATAGCCAGAGAAGAACTCTTGCCAATTGGCTTCAACTGAATTTGGATCGGCTAGGTAGCGTTCATACATTTCATCGACGAGCCATTCGTTAGAGCCGAATGAACCGCCAAATTTATTCTCAGGAGTCATGCCTGCCACAGAAAGTAAGCCTATCTGCGATGCGCACTGCCTTCCTACCTCCCAGTGGCGTTATTGGCCACACTTTGGCGATGCAAAAAGCTCTCCTCTAGGGCAGGCTTAAGAAATGGCTTTGGCATTTGTTACTGGGGCAAGCAGGGGGCTGGGCTATGAGGTGGCCAAAGCTCTTAAGGCAAGAGGCGATGAAGTAATAGGTATAAGTAGAGATCGCCAGCGGGCCGAGGCGGCATCTAGCGAGCTTGGAATTGCCTTTGAGTTAATGGATTGCCAGCAGATTCCTCAAGTTAGAAGCGTCAGCGAAGAACTTCTAACCAAGTATGGAACTCCAGAGATTTTGGTTTTAGCCCATGGGGTAATGAGTGAGAAGATGGCAAAGACGCTTCGGAGCAATGATCAAGAGTGGGCAAGAGTTTTAGATATCAATCTCAACTCTGTCTTTACATTAGTTAACTCCATAGCAGGGCCAATGGCTGAGGCAAGAAATGGGCGAGTAATTATCTTCTCTGCCTGTCTTGGAAGAATGAGTGGCCCTGGAAATGCAGGAGGTCTTGCTCCTTATCGCATCTCAAAGGCTGGCGTAAATGCTCTGGTGAGAAATCTGGCTCATGAGACTAGCCACGGAGCTAGAGGATTTTTAGTTGATGCAATATGTCCCAACCATAGTAGAACTGATATGGGTGGAGCAGATGCGCCAAGGAGCGCTGCCGAGGGAGCAGCAACTGCAATCTGGCTAGCGACTAGAACATTTAATCCTGGAGATAAGACTGGGCTACTTTGGGAAGATCAAGAGGTAGTGCCTTGGTGAGGAATTGCAGATAGCGCAGCAAGTAAAGTAATTAGCGCAAAGCTTCCAAGGCCAATTCCAAGTAAGTCTCGCTCGCCATCGATCATGTAGTAAGCAACACCGAGAGCAATTAAATTAGCAAGAACAGTTGGAGCGCGGGCGAAGTTTCGCTTTGCGATAAATCCTCTGCCAGCAAAGAAGAGCCCAGCGCTAGCAACGCTTAAGAAGATAATTTCGGCCAAAATAGCGTCAAGCTCTTCGACCTTACTTGTCGCTGTTCTTATCGCTAGATAGATGGCAAGGCCAGCAAGAAATAGCGCTTCAACTCGCACCAGAGTTGCCGCTATTTGATAGACCTTCGAGCCAAAGAGCTTCATATATGGCCTTAAGAATAGGGGATGAGGCAGCTCTAGTTATTATCAAAAAAGCTAGTAAGGCTTAGCTAATTATGGCCTCCTTTGATAACAGCTCATTTGATCCACTTACCGGCCTAATGAGCCCTGTCTATTTCTATGAATCGCTAAATCGCCTCAGATCCTGGGCGCAGCGAAGTGATAACCCAGTGACCTTAATCGCGATTATTCTAAAAGATCTAACAGATGACCAGTTACTTGAAGTGGCGAGAGACTTAAATAGCGAGCTCAGGGGAGGAGACTTACTTGCTCGAATGGCTCCGGAAAGCTTGATACTTGCTTTAGTTGCAGATCAATTAGGAGCAAGACAATTTCTCTTTCGTATCACCAACAAAATAAAGGCAGCTAATAATTATCAGATAATTGAACTAAATCCAGGCAAAGATCTAGCCGAGGCGCTTTGCGAGATAGGAATCTAAGGAGTTAGATACTTGAAATAAATATAGTTGAGCGATAATAAGCAAGCTCTGCAATTGAATCTTGAATATCGCCTAGAGCTCTGTGATTTCCCGATTTCTTTGGGGCTTGGAAATAAACTTTTGGATACCATCTCTTTGCAAGCTCTTTAATAGATGAAACATCAATAGTTCTATAGTGAAGAAAGTTATTTAGTAGCGGCATATCTCTTGCAATAAAGTTTCGATCCATTCCTACTGAGTTACCAGCCAGAGGAGATTTACCTTCTAGCGTGTAGCGCTTTAGATACTCAAGAATCTTCTCTTCAGCTGTAGAGAGGCTAACTCCATCTGCTACCTTTTCTATTAATCCAGATTCGCTATGCATTTTCTTAACTTGTTCACTCATTGCTGCCAGCTTCTCGGGAGTTGTTGCGATAACTAGTTCGATTCCATCTCCAAGCAGATTTAACTCGCTATCAGTTACCAATACTGCGATTTCAATAAGGGCATCTGAGGCTAAATTCAGCCCAGTCATCTCGCAATCGATCCAAATCAAGGCAGGGTTCTCTTGGGCCACGCAGGCACGATACCCCCAACTTCTAGGTCAGAGTTCACCTTCCGTTAACCAAGCGCCTATCCGCTATTTACCCAGAGAGGGTCAGATTCGGTCACGCCGAAGTCCTTCGGCACTTACTTTGATTGAAAGGTTTTCTTAAATGTTCTCAAAGAAGCGAATCCTCGCAATGTTTACAGCGACAGGACTTGCACTCTCTCTAATGAGCGCACCGGCTCTAGCTAAGGAAGTAGAAGGTCCAGTAACAAATCTTGGAAAGTGCAGCTCACGAAATAAGGTTGCATATGATGCTAAGGGTATTGAATATAAGTGCTCCATCGCAGGCGGTGGATTAAAGTGGAAGCAGACTGGTGGTAAGCAAGGTGCTGGCGCTTCAACTTCAACATCTACTATTGATACAAAGAAATATGCAAATGTCAGTGGAACCATCAAGATTGATGGTTCAAGCACCGTTGCACCACTAACTGGTGTAGCAGCTGAAGCATTCCAGAAAATTTCAAAGACTCAGATCACTGTTGGTATCTCAGGAACTGGTGGAGGTCAGACTCGTTTCTGTAAGGGCGAGCTAGATATCGCAAATGCATCATCAGCTTATTCAGCAACACAGATCAAACAATGCGAAGATGCTGGAATTAAGTTCACGCGACTTACGGTAGCAACCGATGCGCTCACTGTTGTGGTAAGTCCACGAAACACCTGGGCAAAGTGCCTAACAGTTGCTGAGCTAAAGAAAGTTTGGGAGCCAGGAAGCAAGGTAAATTACTGGAACCAGATTCGCGCTGATTTCCCAAGAGTTAAGATGCCACTATTTGGCGCCGGAACCGATTCAGGAACTTTTGAGTACTTCACAGAGTCGATTAATGGAAAACCTGCAAAGCGTTCACGCGTTGACTACACCCCAACAGAGGATGACAACGTCACTGTAAATGGTGTTAAGCGCTCAACAGGTGCCATGGGCTACTACGGATTCTCTTACTACAAAGAGAACACCGACATCAATAAGGCAGTCCAGATTGATGGTGGTAAGGGATGCGCAGAGCCATCTCTAGAGAACGTTCTAAACGGTTCCTACACCCCTCTTGCTCGACCACTCTTTGTCTACGTCAATAACGACGCAGTAAAGAAGAATCCAGCAGTTATTCCGTTCCTTGAGTTCTATGCAGCAGATCTTGCGAACCTCTCCGAGAAGGCGAAGTTCCTACCCCTAACTGCTGACCAGACCAAGAAGTTGGAAGCAGATTTTGCTGAACTAAAGAAGCTTGCCAACTAAGGTAAGGTTTTATTAGTAGGCAAGAGAGCTTGAAAAAGTAGTAGTAAGAAGTTATAACGAAGAGGGGTAGAGGATGAGCACCACAGCACAGAGCGGCAGCGCCGTAATGTCGCTAGCTCCCTCTACCCACCTTCGCAGAAGAAATCTAATTCAATTAGTAATAACCAGATTGATGGCCTCAGCCACTGTAATCTCTGTGCTAGTCACAGTTGGGATTGTTCTCTCTCTTCTTCCCACCACCTTTAGACTTCTCAGAGAGATAACCACACAAGTATTTGGAACTGTCTGGGCTCCTTTATTCACCCCTTCGCAATACGGAATGGCCCCCTTATTTACTGGAACTTTTATTATCGTTTTGATTGCCATGGTTATTGCAATTCCTATTGGACTTGCTGCAGCGATATTCCTAAGTGATTATGCAACTTTTAATCTTCGCCGAATCGTTAAACCAATTCTTGAGATATTGGCTGGAATCCCTACAGTTGTTCTAGGTCTCTTTGGCCTCTATGTAGTAAACCCAGAATTTGTTGAGAAATATTGGCCAATTGGTGAGCCTCTGGCATACACCGCTCTTGGAGCTGGGTTGATGACCGGAATTCTAATTATTCCAATTATTGCCTCAGTTGCCGATGATGCGCTTTCATCTGTACCAAGAGCAATGCGTGAGGCGGCCTATGCATTGGGCGCAACTAGACGAGAAGTTGCAACAAAAGTAGTTTTAAATGCCGGTCTTTCTGGAGTGGTGGCTGCTTTGATTTTGGCCTTTGCCAGAGCCTTTGGCGAGACCACTATCGCTCTTATGGTTGCTGGAAGCTATCCAAAGCTCACTGCAAATCCAGGTGATCCAATGCAGACGATGGCATCCTTTATTGGTTTTGCTGGAATTGGCGATGCGGAAGTTGGTTCATCTGCCTATAACACAATCTTCCTTGTTGGAACTGTCTTATTTACAGTTACTTTAATTCTTAATATCTTGGGAAATAGGTTTATCGCAAGATTTAGAGAGGCCTATGAGTGATGGCAACTACTAGTACTTCACTTGAAAGTCGCGTATCAATTGATCGCCGAATTAAAGATTTTAGCTTTACTACTTTTCTCTCAATTAGCATCGTAGCCTCACTTGCTTTTATTTTTTATATCATCTATCGCCTCTATAACAATGCTGGATACTTACTCTCCTGGGATTTAGTCACATTCTTTCCCTCCTATGACATTGACACTGCAGGTTTTCAATCATCAATTATGGGAAGTATCTGGGTGGTGGGATTTGCCACCCTCTTTGCAGTTCCTGTTGGGGTAATGACCGCTCTTTATTTGGAGGAGTTTGCTGGAAAGCGAAATCGTTTTACTGCGCTCATTGAATTAAATATTCAAAACCTTGCCGGTGTTCCAGCTGTTGTCTTTGGATTAATCGGACTTGCTTTTATTGCTCGCGGCCCACTTAGCTGGGGCTTTACAGTTGGATCTGCCGCAATCGTTCTTGGAATGTTGATTCTTCCAGTGATCATTATTATTACTCGCGAAGCCATTAGAGCTGTTCCTCCCTCATATAAAGAGGGTGCGCTAGCACTTGGCGCCACACAATGGCAGGCTGTTAATAAGTTAGTTGTTCCATCTGCTATCCCTGGAACTGCAACTGGAACGATTCTTGCGGTATCAAGAGCTATGGGTGAGTCAGCCCCCCTACTCCTTCTAGGCGCCCTCTCATTTGTCACCTTTAATCCAACGGGCCTTGATAGTGGTTTTACCATTCTGCCGCTTGCGATCTTTAAATACGCCTCAGATTCCAGAGAGGAATACCAAGTTCTAGCCTCCGCTGGAAGCTTGATTCTTCTAGCGATTCTCTTTGCGATGAATCTATCTGCCATCTTGCTCCGTGATTACACCTTGAGAAAGAGGAACGTTTAATGTCGATGATTTCAAATCAATCACAGGCAAGTAAAGTTGCCGCATCAGAGCCAAAGAAAGGGTCAAACCCAATGAGCAGCTCAACCGCCAGTAGAAAGCCAGGCGAGCCTTTAAAGTTCGTTGACCCGGTCTTTACCCTTAAAGATGTAGCAGTCTCATATGGCAACTTCGTCGCGGTAAGTGATGTAAATATGCAGATTCCATCTCATGACATCACAGCCTTTATCGGCCCATCTGGTTGCGGCAAGTCAACGCTGCTTAGGACTTTAAATAGAACTAATGACCTAATTCCTGGCGCAAAAGTTCACGGCTCACTTTTTTATCATGATGCAGACCTCTATCACCCAAGTGCAAGCGCAGTTGAGGTAAGAAGGCGCATTGGTATGGTTTTCCAGAAGCCAAATCCATTTCCTAAGAGCATCTATGAAAATATCGCCTTTGGTCCAAAAGTAAATGGCAGACCTAAGAAGTCAGAGCTAGATGACATTGTGGAAAAATCTCTTAAATCAGCAGCGCTCTGGGATGAAGTTAAAGATCGCTTAAACGAGTCAGCACTTGGTCTCTCAGGAGGTCAGCAGCAACGTCTCTGCATCGCTCGCTCCATTGCAGTTGAGCCAGAAGTCATCTTGATGGATGAGCCTTGCTCAGCCCTTGATCCAATTGCCACTTTGCGCATTGAAGAGTTGATGGCAGAGCTTAAGAAGCAGTACACCATTGTTATTGTGACTCACAATATGCAGCAGGCTGCTCGCGTAAGTTCATACACCGCCTTCTATGTCACCGAGGTGAATTTAACTTCAGATCGCCGCACTGGAAAGCTTGTTGAGTTTAATGAAACTAAGAAGATCTTTAGTACTCCAGATGATGAAAGAACTGAGGCTTACGTAACCGGCAAAATGGGTTAACTCCTAAGAGAAAATAATTAATCCTGGGATTTCGAGGGGTCCTGGGATTTTTTATTGCCCAAATACAATGCGCGCCCGGCAGGAATCGAACCTGCGACAACCCGCTTAGAAGGCGGGTGCTCTATCCGACTGAGCTACGGGCGCATTTACCGACCTAAGTCTATCTAGTGCCAAGTAATGCTCGGATAAACGATAAGGTTTCGCCTCGTGGCAGAGTTCATTTATACAATGAAGAAGGCGCGTAAGGCGCATGGCGATAAGGTCATTCTCGATGATGTGACTTTGATGTTTCTACCCGGGGCAAAAATAGGTGTTCTTGGCCCAAATGGCGCTGGAAAATCAACGGTCCTTCAAATTATGGCAGGGCTGCAGCAACCATCAAATGGTGAGGCCTACTTAAGTCCTGGATATAGCGTGGGGATTTTGCTTCAAGAGCCGCCGCTTAGCGAAGATAAAAATGTTTTGGAAAATGTGCAAGAGGGAGTGGCAGAAACAATTGCCCTACTTGATCGCTTCAACAAAGTATCTGAGGAGATGGCAAGCCCTGATGCTGATTATGACAAGTTGCTAGCAGAGATGGGAAGCTTGCAAGAAAAGCTAGATCATTTAAGTGCTTGGGATCTAGATTCACAGTTAGAGCAAGCAATGGACGCTCTTAGATGTCCACCTCCTGATGCTGATGTTAAAGTTTTATCAGGTGGTGAGAGAAGAAGAGTTGCGCTCTGTAAATTGCTATTGCAAAAGCCAGATCTACTTCTCCTTGATGAGCCAACTAACCATCTTGATGCAGAATCTGTGTTATGGCTGGAGCAATTTCTTTCAAAGTATGAAGGAACAGTTGTTGCAATCACACATGATCGCTACTTCCTAGATAACGTCGCGCAATGGATCTTGGAATTAGATCGAGGACGGGCATATCCTTATGAAGGAAATTACTCGACATATCTTGAAACGAAGGCAGCAAGACTAAAAGTTGAAGGACAAAAAGATGCCAAGCGGGCAAAGCGATTGGCAGAGGAGCTTGATTGGGTTAGGCAGAATGCTAAAGGGCGACAAGTTAAATCAAAGTCGCGTCTTGCAAGATATGAAGAGATGGCAGCAGAGGCTGAGAAGGCTAGAAAGCTTGATTTTGAAGAGATTCAAATCCCGATGGGACCT
>Ga0209551_1001071_pt1 | contig 10538 bp, 9 predicted proteins | sample LauGreSuBDMM15SD_2_FD_187568 | JGI IMG/M metagenome (GOLD analysis project Ga0209551, IMG submission 187568) | Freshwater lake microbial communities from Lake Michigan, USA - Su13.BD.MM15.SD (SPAdes) (version 3) | ecosystem: Environmental > Aquatic > Freshwater > Lake | place: Lake Michigan, USA... | reverse complement strand
GTTTAATATCGCCTCGGGCGTGCCGATCACTCACGTGCCCTACAAAGGGACGGGTGAGGCGTTGTCGTCAGTGTTGGCGGGCCAGGTGCCGCTGACGTATTCGGGGATTAGCTCAGTGCGGCAAGCCGTTGAGGCAGGGCGCTTGCGCGCACTCGCACTCACTGGCACCAAGCGTAATGCCGCGTTGCCCAACGTGCCGACGTTTGCAGAGAGTGGCCTGCCCAGCGTGGATTGCAGTAGCCACTGGGGTCTGTTGGGCCCAGCAGGGATGCCGCCAGAGGTGGTTGCAAAACTGAATGCTGCGGTCAATCAGGTGTTGGCCGACCCGGCGATCAAAGAGCGCATCACTGCGCTTGGCTATGACGTGGCGGGTGGGCCGCCGGCAGCGTATACCAAGTTGCTCACCACTGAAATCGAAAAATGGCGCCAAGTGATTAAAACCGCGGGGATCAAGGCAAACTAAGGCGACTCACTGAACAACTGGCGCAGACGTCGTTAGTCTGCGCCAGTTGTTCAGTGCAGCGCGACGGTGCACCAACAATCTCCAGACGCATTGATACCTAAGTCATCAAATAGCTGGTTACGCGAATACGCAAAGCTCAGTACTCGCCTAACTTATTACGCAAAACCTTCAATTATTAGGATTCTTTATGCAGCACTACCTAAATCGTGACGGCCTGAAACTCGCCTATTACGTTGATGACTTCACCAAGCCGTGGGTCAAGCCACAAACGGTGTTTTTATTGCACGCTGCAATGGGTAATTCGCAACGCTGGTTTAGCTGGGTGCCAGAGCTTGCGAAGCATTACCGCGTGATTCGTATGGATTTGCGTGGACACGGGCAGTCGACGATCCCGCATTCGGAGCAGGCCTTTTCGTTACAACACTTGGTCGACGATGCCGCGGCGCTGTTGGATCACCTTGGTTGCGAACAGGCGCACGTCGTGGGTAACTCGGCTGGTGGTTATGTGGCGCAACAACTGACGTTGCAACATCCCACTCGCGTTAAAACACTTGCGTTATACGGCGCGACCCCAGGTTTGAAAAATAGCCATGCTCCCACTTGGATCCCAAAGATTCAGCAGATTGGGTTAAAAAAGTTTTTATCTGACACCATTTACGAACGCTTTGATGAAACTGCGGATCCGGCGTTAGTAGCTTGGTTTATCGAGCAGGCCGGTTCAAATGACCCAGCCTTTATTGGGCGGTTCGTACTGCACATGTGCACGCATGATTTCATGGAAGAGCTCGTGGGCATCAAGTGCCCCACCTTGATTGTGGCCGCTGGCAAAGAGTCCATCGGACACGCCGACGCCTATGAGCAAATGCATCAACGCATCAAGGGCTCTGAGATCGCCTATGTGGATACCGCTGGGCATAATATCTGTGACGGCTACGCTGAGCACTGTGCTCAGCTACTCATGTCATTTTTAAGTCGTCACGCGTAAAAACCTGATCACGCGCGCTGAGCGCCCTCGCTGTACAAAGCCTGAATGTCGAGGTGTCAGGTGTGCAAGATGAAAGGGGTGGGTTCTGAAGGAATCAGGTATGAAGGAACGGTTCTGAAAGAACTAGGAGCGACCGCCCTCATCTTTGTGTACGCAAAAGTGAGGGCGTGTCGGTGGCGCCTGTTCAAAGTACTTTAGCGGCCCAGCTGAGAACTGCCCCAGTAAAGCCCGCCAAGCGCGTCACCGGGAAAAAATGCCCGCCATCTTCAAGCAGATGGAGCGTTGAGCCGGGCATGAGCGCCGCCAGTTCTTCTTGTAAAAAAGCGGGCACGATTAAATCGTCGCGTGCGCCAATATTTAATACAGGTACTTTGATGCGCGCCACGTCGGCGCTTCGGTCGAACGCCATGATGGCGTCGATGCGTTCTGCCACAATGTCTTGCGCGGTGGCACTCAGTGGCGCCGCGGCACGCGAGGCATCCAAGGCGCCCCAGTTGGCGTTGAGCCAACTTGGCTCGTGAGAATAAAACGTGGCCGATACGGCATACGCCATCGGGTCGTTTTGCAGTAGACCTTTGCGTAACTTAAACAGCTCTTGCATGTAGCGATTGGGTTTGGTCCAGGTGCCGGTTAAGACACAGGCCTTAGCATGCTGTGGTGAGCGTAAGGCAATGGCCTGCGTGATGCACCCGCCCGTTGAGTGCCCCAAAATGATGGCTGACTGAATCCCAAGATGATCAAGCACTGCAATGCAATCATCGGCCAACAGGTCGATGGTGACGGGTGCCGTACCGCGCGTGCTGGCACCGATACCGCGCTGGTCTAGCCGAATCACCTGATGCTTAGCGGTCAGCGCAGGCAGACAGGGGTTCCAGAACGCTGCGGCCCCGCCAAGCCCGCTGATTAGCAACAACGGGGTGCCGGCACCTTGCGTAAAGACTTTTAAACAGGCGCCGTCAGGCAGGGTGATATCGTGGGTCTGAAGGTTTTGCGACATAGGGCCTCGCTTCGTTTGTCCGAATCTGCTCAAGACCCTAGTGTGCCTACTTTTTCTTGAAAAAGAAATTCAAAATTTTTGCAGTGATGCTTTTTGACTCTTCAGCGACGCGAGCCGATTGGCCGTCAGAGTTAGCAAACACTTCATTCTGGGCCACACGCTGCGCCAAAATATCCGAAAATTGTTTCACCAACTTGGGATTCGAGTCGAGCAAGGGTGCAATGTCTTCTTTGGTGATTTGTACGAGCACGGTGTCAGCTTTCGCAAAGACGTCCGCGGCACGTGGAGCGCCTGTGAGCATCGACATTTCACCCACAAAGTCACCGGGCCATAGCGTGGCAACAACCTTCATCTCACCAGTTTGATCGGCTAATTTCACCTCTAGGCAGCCTTCAGAGATGATGTACATCCAGTCTTCTTGCGCGCCTTTTTCTATCAAATGGTGGTCGGCGTGATAGTGCAGTACGCTGACCGATTGACCTATGGTTACGACCTGCTCAGTATTGAGCAGTTTTAAAATTCCTAGTCCATAGCAGTCTAGCAGACGCGTTTGTGCTTGGCTGTGGTTCGCGTGGCCAGGGTTGTTGAACAGCCGGTTCAGGTTGATACCAGCAGACTTTAAAAAGCGGGATAGGACTAATAAAATAATGCCTTCTGTTTCGAACGGAGCGGTGTCGATGTCGGCTCTGTACCAAATTAAATAGGTGATGCGACCTTCGTCGATCTTCGAGACATGGCATGAAAATTCATTAAGAAATTCATGATTATGGTGTACGACGTGCTTAAGGGCTAATTCCATGATGCGCAGCACGCGCTCAGGGTTATTGGCCGAGCTCAGCCTAAATTCGAGTTTGCGCGGCGCAGCCACCCCCGGCTTTTGCTTGGACAAGTTAATAAAGTGCATTTCACTGAAATGATGGTTGTATACCCGAATCAACTGTCGAGTATCGTTTCGCAACACCACCATGCGGTAATCCAATTCAACCACCTGCAGATATTCTGTGGCGCCGCCTTCCTTTACCTCAAGCCAGTCATCCACTGAGACGATGCGGTCAGCTTGAAGGGTGATGCCGCAAATGACCTGATGCCCCACATCTTTCAAAATGTAGAGGATGCCAACGCTTAAGGCGCCGATCGAGGCGAACAAATAGTTCAGATGATGGTCGTAGAGCCCGATATAGGCGGCGATTCCGGTCACGATGAAAATCGTCACGGTAAGCACCTGTACCAAAATGGCTGGCACATGGCTGCTTTCTGAGTGGACGTTAAAACCTATGATCGCTTTGCGCAAAATCTGGTCAAGGCTTAGACCCACCAAGGCAAATTGGGCAATTGCCAGTACTGACTTCAACTGAAACAGTGTCTCTTTGTTTAAGTCAACGGCGTTCCAGCTAAGAAAATTGTCCGTGAGTAGTTTTAGCCAAAGTAACAGACCAAGGTTGAGTGCCAGCAACGCTAAAAAAAACGGTCGTGAAAGCGCAAAGATGGTTTGGTTATTCGTTTTCATAAAGTTTGGTGTGAACGACTTGGGCTCAAAATCGGCAGAGGAGGTCGATGGGTGGAAGAGATCGGTGGCTACGAGTGTTTTGACACTTGGGCAGTCGCCGCACAAAAAGGTAGCCAAACGTTGACAGAGTTTTTAGTCGCAATCAACCCGAATTAGTCCTTTGTGGTGCGTGATCGGGTGTTTCTCAGCATCCGTGCGTTTTAGTGGGCACCCTTGCATGAAATGGCCATCGGTTACGCTTATGCTTGTTGCGCTTGGTGCGCAGACATGCGGCGTTAAGTTCGAACAGGAGAAGACAACAATGATCAAACACCAAATGTGCGCGCAACGATTTTTTGAGGATTTTGCGGTAGGAGAGCGCTTTAATCTGCCCTCGCGCACGATGACCGATGCGTTATTTGCGGCGTTCTCGTTGGCGAGTGGCGATAACCACCCAGTGCACTACGACCTTGAATACTGTCGGGCGCACGGGATGCCGCATATGTTGGCGCACGGCTTTCAGGTTGTGATTCAAACGGCTGCGGGTGCAGGCTTGTTTCCGCACATGGTCGAAGAGTCGTTGAAGGCCTTTATCGAGCAAAGCAGCAAATTTTTACAACCCGTTTTTGTTGGTGATACCTTGTACGCAAGCCTGACCGTAGCTGAGTTGGTGCCAAACCGTACAACGGGTGTATTGACCATGCACTCTGAAATCCGCAATCAGAAGGATGTGATTGTCATGCAAGGCATGCAAAAGTATTTATTGCGTAAGCGCAGCCATGAGTGATGATAATCAGATCGTGATTCCGCCTTCTTTCATTGGGCTGTTTGTTGAACCGGGGCGCAGCAAGCCCAGCGCAACAAGAGAGCTGATTTACGAGCGTTATGACTTCTGTGAAGACATGGCCAGTTTGTTGACTGAGCAGGCCAACGCCAAGCTCTGGGAGCTTGGTATCACCGAGGCTGACGTGCTTGAGCGTATCTACCAAGGGCTGACGGTTGCGGACGTTGGGGTAAGCGTGCGCGAGGCAGGGTGGGTCGTGACGCGCTTGGCCGAGCTGCTCGGGTGGCAGACGGACTGGGCAGCTGGTTCAGCTTGAGCAAGTTCCGGTGACTTCTGGCGATTTGCTGCGACTTGTTTCGATTTGCCGCGAAGTGTGATGACGCAGCGTGACGTGCTGCGACGTGCGACGGCTTTGGCCGATGCTTACCGTATTCTTAAGCCGCCCCCGGGGCTGCGGGGTGTCGTGTAGGGGCTCGGTGCTAGGTACGGGCTTTGCCCGCCAGCCGAACTCTCAGGGCTGACTGCTGACGGGGTGGGGGCAGCACCGCGTATTGGGCTTAAGCCTGCAGCAGGGTTTGCTTTTTCGGGAGACAACCCTTGATGAAGCGTTGGCTCAGAGGGCTCAGTTTTAGCAGGTGCCGCTGCAGCGCTGCCAGTGACCGGCTCGGCGGCCGACTCAGGCTTGGCAGCGGCGGGATCGGGTTGCGTCGTTGCCTCTGAGGGCGGGGCAGGCATTAAATCCAAAATTGAGCTTGATGTTGAATAGGGCCCTCCGGGCGCCGCGCCGCCAGGGTTGAATCTGAGCCCGCTTTGCGCCAACGTACTGCTCGGCAATACGGCCGTCGCCGCTAAGAGTACGAGTGCCGCTGAAAGGGTGATGCGAAACATCTGTGCCACGACCGACTCCACTTAAACCGAACGCAAATTCTACTCTTGTGCAGAGTACTGCCACTCTGATTGTTTTGGTGCTCCAAAGCGTTCTGGATGCTTTATCATCTTTCCAATCACTAAAAAACAACGGAGAGCGACAACATGGCACTGATTAATTACATCACGCAAATTCAATTCGACTTTGGCGCGGTGGCGCTGTTGCAGTCAGAGTGCGACCGGGTCGGTATCAAGCGCCCGATGATTGTGACTGACGCTGGCGTGCGCGCGGTGGGCATCATCGACAAGGTGTTGGCACAGTTAAAAAACGCTGATGCGGTCGGTATCTATGATCAGACGCCCCCCAATCCCACAGAGGCAGCTACCCGCGATGCGTTGAAGATCTACCGTGAGGGTAAATTTGACGGTTTGATCGCCGTGGGCGGTGGTTCGGCGATGGATCTTGCCAAAGCCGTCGCGGTGATGGCAACGCACACGGGCGACTTGAAGCATTTTGCAGCGATTGAAGGTGGGGTTGCGCGGATTACAGCTGCGACGGCACCGGTGATTGCGATCCCAACAACGTCAGGCACAGGCAGTGAAGTTGGCCGTGGCGCGATGCTCATCTTGGATGATGGACGTAAGGTGGGTATTTTGTCGCCGTATGTGGTACCAAGATCTGCGATCTGCGACCCAGAGTTGACGCTTGATTTACCCCCGCTGCTCACTGCTGCGACGGGTATGGATGCAATTACGCATTGTTGCGAGTCTTTTATGTCTTCGGCTTTGAATTTTCCGGCTGAAGGGATTGCCTTAGACGGCTTGTGGCGCGGCTGGGCACACATTGAGCGTGCCACTAAGCAACCGCACGACCGCGAGGCGCGGTTTCACATGATGAGTGCGTCAACGCAGGGTGCAATGTCGTTTCAAAAAGGTCTTGGCGCGGTACATAGTCTGAGCCACTCGCTAGGTGGCATGAACCCTCGTCTGCATCACGGCACCCTGAATGCGATGTTTTTACCCGCCGTAATTACCTTTAATCAAAGCGAGGCGTCTATGCAAAAGGGCAAAAAGCTTGACCGCTTAGCGCAGGCAATGGGGCTGGGTCAGGGCGCCGAGGTGGCCCCCGCAATTAAGGCAATGAACCAGCGTCTTGGTTTGCCTTCGGGTTTAGCTGCCATGGGCGTGACTGAAGACATGTTTGGCAAAATCGTTGAAGGTGCGATGGCTGACCATTGCCATAAAACGAATCCACGCATTGCCACGGCAGAGGATTACGCTTCGATACTGCGCCAGTCTATGTAAGGATCCACGCCAGCCTCTTGGGGGGCTCTGGCGCTACCCGAGAGGGGTAGCGCTCAGCTTGGCGCAATGGTGTAAACGGCTCGCGCGAGGCTGGCCGAGATCTGCTTTATGCCGACGGTGTTTCTTTGGCGTAGCGCTCTAGTCCCTCAAGGATTTCTTGGTGTGCGTCGTCAACGCCGTACCAACCATCGACCTTGACCCATTTGCCTTGCTCAAGGTCTTTGTAGTGCTCAAAAAAGTGCTGAATGGCATTCAGGCGCATCGGGTTGATATCCGAGGCTTGTTTCCAGTGGCTGTAAATCGGCAAGATTTTATCTTCAGGGACAGCCAATAATTTGGCGTCGTCACCGGCCTCGTCTTTCATTTTAAGTACGCCCAACGCGCGGCAACGCACCACCACACCTGGGATAACCGGAAAGGGAGTAATCACTAACACGTCAACGGGGTCACCATCGCCCGCAATGGTTTTGGGGATATATCCGTAGTTACACGGATAGTGCATGGCGGTGCCCATGAAGCGGTCAACAAAGATCGCGCCCGACTCTTTATCGACTTCGTACTTGATTGGATCGGCGTTCATCGAGATCTCGATGATCACATTAAAGGATTCAGGAAGCTTTTTACCGGGGCTGACTTTGTCAAGACTCATGAGTATTTTTGCTGCGGGTTGATTGGTGAATACCCTAATGTTAACAAAGAAACAAAGCGCCCCTCTGCGCTAAGTTTTGCGACATACTAGCGGGGCTAGTTATTCCAGTGTCACAAACGGCCGACGGCTGCGTATAAAAACGATTTAAGACAACACACTTTAGGAGTTTTTGAGCATGAGCAACATTCAGTTGGGCCTTTATTTCGCCCTGGGCTGCGGAGTTCTCGCAGTCGTGTACGGCTTTGTAGTGAGGTCCTGGATTCTTAATCAAAGTACCGGTAACGCCAAGATGATGGAAATCGCTGACGCGATTCAGCAAGGTGCAAGTGCCTACCTGTCGCGTCAATACAAAACCATCAGTATCGTGGGCGTGGTGCTAGCGATTTTGATCGCTCTGTTTCTCGACTATACGACAGCCGTGGGCTTTGTCGTCGGTGCTGTGTTGTCAGGCGCCTGCGGCTTCATCGGCATGAATGTCTCTGTGCGCGCCAACGTGCGTACAGCGCAAGCGGCGACGGTGGGCATGAATGAGGCGCTCAATGTTGCCTTCAAAGGTGGCGCCATTACCGGTATGTTGGTGGTGGGCTTGGGCATGCTTGGTGTTGGGCTGTTTTATATGTATTTGATGTCAGTGGGCAAGGCCGGAGATTTGTCGGCGACCCTGCATCCCTTGATCGGTTTGGCCTTTGGCGCGTCCTTGATCTCAATCTTTGCGCGCCTTGGTGGCGGCATTTTCACTAAAGGCGCTGACGTTGGCGCCGACTTGGTGGGTAAGGTCGAAGCGGGCATCCCAGAAGATGATCCACGTAACCCAGCAGTCATCGCTGACAACGTTGGCGATAACGTGGGTGATTGCGCGGGTATGGCGGCTGACCTGTTCGAAACCTACGCAGTCACACTGATCGCCACGATGGTGCTGGGCGCGATGATGGTTAAAGTTGCCACGGCCGAAGCGGTGATTTATCCGTTGGTGCTTGGTGGGATTTCGATCATTGCCTCGATCATTGGTTGCTCTTTTGTGAAAGCCACCCCGGGTATGAAAAACGTAATGCCAGCCTTATACAAAGGCTTGATCATTGCAGGTTTGATCTCTTTAGTTGCTTTTTACTTTGCAACAAACTGGATGATGCCAGACAACGCCTTGGCTGACTTTGGCTTTCAAACCGGCGCCAAAATGCGCTTGTTCGGTGCCACGGTTGTGGGCTTAGTGCTGACAGCAGCGTTGGTCTGGGTGACCGAGTATTACACCGGTACAGACTACGCACCTGTTAAACACATTGCCCAAGCTTCAAGCCAGGGTCATGGTACTAACATCATTGCAGGTCTGGGCGTGTCGATGAAGTCGACCGCGTACCCCGTGTTGTTTGTCTGCGCCGCAATCTACGCAGCGTTTTGGTTGGGCGGCATTTACGGCATCGCGATTGCTGCAACATCGATGTTGTCGATGGCAGGTATTATCGTGGCGCTTGATGCTTACGGCCCAATTACCGATAACGCAGGCGGTATCGCTGAGATGGCTGGTATGCCACAGTCAGTCCGTGACATTACCGACCCGCTCGACGCAGTGGGCAACACCACTAAAGCCGTGACCAAAGGCTATGCAATTGGTTCGGCTGGTTTGGCTGCCTTGGTGCTGTTTGCCGATTACACACACCAACTTGAGTCGAAAGGGATGAAGATCAGCTTTGATCTGTCTGATCATATGGTCATTATCGGTTTGTTTATCGGTGGCCTGATCCCTTATCTGTTTGGCGCGATGGCGATGGAAGCCGTAGGCCGTTGCGCGGGTGCCGTGGTCGAAGAAGTACGTCGCCAGTTTCGCGACATCAAAGGCATCATGGATGGCACGGGCAAGCCCGAGTACGACAAAGCCGTTGATATGCTGACCACCGCCGCCATTAAAGAGATGATTATTCCGTCACTTTTGCCGGTGGTGGTGCCGGTGGCCGTGGGCTTGATCTTAGGCCCGAAAGCGTTGGGTGGTTTGTTGATGGGTACGATCGTGACAGGCCTGTTTGTCGCGATCTCGATGTGTACGGGCGGTGGTGCTTGGGATAACGCCAAGAAGTACATCGAAGAAGGTCACTATGGTGGTAAAGGTTCAGAGGCGCATAAAGCCGCTGTGACCGGCGACACCGTAGGCGATCCGTACAAAGATACGGCGGGCCCCGCAGTGAACCCACTGATCAAGATCATCAACATTGTGGCGCTGCTGATTGTCCCACTGATGGTTCGTTTGGCTTAGTAATTGGTAGATAGGGCGCTGCATGCTTGCGTGCAGAGAGCCCGAAAAAAACCGCTCGCGCCTAGTGCTTGAGCGGTTTTTTTTAATCGGTTTACGATCGAACTTAAACATCAGACCATCAAATCATTAAGGTGTGCTCTTGAAAATCTACGTCGCGGGTTACCAGCACGAAACCAACACTTTCGCACCGACGAAGGCCGATTGGGCTGCGTTTAATCGAGGCGAAGCATTCCCCGCCTTCATTGAAGGCCAGCCGATGCTCGATAGCCTGCGTGGCGTCAATATCCCGATTGGTGGGTTTATCGAAGCGGCCCGACTTGAAGGCTGGCAACTGGTGCCTGGGTCTTGGTGTGGCGCGATACCGTCGGCACACGTGACGCGTGATGCTTTTGAGCGGATCTGTGATTCAATTCTTGCTGGTATTCGCAAAGGTGGCTTTGATGCCGTTTATCTTGACTTGCATGGTGCTGCCGTTGCCGAGCATGTCGACGACACCGAGGGTGAGTTGATTGCACGGATACGCGCAATTGTTGGGCCTAACTTGCCGATCGTTGCAAGCTTAGATTTACACGCCAACGTGACACACCGCATGCTCGCCGAGGCGGATGCCTTAGCCGCGTACCGCACCTATCCACATGTGGATATGGCGACCACAGGGCAGCTCGCAGCAACGCTGTTGAAGCGTCGCCTCAAGCGTGGCAGCAAAGAGCCGATGGCCTATCGTCGCCTGCCCTACCTGATCCCCCTCAACGCACAA
>Ga0209551_1001066_pt1 | contig 10552 bp, 9 predicted proteins | sample LauGreSuBDMM15SD_2_FD_187568 | JGI IMG/M metagenome (GOLD analysis project Ga0209551, IMG submission 187568) | Freshwater lake microbial communities from Lake Michigan, USA - Su13.BD.MM15.SD (SPAdes) (version 3) | ecosystem: Environmental > Aquatic > Freshwater > Lake | place: Lake Michigan, USA... | reverse complement strand
CGAAGATCGCAAACTTGCAAACATCCCTGAGAACTTAGCTCCGGATGAACTCACACTTGCAAAAGCAATTGAATTACTAGCTGCCCCTTCTGGTGAGCGCGAACTAGGAATTGATCCAGCAACTAATCTGCCAATCATTGCAAAGAGTGGTCGCTTTGGTCCCTACATCACAGAAGTATTACCAGAAGTACCAGTTGAGTTAACACCATCTGGAAAGAAGAAAAAGAAAAAGGCAGATGCTCCTAAGGCAAAGACAGCCTCTCTTCTTTCAACAATGACATTAGATACCGTGACATATGAAGATGCGTTGCAGCTGCTTTCTTTCCCTAGAACGCTAGGTACCAACAGTGCAGGTGAAGATATAACAGTTCAAAACGGTCGCTATGGTCCATATCTAAAAGCTGGCGCAGATTCACGCACCCTGCCAAGTGAAGACCATCTATTCACAATGACATTAGAAGAAGCACTTGATATTTATTCACGTCCAAAAGAGCGACGCCGCGGAGTTGCAAAGCCACCTATTAAAGAACTTGGTATTGATCCAACATCACAAAAAGCGCTGATTATTAAAGATGGCCGCTTTGGCATGTATGTCACTGACGGTGAAACAAATGCAACACTGCGCCGTGGTGATACCGCAGAAGGCATGACATTAGATCGCGGACTAGAACTACTTGCTGGACGCCGTGCATGGGAAGCAGAGAATGGCCCATCACCAAAGAAGGCACGTAAGAAGGCTGCAGCAAAGCCAAAGAAGGGTGATACAGCACCGACTCTTACAAAGAATGTTGTTAAAAAGGCAGGAGCAAAGAAGGCTGCCAAAAAAGCAGCGTCAGGCAAAGCGAAGAAAGCCGCAAAGAAGGGTTAGACGCACACCGTGAAGGGAAAAGATAGATACATCTTCCTGTTCGTCTTCACCTTGATATATACCTTACGATCATCAAGTGAAGATGTCTAAGGATGAGTGGCTCACAGCGATTGGGATGACTGTTGATGAAATACCAGAAAAAATAATTCTTGAAGGCACCTGGTGGCACAAAGAGCGATATCCGGTTCGACTCGAATACTTAACAAAGGTTAGAGAATTAAAGTTCCCTGATATGTATCTAGGTGAGTACGAAGGCAGCAAAGTTATGTTTTGTTGTGCGTATGGCGCTCCCAGAGCTGTCGAGCCGGTCCATATTTTTGGAGTTCTCGGCACAAAAAAGGTTATTCAAATTGGCTCTTGTGGCGGCTTGCAGCCAAATATTCAAACCGGAGATATTATCATTCCAACAACTTCAATTATTGGAGAAGGAGCATCTCAGTATTACGGCCAATTAGTTAGTTCGACGGCCACACAAGGTTTAGTAGAAAGCGCTGATCGTGCATTAACTAATCTTGGATTGAGAACATTTATTGGTGAACATATTTCTACATCTGCTTTACTGCAACAGTCGGATGAAGAGGTCGAGAAATGGCAACAACGCGGTCTACTTGGTGTGGATATGGAAACATCTGCTGTCTACAGTGCCGCAGAGTATTTCAAGATGCAGAGAGTTTCGATGCTTTTTGTTTGGGATGAATTGTTGAACCATAGAACTTGGCTTGATGAATTCTCTACTACTGAAAAGTCAAAACAATCTGAAGCAAACCGCTCAATTTTCGAAGTTGCTCTTAAGCTCTAGTCAGTCTTCACACAACGGAAGCCGATATGGCTTGTTGAGGTATTTGGTGAGTTGAATGTACGTGCAGAGTTTCGATATCGGTAGCAGTACGAGTCATGGCACAAAAATGATCCACCTTTCAAAACTCTGTTGCCTGCAGCTTTTTGCGGCCCAGTGGGATTTTTTCTAGTTTCGCCAGTGTTTGGAATGTGCCAACGAGCTGACCAAAAGTCATTGGTCCACTCCCAAACATTGCCAACGGTGTTGTGGAGTCCGAAGTTATTAGGCCTGAAGCTATTTACTGGAGCGGTTCCAATGAAGCCATCCTCTTTCGTGTTTAATTGCGGGAACTCTCCTTGCCAAATATTTGTGTTGTGTTGTTTTCCTTCGAGAAGTTCATCGCCCCACGGGAAAAGCTTTCCAGTGAGCCCACCGCGGGATGCTTTCTCCCATTGCGCTTCAGTTGGAAGTTTGTATCCAGACCATCTACAGAACTCAAGTGCGTCTGTGTGAGTCACGTGCACAACTGGATGGTCAAGGAGAGTTTCAATACTTCGAGAGTTACCGAATGGGCGAAACCAATAAGCCCCTTCTATTGCTAACCACCAAGGAGCAGAGGATGCGATGCCCGCTAACTGTTTTGATGACATGGCTTCATCAATGAATCCGTTAAATACGTAAGACCAACCATAAGTTTCAGCTTCTGTCACATAACCAGTTGCTTCAATAAATTCAGCAAATTCTGAATTACTGACTGAGAATTTGGATATCTTAAATTCATCTACCCAAATTGAACGACTAGGCCCTTCGCCATCAGTTGGATAGAAGGGATCATCTGTACCCATAAGAAATTCACCGGCGGGGATAGTCACAAAATTAGTGCTTGAAAGTAAGGCAGCAGTTGAAAACTCTTGCCGGGTGGTGTCTGAATAAGATTCAGGACGTTGAGGCGAGCAGCAAGAATCGTTGGATTCTTCCATTAAGAATTACCTAGACTTTCTGCACATTCCAACCTGCAGAATCACCTAAAGTCGAACCTTTCCACCATTCGCGATCATCGGCTTCTGCAAGATTTAATGACTTTTCAAATTTTTCCATCAAGTCATTTAACTCATTTACAACTTCTGGATGCCGCGCTCCAAGGTCATAGCACTCACCTGGATCTCGCTCGAGATCAAATAGTTGTGGCAGCGACCATTGAGAAAACTTCTCCCCACCCCATGTCTGGCGCTTTCGGTGTAGCTTCCACTTTCCCTTTCGAACAGCGTTAAGGCTGAATGCATCGAAATACCAGATAGGACCGTGGTCTGTTATTGAACCCTTTAGAAATAGGTCAGATATATCTTCACCATCAAATGGCATAGAGGAATCAGGCTTAATATCGAGCAAGTTACACAAAGTTGGAAGTAGATCCATTGTTGCCACGGGCTGATTGATAACTTGACCTTCAGGAATCATTGCAGGCCAAGAAATTAAGAATGGAACACGCATTCCACCATCCCACGTTTCAAACTTGCGTCCGCGTAACCCTCCGTTAGAACCCTCCCACCATGGTCCATGGTCGCTTGTGAATACAAAAATTGTGTTTTCAATTTGTCCTCGTGCGGAAATGTGTTTGTATAATTCACCAGAATAGAAATCGATGGCCTCGCATGTATCACCGTATAGACCTGCTTCTGAAGTGCCTATGAATTTATCTTCGGGTGTTATGGGGTGGTGAGGGCTTGTAAATGGAAAATAAACAAAGAAAGGCTGATCTTTTGGCGTTTTATCAATGAACTCAATAGCTTCATTTGCACAACGCAAAGCCAGGGATGCAACATCTGCAGGCTCTTCAACATTTTCTTCATCGCGATAAACAATCATTGGGTCCATGTCGTTGCTATATGGCAATCCAAAGTAACGATCAAATCCAAACTTCAATGGTCCGCTATCTGGAATGTCTCCCAAATGCCACTTACCAAAGCACCCGGTTGCATAACCTAAACCCTTTAAATATGCGCCCATTGTCACTTCGTTTGGATTCATTCCTCGGTTATCACCAGGAAATAAAACGCGTGCAGCACCAGTTCTAGGTGCAATTCGTCCAGTCATGAGCGCTGCTCGAGCTGGCGTACACGTTGGGCCACCGCTATACATTGATGTAAGGCGTGCACCTCGGCGCGCAACCAAATCAAGGTTTGGGGTTTTAATCATTGTCGAGCCATTACAACTCAAATCTCCAAACCCGATATCATCACAAATAATTACAACAATGTTTGGACGTGTATTTGATGGCGCTGACATGGCTTCTCCCCTGATTTAAATGTAGTTGGCAAAGTTTGGCCTAAAAAGCTGGCACCATCTAGGTGCGCAGCAAGCCCAACTAGACCACTTTGGATCTCTGGTGGCTTAAACGGATTCTAAAGAGGGAAACTTCGCGTAGTTTTGGGCAAAAATAACAACCCGTTATACGGATTTTAGAAAAGTGGTCTAAATGGTAAATCGTGATGCTTCTTACTTTTTTATAGGTTGAATGTTAATTTACTCTGAACATAATCAAAGTTCCGATGTGGAACTTAAGGGAGTAAGAATGAAATTTAAAGTATTAATAAAACTGTTAGTTGTCATGCTTGTTGCAACTATTCCCGGAGTAATTGCAACCGCACCATCTAGCGCGATCGGAACAACGACTTACACAACTCCGCAGTGGAACAAGATTCTTAAAGAAGCTAAGGGCCAAACTGTTAACTGGTACATGTGGGGTGGTGGTGCCAAAATCAATACATATGTAAATGATTATATTGGTGCAGAAGCCAAGAAATTAGGCATTACATTGAATCAAGTTAAGTTGAATGCAACAGCTGAAGCAGTTAACAAAGTTCTCGGTGAAAAACAAGCAGGGAAAAACACCGATGGATCCGTGGATATGATTTGGATCAATGGTGAAAACTTTGCCACTGGCGTTCAAGCAGATATCTGGCACTGTAATTGGGCAACAAAGTTGCCTAATGCACGATACGTTGACTGGACAAATCCTTCAGTAAACAGTGACTTTGGTTTGCCTGTAAATGGTTGCGAAGCACCATGGGCAACAGCATCTTCAGGACTTGTCTATGACAGCAAAGTTGTTCCAAAGTCAGCTGTAGCTACCCTTGATGGGTTTGTTACTTGGGCAAAAGCAAATCCAGGAAAGTTTACTTATCCTGCACCACCTGATTTCAATGGCTCGATGACAGTTCGTCGTTTGTTTTATCATGCAAACGGTGGATACTCAAACTTCTTGGGTGCATACAATGCATCTACATTCACACCAGCAATGGCTAAGGCAACAACATTTTTAAATGACCTTAAGCCTGCTCTTTGGCGCAAGGGTGAAACTTATCCTGCAACCATCGGAGATCTGGAAAAGCTATACGCAAATGGAGAAATCTCTGCGTATTTCAATTACGGAGCTCTATCTTCCTTTGCGAACGTGAAGACAGGTCTATTCCCTACTTCAACTCGAGTGGCAGCATTCAAAGAAGGAATGATCGGCAACATTAGTTATGTTGCTATTCCATACAACTCACCAAATAAGGCTGGCGCACAAGTGATTGCAAATATTATGCAAACACCTGCAGCCCAGTTGAAGATGCAGGCTGATGGAATTATTGGAAGTCCTGCAATTGTTATGGCTAAGACGCCTCTAGCAGCGGCATATCGCTCACTTCCAATTCATCCTTCAAGTGTGTCACCAGCAACATTGGCAAAGAATGCTAACCCTGAGCTCACTGCAGCTTGGCTAAGGGCAATCGATGCCGGCTGGATTAAGGATGTTCAGCAAAAGTAATAATGTCTTCCACACGACGAAGGTGAGCTAGCTAATCTAGTTATAGGAAGAATAAATTAGAAAAGGAGTAGGGGCTGTGACTAATACAAACATCACAGCCCCTACTCCTTCATTTAAACTCAAATTTGGAAGATCGAAAGCAAAAGTAAGAGAGCGCAAGGTTATTTGGCTTATCTTGCCGACAATGGCAGTACTAGTCACTCTTTTTGTTGGCGGGTTTGTTTTTGGAATTTTACAAAGCCTTGGATTTTTCTCTGTAATTGCCGACAGTGAGCAGAAAATCAGCCTTGATGCCTATTTAGCTGCATTTCAAAACGAGACAGTTCGATCTGGAATTATTCTTACCTTTAGAGTTGCAATTCTTTCAACTGTATTGTCTACAATTATCGCGCTTGCTATTTCATTAATGATAAGCCGCACAAAGAGATTTCAGTCTGTACTAATTTCAATCACTCAATTCAATATCCCGATTCCGCACGTTGTTGCAGCTACAGGCGTGCTCTTAACTTTTTCACAGTCTGGAATTGTTTCTAGACTAACGAATCATGTTGGAATTACGGATGGCTCGAGCGATTTTCCAATTATTACCAATGACCCCTTTGGTTATGGAATCATCATGTCTTACCTTTGGAAAGAAGTCCCATTCCTTTGTGTATTGATATTGAGTGCTTTACGAGGTCCGGTTACAAGTTTGGATGAAACTGCAAAAACTTTGGGTGCCTCATATGGATTTAGACTCCGCAAAGTCATATTGCCTTACATATTTCCATCAATACTTTCAGGAACTATTATTGTGTTCGCATTTTCTTTTGGATCCTACGAGGTCCCTTATCTACTTGGAGAGCCATACCCCTCCACAGTTTCAGTCGTCGCCTATCAGCTATACACCAACCGAGATTTAGCTAATCGACCAACAGCAATGGCTCTAGCAACTATCACTTCTGTGGTTATTGGTCTTCTGGTTTATGCCTACATGAAACTGACGCAGCAAGAGAGTAGAAAAAAGTGAAAGTAATTTTCAGACCATTCTTCTTAGGACTTTTTGTTTTTTGGGTATTCTTCCCATTCATTTCAATCATCATTTGGTCATTTGCAGCAGGATGGCGCTTTCCAGATGTCCTTCCAGCACAGTATTCGATGCGCGGTTATGCGATCGCATTTGATCCTAACGGTGACATAGTTCGTGGTGCTATCACTTCAACAATTATTGCCTTGATAGTTGGAGTTATTGCAACCGCAATTGGTAGTGCAGCTGGACGCGCTATCGCAATGTATAACTTTAAGATGAAGAAAGCCTTTCAATTTTTGGTACTTGCTCCACTAATTGTTCCTGGCTTAGCAGTGACTATGGGTATTCAAATTCTCTTTATCAAATATGGACTTTCAGACACTGTTCGCGGAGTTGTTTTGGCACATCTGATCCCAACCATCCCGTATGTCGTAATGATTATGACCGGAACATTTGCGAACTTTGATCGAGGATATGAAGAACAGGGCCAGGTACTGGGTGCATCACGTGTCACAGTATTAAGAAAGATCACCCTGCCTATAGTTTTACCAGGACTAGCGGTTTCATTCTTGTTTGCATTTGTAATTTCATGGAGTGAATATATTTTAACGCTATTGGTTGGAGGGGCAGCTGTGAAAACTCTTCCCATGGTGTTATTTGCATTTTTACGTGGAAGTGACCTGACACTCGTGGGAGCTGCAAGTATTGTATTTATGATTCCACCACTGATTTTATTGAGATTCACAAGCAAGCACCTTGTTGGTCGGTCATCTAGTGTTACAGGATTGGGAAGTGTTTAATGAGTACCGGAATTAAAATCGAGAACATCGAAAAGTCTTTTGGAACTAATCCTGTCTTAAAGGGGATTAATTTAGAGGTGCCTAGTGGCAAACTAGTTTCAATACTTGGCTCTTCCGGATGCGGAAAAACTACCCTCCTCCGAATTGTTGCTGGTCTCGAGCGTGCCACATCTGGTCATGTGTACTTTGATGACGAGTTGCAAGATCTCATTACAGTTGAAAAACGTGCGATTGCAATGGTTTTTCAGAAGGCTCTTCTATTTCCAAGTATGACAATCGGTGAAAACGTTGCCTTTTCTTTGAGAGCTTCCAAGAACCCTCCAAAAGATATTGATAAAAGAGTTGAAGAAATGCTTGAACTGGTAAGACTCCCAGGCTTTGCATCTCGCCGACCCGGCGAACTATCCGGTGGTCAGGAGCAGCGAGTTTCACTAGCAAGAGCCCTCATGAGAAATCCCAAAGTGCTCCTTCTAGATGAGCCACTTAGCGCTCTTGACGCCAATCTTCGCGTGGAAATGCGTAATTTTATTCGAGAGATTCATGATTCATTTGAGATGACAACATTATTTGTAACCCATGACCAAGAAGAAGCTATGGCAATCTCAGACAAGATCGCATTTATGGAGTCAGGTGTCTTGGAACAATACGATGGTCCTCAATCTTTTGTTTCAACCCCCGAGAGTCGCAAGGTAGCCAAATTCTTTGGATGTAGAAATGTGTTTTCCGGGGCAATTGTTGGTGACACATTTGAGACGGCTTTTGGATCTCTTACACTCGGAAAGGATCACAGTCGTGGATCACTAATTGCTGCTCGCCAAGAGGATTTACAAGTAACACTAGAAAAAACTAAATATAGTTTTGAAGCAACTGTTGTCTCTTGGCAATTTGTTGGATCGCGAATATCCATCCAGTGTGAAGTTGCAAACTCATCAAATCGTGAAAAAACTGAGGTTATTGTTGAAAGTGATCGCTTTGCTGATTTTGAAGTTAACGAGAAGGTATACATCTCCTATTCCCCAGACAGACTTCACGTTATAAGTCGAGATAGCTAGTGTCTAAAGATATGAAGCTTGGCTCTGCTGATTGGAATTTATGGCCAATCAGCATGGATTACGATGTGACTTTTCCAGAATTCAAGAAGTCTGGAATTGATTGCATTGAAATCGGCATATACGTCCCCTCTCAAGAGTTAAATTCAGCAAAGAGAAATCGGATTATCGATTTAGCGTCTAAAAATAAAATCCAGGTTACTGCAGCTCTATTTTCATTACTGCCTGACAGGTGGCCAGACGGAGCATTTTCAAATACTAAATCTTCATTCCTGGACGAGTGCCACTATTTCCTAGATGCGCTTGAAAAACTCGGCGTAAAGTATGCAAATATCTGGACAGGTGCAGACCTTCCACACTCAAGTATTGAAGAAACTCACAGCTCCTTAGAGGAGCTAAACGATCTTGCGGCCAACTTTCCAGGGGTCGTCTCTATTGAATACAAGGCAGACACAATTTTCCCGGATGGTCAGACACTTGCAACAATTCTTTCTTCATATAGTCATCTCAAGGTTTTAATTGATACAGGACATGCATTCGCACTAGAAGAAGATGTTGTACATCTGATTAAAGATTTACACTCTAAGAATTTAATGGGAGCTATGCACCTAGGTGATGCGATAGCTGGGGACTCTGATGCAGATCTACCCTGTGGGCGCATTCATGATTTTTCAGAGATATTACAAACTCTTTCAAGCATAAATTATGCAGGTACGGCAAATTTTGATCTTTATGGAGCGGCAATTGATGAGAGTGGACCTGGGCCGTTAAGTATTTTGAATGAAAGTTTGCTTTATATGAAATCTGCGATGAAAAATAGTTGATTACAAATGAAAACAATTTCACTGTCCGCGCCTGGCTCGATTTCTGTCTTAGAGCAAGAATTTGATGACTCCGTCACGAAAATGGCTGTATTACGGGTTATCTCTAGTGGAATTTGTGCTGCAGATTCATATCTGTGGTCGGGTAAACACCCATGGGACATCTCGTATCCAATAGTTCCTGGACATGAGATTTTTGGTGAAGTAATAGAAATAGATGCAGAATTGGAAACTAGATTTAAACCAGGTACCAAAGTAGCGGTTCAAGTAAACGTACCCTGCTACACATGTGAGCTTTGCTTGAAAAGTAAATTTAATATGTGCGTCAATAGAAAGCATTTTGGGAGTACTTTTAAAGGTGCATTTGCGGAGCAGATAGCGATTCCAGTTGGAGCTCGTATGCACGCTTACTCAGAGGATATTGATGATTTGATCGGCGGGCTTAGCGAAACTATGGCCAACGCCATTTACTGCAGTAGAAAAGTGGATTTACAGGGAGAAAAAGATGTTCTTATCCTGGGTATGGGCTCTATTGGAGCTTGTCTTGCCCATTATTTAAAGACTACTTATCCATTATTGAACATTACGGTTTTGACATCTTCAGAAGCAAAGAAAAACAGATTAGAAATGCTCGGGATAAGTGCTACCTCGTTGACAGAAATTGGCAATTTTGCCGATCTCTTTGATGTAGTTTTTGAAACATCTGGCTTTGCCGACAACTTTAAAGCGGGTTTATCGGCCCTCAAGCCGACCGGAACTGCGATGGTTTACGGTGTTTTTCAATCTGAAATGCTTTTTGATTTCAATCAGGTAAGTGAATTCAAGGAACTCACCTTGATAGGTGGTCATTTAGCAGATGATGCTTCTTTTGAGCTAAGCATAAGTTTCTTGACGAAGCACCAAAATGAGCTTGATTATCTAATTTCAAATATTGTTGGATTTGAAAACTTCACTACCGCTTTTTCCGATTCACAATTTTCACAATTCAAAACAATTTTTCGACCTAGTCACAAAAGTGAGGCATGAGATGGTATCTGAAATCAGTATTAGCAAGAATAAAGATTTACTTATAACTATGAACGATCTCATTGAGGTTGGAAAAAAAGTAGTAGAAAGAGGATTAGCAGTTGGCTCTGGTGGAAATTTGTCTTTTCGCGCGCCAGGTACTGACACATTCTTTATTACGGGCACTGGAACACAACTTGATCAGCTTGATCCAAGTAGTTTTGCTCAAGTAAATCTTCAAGGAGATCACTTAGATGGCATAAGGCCCTCTTCAGAGTTTCGCGTGCATCTTGAAAGCTACAAAACACGACCAGATATTGATGTTTGCATCCACCTGCACCCTCAAGCAAGTGTTTTGACAGCGGCATTGAACCTACCAATTCGGTTTTTGACTATCGATCACGTGTACTA
>Ga0209551_1001059_pt1 | contig 10585 bp, 9 predicted proteins | sample LauGreSuBDMM15SD_2_FD_187568 | JGI IMG/M metagenome (GOLD analysis project Ga0209551, IMG submission 187568) | Freshwater lake microbial communities from Lake Michigan, USA - Su13.BD.MM15.SD (SPAdes) (version 3) | ecosystem: Environmental > Aquatic > Freshwater > Lake | place: Lake Michigan, USA... | reverse complement strand
TTGATCCACCTTCAGCATTTAATTGCTGAGGTTCGGCAAACACCTGTAATCCACCGATTGTGCCAACTATCAAAACAAAGGTGATGGTGTTCTTTAGCGATGGGAGAGTCACATACTTGAACTGCTGCCATTTTGTGGCGCCATCAACAGATGCTGACTCATATAACTCATCTGGAATAGCCAACATTGAGGCAAGGAAGATCAGCGTGTTATAGCCAACCCAGCGCCAGGTAATCATCGTTGCGATTTGCACGTGGCTCGGTATGACACCTTCGATGAAGTCGATGTTGTCCACCCCAGGGATCAACCCCAAAATGCCATTGATTAACCCGTAATCACGCCCAAAGAGCTGCTGGAAAACGATCGTAATTGCGATGATGGAAGTGATGTTAGGAACCAAAAGAATTGTGCGCCAAAAAGACTTGCCCTTCAATCTTTTGTTGCGCAAAATCGCAGCAAGGCTAATTGCAATAATCATTTGGGGGAATGTAGAAAGAGCCCAGATGCTAAAAGTATTTCTTAGTGCAATCCAAAAGTCAGAGTCCTGAAAAAGAAAGATGAAATTGTTAATGCCGTTGTATTCAGACTCACCCAGTGGGTCCCACTTGAAGAAGGCGATGTAGATTGAGTAAATAACTGGAGCAACACCAAAGACAACAAAGATTAAAAAGAATGGAGCAATAGCTGGGTAACCCCACCGGCCATCCATAGATGCAATTCCTGGGAGTGTTTTTTTCTCTTTAGTACTCTTTTTCTTCCAAGGAGTAAGAGGCGCTTTTTGGCGCCCCTTACTTTCCTTAAATAGTGCCACTGATCCCGCTCTTAATTCTTAAAGATCTTATCGATATCTGAAATTACTAAGGCGTATGACTTTTCAGAGGTCATCTTTTTGGATGCAACACGGCCAAGTCCTGCACCAAATGTTGAATCAATTTTGCGTTGTAGCTCTCCTTCAAAGATCGGCTTCAACTTTAAGATGCCCTTTGAGTAGATCTGCCCAACTGGTGCGTTACTGAAGAACTCATCGCGATACTCCAATAGCGCTGGATCATCGTAGAGAACAGAGGTTGAAGGAAATAGTCCATAGGTCTTGAATACTTTGAGCTGTTGTTCAGGCGCTAAGTACCAGGTTAAGAAGTCATAAGCTGCTTGCTTATTCTTTGAATACGATGGAATTCCGAGTTCTGTACCACCTTGGTTACCTCCACCAACTGGAAGATCTGCAATATCCCATTTGCCCTTTGTGTCAGGTGCTTGCTTCTTGATGTAATCAAGCATCCAGGCCGGTGCCAAGATCGTTGCCATAGCACCCTTATTCATACCAATATTCCAATCAGATGAGAACTGTCCCAAGCGAGCGCCAATGCCAGAGTTCAAAGCTTTAACAGTTGTATTCCACGCTTTCTTAATTTGTGGATTTGTTTTGTAAACAAGCTTTCCTGCATCTGTGTTATTTGGCTCGTAATACTTAACAGTTCCTTGGTTCATTACCGCTGCATAAATTGAACCGGCATCATCAATAAAGCCTTTGCCTGATTTCTTCTCTGCTGCAGTTAATTTGCTGACATACTTTTGTCCTGTTTCAATAAACTTGTCCCATGTTGGCCACAACTTACTTACTGCGGCACGATCCGTTGGAAGTCCTGCTTTTTTGAATAGATCTGAACGGTAGGCAACCTGTAATCCGCCGACATCGGTTGGAATACCAATAACACTGTCATTAAATGCGACGCCTTGCTCCCAGCGCCATGGCAGGTAGTTCTTCTTAATATCTAGTGCGCTAAGTCCTGCTTCAACACCAGCAACAACATTTGTAGCAGAGGTTTTCATCTGACGTAGATCTTGGAAACAGTTAGGACGGTTTCCTGTGCGCCAATAGCCTGAGTAAGGAACCTCAAAGGCGATGATGTCTGCAGGTCCACCTGTTTGACAGGAAAGAATTGTTTTCTGGTGAAGCGGGTCAACATCGTTCTTGATGGGAACTATTTTCACATCAGGGTGCAGTTTTTGGTACTCACGTTGTAACCCTGGCTGAATAACCTCACCGAATGTCCAGATAGTTAGAACTATCGGATCGGCCGCCTTGGCTGGAACCGTTAGCACGCCAGCTGTAACAGCGGCTGCAACTATGCATCCAAGAAAACTGCTTCGTGAAAAGAACTTCTTCATGTGTGAACCTTCCCTAAGAGGCCTGACCTGCGGCAGACCTTTTCAATAAACTTTCAGGAAAACGATACCAAAATGGGGTTTCCATGAAAGCGGTTTCAAGGTACGCTATTTAAGCCTTAATCGCCATCCGGCGCAAGGGGAGTTTTGGTAAAAATTGGGTAACGAAGAAAGGGATAGCGATGAGAGCGAAGTGGTTTGCGCCAACTGGTGTACTGGTGGCGATTTCCGTTTCTCTCAGTCTTTTGGTTAATCCTGCTGCCGATGCAGCACCCAAGAAATTAAAACTGCTCTGGTCAGATGAGTTCAACGGCAAAAAGGGTGTGCGACCTTCGGCAAAGGTGTGGAGTGCTGAGATTGGTGGTGGTGGCTGGGGAAATTCTGAACGCCAGTACTACACCGACAAAGCAGCTAACGCAGCTATGGATGGTTCTGGCCGGCTGGTCATTACAGCAAATAGAATTTCAAATGAATACACCGAACAGGTTGGAACCGTTCCCGGGACAGAGGACATTCTCAACCGTTGTTCTGAGTGTCAATTTACAAGTGCGCGATTAAAAACAGCGCGCAAAGTTAGTTTTATGTATGGTCGCATGGAGGCTCGTATCAAGATGCCTCAAGGTGTTGGCACATGGCCCGCCTTTTGGATGCTTGGTGGAGATCTACTCGATGGTGTCCCATGGCCTGAGTGCGGCGAGATCGACATCATGGAGTTCCGTGGTGACATCTCAGATCGTTCAACATCTGCACTCCATGGACCAACAACCCCGCAGGGTTCTGGATTCGGTGCAGCCTTCCAAAACTATGCGCCACTTTCTGATGGCTACCACACATATGCGATCGAATGGAAAAAGAATCGAATCGATTTCATCGTTGATGGACGTGTCAATGGAACATTTTCTTCGCAAGACACTGGTACTCGTGGATGGGTTTTCAACCAAGAGTTCTTTTTAATCCTTAACCTTGCAATGGGTGGCACCTATGCAGGTGAGTACATCGATCCCACCCTCAATCAAGCTCAGTTGAGCGTTGATTACATACGTTTTTACTCCGTCAATGGAGTAGGAAAAGTAATAAAGAAATAAAAACCCTCTAACTAGGAGAACACAATGAATCAAAAAACAATAACGAAGGCAGTCACAGCAAGGTTGGCTATCTTGGCCCTCCTGGTTAGCGGAAGCCTTTTCGGCGTCACAGCAGCAAAGGCAGCAGATGTGCCAACAATTCGGGTCACTTCTCCGACATTTAGCGCACAAAATGAGACCTTCGCTAACGATGGACTTGGGCAGTACTACGCAGCCGGTGGCCGCAGCTACTTTAAGTACGTTGGCGCTGGATCAACTATCAACATTACCTATCTTGTGACAACAAATGGAACAACTCCATCTGCCAACAAGAGCGTGACCTTTATGGTCAATGCTCCATACAGTGGTTCAAATGCCACCTGGGAAATCAACGGCAAGCCAGTTGGTCCAACCGCTGATGCAAACGCAGGACTAACAGTTGCTGGAACGACTGACTCTGCCGGCAAGGTTTCATTCACAATCAAGAGCACCAATACCGCTGCTTCTGCAATGGAGATTCCTTCCTCTGAGACACAAGCACGTGCAACCTCTGGTCGCATTTATGGAGTCATGAAGTTGTCAATCGATGGATTAAACGACATGCAGCAGATCATGGACCTCATCACATTTGATATTACAAAGAGTCCAGCTACAACTGTTACAGGAACTGAAACTCCTGTTGTTGTCACTGTGCCAACTATGAGATTAGTTAGCCCTACTTATACAAATCTAACTAGCATCAACACAACTGGAGATATTGCTCAGTACTACTCTGCAAAAACTCGTGCATGGGCTACCTACTTAGCAGCTGGTTCACCTCTGAATTTGAAGTACTTTGTGACAAAAGATGGTGTCACACCTTGGGCGAACAAGGAAGTTTCTATCCTTGTCAACGCTCCATATAGCGGCTCAACAGCTACATGGATTTCAGGCACAAAGAAGATTTCTGCTCCTGCAGCTGTGAACGAGTCATACGGCGCAGAGTTGAAGAAGAAGACTGATTCAAAAGGCTACGTAACATTTTCACTCAAGAATACAAATACAACAAAACTTGAAAATGCACCTACAGCTCAAAATCAGGCCTTGGATAAAATCACTCCAGCACGACTCTTCGGAACTATTAAGCCAATAATTCCTGGTTACGGTGATAAGTCATCAGATACAGATCTTGTTACTTTTGACATCCACACCCCTATGGCAAAGAAGACGATCAAGTGTGTCTCTGGCAAGATGACTAAGACAATCATCGCTGTTTGGCCAACATGCCCATCTGGCTACACTCAGAAATAAGTAACTCTGCATAAAGAAAACCCCGGTAAGGCCACATCAGGCCTTACCGGGGTTTTTTGTTTTCTAGTGGGCCCAGACGGGCTCGAACCGTCGACCCACGGATTAAAAGTCCGTTGCTCTACCGACTGAGCTATAGGCCCCACTTCATGCACGATAACCTGCGGGCAGAGATTATCACCTAGTTCGGCTTACTTAAGAACTTGAATTTGGCCTCTGACTCATATCCTCATCTAGCCTCTAAGGCAAAGAGATCGCCTTGCTTGAAATGAGTCCAGTTGCATGGTTGGAGTATGCAAGAGTCGAGCAGGTTGCCTTTTTACCATTGCCCACTAGCCCTATATTCCAGGAAGCAGATGTCAGTGAAGCTGTTCTTTGAATTGTCGAAGGAGCGGCCCAGGGTGCTAACCAATTAGGTAGGTAATCACCCACAGCTGAAAAATTGGTAGCAACATGGGTGCCATCAACAAACAAAGAGAATGCAACCGAGGTTGCAGCTCTTGAATACTCACCAATGGTGCAGGTGATCACTCCATCATTAACGCTAAGGGAGGGTGCAAGGCCAGGAAACATGGGAGGAACATAAACAGGAGCGTCAAGGACGATGGTTGATGGCGATGTCATTACACGGTTACCCGTACCGGTGTAGGAGACTGCAACAAAGAGACCGTTACCGTAGGTAACGCCTAACCAGCTGTTGTCAGAAGCAGAGGTGCGACTTGTCCACGTGATGCCATCAGGTGAGGTCATTACACGATTGCCTGTGCCAGAGAAAGCGGTCGCAACAAAGAGACCGTTACCGTAGGTAACGCCCCACCAGCCGTTGTCGGCAGCCGAGGTACGAGAAGTCCACGTGATGCCATCAGGTGAGGTCATTACGCGATTGCCCACACCAGTGTAAGCAACTGCAACAAAGAGACCGTTACCGTAGATAACGCCCAACCAGCCGTTGTTACTAGCAGGAGTTCGACCGGTCCACGTGATGCCATCAGGTGAGGTCATTACAAGGCTGCCTGTTCCGGTGTAGGAAACTGCAACAAAGAGACCGTTGCCGTAGGTAACGTCGTACCAGAGGTTGTCAGAAGCAGAGGTGCGAGAAGTCCACGTGATGCCATCAGGTGAGGTCATTACACGGTTGCCTGTGCCGGTGTAGGAAACTGCAACAAAGAGACCATTACCGTAGGTAACGCTGCTCCAGCTGTTGTCGGCGGCAGAGCTTCGACTTGTCCACGTGATTCCATCAGGTGAGGTCATTACACGGTTGCCTGTGCCAGAGCCAGCGACCGCAACAAAGAGACCGTTGCCGTAGGTAACGCTGTTCCAGGCGTTGTTGGCAGCAGAGCTTCGACTTGTCCACGTGATTCCATCAGGTGAGGTCATTACGCGGTTACCGGTACCGCTGGAGGAGACTGCAACAAAGAGACCGTTGCCGTAGGTAACGTCCCACCACTGGTTGTCAGCAGCCGCGCTTCGACTGGTCCAGATTTCGCCGCCATTGGCAGTTGCAGTTGGTAAATTCCCAAAGGAAATGAATACAACTAGGAGCAGAAATGAAACCGCTCCACGAATACTTTTCATAGTTTTAGACATCGGGCACTCTCCAACACTCGATAATCAAAAGAGCGGGTTAGCCCAATTGGTAACCCTAGAAGGTCATGCCGAAAGATAACCGAGGTGCAATTCCGTTTCTAGTTGAAACGCCACTTAATGCGCCTAAATAGGTGTATTTGAGTGTGCCGCACGCTTCAAGCGGTCGCGAATAGCAATAGCTATTCCATCTCCTGCCGGTTGTGAGACGACCACGGTCTCTAGCCCTTTTTCATCTGCTGCCCGTAGGGCTGAATACAAAACCCTTGCAAACTCTTCATGAGTATTAGGTGCGGCCAATCGGATAACACCGTCTGGGGTTTTGATATCAGAGGATGCAATAAATCCTTGGCCAGATTCTGGGGTTTGATCCAAGAGAACTGTTGCGGCCGGTGCGTAGTGGGCATCTAATGATCCACTGACTCGGATTGTGCTGTTCTCAACAACTCCGACAACTGACAGTGCTGTGCTTTTGGTAATCATCTCTTCGGTGATGGCACCTGGTCGCAATATCTTTGGCACATCACCTGTGCAATCAATAATTGTTGATTCAACACCAACATCACAAGCACCACCATCAAGAATCTGATCACCATCTATTAGGTAGTCACTTAGTTCAGCACTGACGGCTTGGGCTGTGGTTGGTGAGACATGTCCAAAGCGATTCGCACTAGGTGCTGCAACGCCCTTGCCGCCAACTCTTTCAAAGGCTTCTAGTAATCCCAAGGCAACAGGATGATTGGGCACTCTCACACCAACGGTGTCTTGCCCACCTGTTACAAAATCACCAGCTAATTCAGAACGCATCACAATTAATGTCATTGGCCCTGGCCAGAAATCACGCGCTAATGAAATTGCATACTCCGGCACATCACGGGCCCAAGCACCTAAGCCATCAATTGATGCAACATGGATGATCAAAGGATGATCTGCAGGTCGCCCCTTTACAGCGTAAATGCGCGCAACTGCCATTTGATTACAAGCATCTGAGCCTAAGCCATACACAGTCTCTGTTGGAAATGCCACTAATCCGCCAGTAGCAAGCACCTTTGCGGCATCACCCATCGCTGATGCATCGCAGGTGCTTAAGAACTGGCTCACCTGCAAATTCTCTCACTATTCCCAGCAATATCTAACGCCCATCACAATAAATACGAGATACTTAAGGTATGAAACTAACAAAACTTCGCACACTCGCATCCATCATGACCATCGCTGCTGTTGCAGGTGTGGTCGCCCTAGCGATCCCAGCCAATGGCGCAGGCACAGCAGATAACCGATACATCACCGTCACCGGTGTTGGCACAATCTCGGTTGTCCCAGATGCTGTTCGCTTTAACGCAACTGTCTCTGCTGTTGCGCCATCAAATGCAGCAGCGCTTTCATCTGCTAGCAAATCAGCAGCAGCTGTGCGCGCAGCGCTAAAAGATAAAGGAATTGCTGTAAAGGACATCCGCTCTGCAAATATCTCTGTCTATCCTGAATACACCTGGACACAGGAAACTGGAACAAAGATCACCGGCTACCGCGCATCACAATCATTTGATGTGCTAGTCAGAAAAGCATCTGATGCTGGCACAATCATCGAAGCAGTTGTCACAGCAGGTGGCGACAACGTGCAGTTGGGTGGAGTAATCCCAACAACACTTAATCCAGCAGCTGCAACAGAAGAGGCACGCGCAGCAGCTGTATTAAATGCAAAATCAAAAGCATCTTCTTATGCAAAGCTTCTTGGCACATCAATTGGCAAGGTCTTATCCCTTGAAGAGCAATCTTCACCTGTCTACTCATCACCATTTCCAATGGCAAAGGCTGGTATGGCTGCAGATTCTGCTGTTGAGATTGATCTAGGCGAGCAAGATGTAACAGTGTCAATTACTGTTCGTTGGGCGCTTAATTAATCACCACTAAGTTTTAACCAGAAGAGCCACTACCTCCCACCCGGCAGATAGTGGCTTTTTTGCGCCTAATTATCGGGTTTGGTTGCACGCTCAATGGCGGGTAAGATTGCGAAGCCTTAGAACGTCCCCATCGTCTAGGGGCCTAGGACATCGCCCTTTCACGGCGGTAACACGGGTTCGAATCCCGTTGGGGGCACGCAGTACCGCAGTTATAGTTCTAGAGATGTAAAAGTAGTAACGGCTTTAACTGTGACATAAGAGCCACTTATGTTTATCAATCTCTTAAGGCCCGGTAGCGCAGTTGGTTAGCGCGCCGCCCTGTCACGGCGGAGGTCGCGGGTTCAAGTCCCGTCCGGGTCGCAAAGGTTTTGGTGTTGTATGCAAATTTATTTGTGTGCCATGCGTACTAGCGGGCAACTGCTAGCGAGATCTTTGTTGGCTTGGTAGCTCAGTTGGTACGAGCGAACGACTGAAAATCGTTAGGTCGCCGGTTCGATCCCGGCCCAAGCCACATAGTGTATTTAAAGTAACTGTAGAAAACTTTTAAGCGGCAACCTCAACCATCAATCGCCCAGCGTTATTTCGCTTTGGCTTCTCACCAATCTTCAACGTCACAGTTACCCCCAAAGCATCCATTAACTTTAAAAATGTACTCATCGTTGGAATCATCGATCCATTCTCCATTCGTGAAATATCCGCCTGCTGCACTCCAGATTTCTCTGCAAGTGCACTCTGAGTCAACCCCCGCGCCTTTCGTGCCTGCATCAATGCACTCGCCAACACATACGCTTGCGAAAATACTTCACGAGCAGCCCGTGACTCAGTAGAAGCTGACTTACTGCGCTTATCAACATAACGGTCAAAATTTGTTTTTGCCATAATTCCTCCTAAGCCAATTATGTGCTTTTACACATACTTTGTCAACCCTGTCTACGATTCCATTCCCGCAACCGTTTCCGTGCAATCTCAATCTGCCTCTGCTGAAAACTTTGCTTACTGTTTTTGCCTTTGTCATATGCCCCAAGCAGAACAATTACTTTTTCTCCAGCAAAAGCCACAAAGATTCTGAGCAGTACCGCCTCAGCTCCACCTTCCAAACGCCTATTTACAGTCTTATACATCGCTTGAATCTCAGATGCACTGTGTCTCATCCGAAATTCATACAACCCGCCTCCCACCGACTTCATCCACGCACCAGAGGCCAGATTGATTCCATTAACTGCCAAAACCTCTTGCAAAGCCACAATCACAGCTTCCGACTTTTGATCGCTTAAGCCGTCAATCCACTTTTCGACAGGCCTACAGCCCTGAGCATCTTCGTAAAACATAATGGTCCATTTCCCGGGCATGATCGGACCTTTTCATTACCCCCTGACAGATCTGTGACTTATCCCCAGCGAGCTACCTGGCTTGGTTAGCTTCAGATCAGCGACCCGCGCCGGTTCGATCCCGGCAAAAGGCACATTCGCTTCAATTTCACTATCTAAAATTTCTTTTCGGATCTCTCAAACAAAAAGCCCCACACTCTTTCGAGTGCAGGGCTTTTGTTACTTATAAATCAGTCGAGAACTACAGATCCAGTAGGAGTCGTTAAGTGAACTGCAACAATCCCTGATTCACCATCGTTTGTTGACGGGTCAACAAACTCAATACCTGTGCCATTTAATCCAGCGAGAATCTCTGACTTAAACCATGAGTCTGATAATTGATCAGAGTCAGCAATCGTAATCTTCTCAATTGCAGCAACTGCTTTTCCATCTTGTGACGGGTGATCTGCGGTTAACCATTGGATAAAGAATGGAAGTTCGCGAGAGTCGCTAATCTCATTAACTCCGATTTGCTTCCACTTAAGATCGCTACCGTCTGGACGTGTGCGGTGACCTTCGATTGCAGTGCGTCCAAACTTCTCTTCAATAGTTGAAATGTTGTCAGTTGCAAAAACCCAGGTTAGCCAGCCGCCACCTTCTTGTGCTTTCTTGCTCACAGCTTTACCCCACGGTGTTTGCTCTGTTGCTGGGTGATCTAGTGGGCAGACAACTTCGATGTATTGACCATTTTGAAGAGGCATTGTGAAGTTGCGTGTGCCAAAGCGTGGGTGAACACCACCATCTACGAAGGTGCTGCCAAGGCGTGAGCCCAGGCGTTGAACTGTGTCGGCTAGTTGATCATGGGACGTTACATATGAGACATGGTCTAAGCGCATGGGGAAATCTTGCCCTATGAATGGGGGTGCTCGTTACCAAATGCGAGCGTGAGGCGGTCACATCTGAGCGTGGGAATGGGGGCTGGGGATAAGGCGGTGGGGGTGTCAGTTGGTAGTGGGATTGTGCCAATTAACTCAAAAGAAGGAGAAATAGATGAGTAGATTATTTAGCAATCTGTACATTTCTAAGTTGTTTCTGTACATTATTGCCATGAAAGAGTTATCAGTTACAGAAGCGCGTGAACAGTTTCCTGCACTGTTGAATCAAGCTGCGAGGAAGCCGGTTTGGATCACACGCCACGGTGTAGATGTTGCTGTGGTGATCAGCCCTGAGCTCTTTGAGGAGCTTGTATCAGCGCAGGAAGAGCTTGAAGACA
>Ga0209551_1001054_pt1 | contig 10619 bp, 12 predicted proteins | sample LauGreSuBDMM15SD_2_FD_187568 | JGI IMG/M metagenome (GOLD analysis project Ga0209551, IMG submission 187568) | Freshwater lake microbial communities from Lake Michigan, USA - Su13.BD.MM15.SD (SPAdes) (version 3) | ecosystem: Environmental > Aquatic > Freshwater > Lake | place: Lake Michigan, USA... | reverse complement strand
GCGGTAAGCCTCCCCCACCTGGCGGAATGCAACCACCCCCACCTGGCGGTAAACCAGTACCTCCAAAACCACCTGGCGGCTAATGGCTGACTAGAGGAAAAATGGGTACTCTTTGTACCCATTTTTTTTGCTAAATTTTGATATCTATTCGCTTTGAAAACTAAGTAAGTTGTGACCTACACCATCAACGCCTAGCTTCTCACAACTTTTGAATAAAGTTTGGGGTCTAGCAGGATGTCCTTTCGAAGGACAAACTATGCCTACAAATAGTTGAGTTAGATCAGGTTTTAGTGCTGGCCTCAAGAAATCGGCATGAATGGGTCATCTGGTGTCGTGTTATACGACAGTTGGTGGCCTTTGACGCATAGACAAATAGTTAGTCAATTTTCAAGTAACGAATAAATCATCTGCCTTAACAAACGGTGGTGTTCAATCAATTTATTTGGCTGTTGCGTCAATAAAATCAAAATTAGCTGTTCTTTAGGATCAATTACAAAACTGGTCCCCCAAATTCCCATCCATGTTAAATCGCCAACAGAGCCTGGCAATGGGTTCCTGCCGGCTTCCAAGCGAACTTGGAAACCCAAACCAAATCCTGTACCGAAGTGACTGGGCGAGGGCATTGCTGTACCCCAGTCGTAAAAAGTAGATGCTGGGAAATGTGTTTGATCTGGCAAATGATTGGAAACCATCAGTTCTAAACTCTTCCGAGAAATAATTTTCGTTCCGTATAACTCACCACCATTCAAAATCATTTGACAAAATTTGGCGTAGTCCATTGCGGTTGACGTCAATCCTCCGCCACCACTTAAATTTTTAGGCTTAACACCTGTCGCCAAATTAAGGAATCTTTTGCCAGTCTCGGGATTAATTTGTGATTCCGCAACGCGATGCAACTTTTGGGGATCGAAGCCAAACTGCGTATCAATCATCTGAAGGGGATCAAATATATTTCTCTGAAGAATGTGATCCAGCGGTTCTCCTGCGATCACTTCTAAAACTCTCCCAAGAACATCTGTAGAAAGTCCGTACTCCCAAGTCGTGCCGGGTTGGTACTTCAAGGGTAAAGTTGCTAGCTTCTTCACTTGTTCTTCTAAAGTCTGGTCCAGACTCCTAATTTGGTTAGATTCATACAATTGGTCAACCAAGGCAGTTTTCACCCAGCCGTATGTCAAACCAGAGGTGTGTCGCATCAAGTCCTGAATGGTCATCTTTTTATTTGGTGACACCAAACTCAATTCTTTTTCACCTGACAGATTAGTTGTTTCCACGCCAACCTGAATATTTGCAAACTCTGGAAGAAATTTTGAAACTGGATCTTCAAGTGAGAGTTTGCCTTGTTCCATCAACTGCAAAGCACAAATACTTACTATGGGCTTTGTCATTGAAGCAATTCTAAAGATCGAGTCTTTCTGCATGTCAGACTGCTCAATTCTGTCTCTAAAACCGATAGGCTCGTGAATGACCACTTTGTGATTGCGCACTACCATTAAGACGGCGCCAGGCAACTCCCCCTGCGTAACTCTGAGTTTGAGTTCATTGACGAGCAGGTTTGCTTTTTCAGAGAAAATACCTACCTCTTCAGGCAATGCATAGGTCAAAGTTTGTTCTTGGCGTGGAATTGGCATGGATGAAAATTGTTACGTCTTAAAATAAAAGAGACTATGAAGGTAAGCTCAAGCTTTTGAAATGCAATTCATGTGACTTTACTGCTGGCTCAACATTTAGCAACTTGAAAAATAATTTCTTATTTAGCTTTTGTGACCAGCAGATCTAAATAGCTCAAAATTTTCGTTAAGACCTTTTAGTTCGAACTCGCCCAGTGATTCAAAAACCATTTGGCTCCCTCCGGTTAAATCTTTAAGGGTTCTGGTCATCAAAACCTCTCCAGAGCTGGCTTGGTCCATAACACGTGCTGCAATGTTGACAGCAATGCCTGTGATGTCTTGGCCTCTGGTGACCACTTCCCCTACATGCAAACCTGCACGTATGGGTAAATTGATTTTGTCTAACGCCTCTATCAAGTCAAGGGCACATTGCAAAGCACGAACAGGGCCGTCAAAAATAGCCAATATGCCATCGCCTGTGTTTTTAACAATGCGCCCCTTGTATGACGCCACCAAGGGGCCTGCGATGGCATCGTGCTCGTCTAACACTCTGCGCCAAGCTTCATCTCCGACACTGAATAATTTTTCTGTCGATCCAACAATGTCTGTGAACAACGCTGTCGATAGTTTTCGGCCTGCCTCTAAAGATTCAACATCAACATTGGCATTGGCAAATTTGACAATGGCATCGAGTACAAGGTCTGAGTCTTCAAACTGTGGCAAATGCGAGCTTGTAGGAAGTTCAAGATAAGTTGCATTAACAATGTTGTCAGCAAAATAGCGGCCATTACCCCTGCGCACCATTTGATCATGACGTCTTTGAATGACCAATGTATGTTGTTTCACATCCGGCAAAATGGGGCGAACATCTATGAGTGAATTAGCCGCCATGAACTTTTTAACGCCAGAGGGAGAACTTGCCATGCGCTCCATTTTGCCAAGCAGTAACTGAGTTTCTGGATTGAATCCGCCTTTGGGCCCAGCTTGGGCGGCAAAATAACCTTTACCCCAATTGCTCGCAACGTTTTCAATTGCTTTGTCCATGTACTTGACATGTGCCATGTGGGGGTAATCGTCGTCACCCCAAAATTTAGCCATTGCACCAAACAAAACTAGTCGCTTAACTTTTTGAGGGTAAGTGGCAGCAAACAAAATGCTAACGGGCCCGCCTTCTGAAAGAGCAAAAATAGTGGCACTTTCAGAACCGACAGCTTGCATCACTGCCTTCAAATCATCAATTCTCTCTTCAAGGGTTGTAGCGCCTTCAATGCGATCAGACATCCCTTGTCCGCGCTTATCAAAGATGATCACACGGAAATGCTGGCCTAAGGAAATTAAAAAATTAGCTGAGTTTGGTTCATCCCAATTGGTTTCCAAATGAGAAATAATGCCAGGCACGTACAAAAGGTCTTGTTGACCTTTCCCAAAAACTTGAAATGCAACACTCACATCACCAGACATCACGTATTGGGTTTCGGGTCTTTCAAAGAGATGCATTTTTGTCTTATGGAAGGAAGCGACAGTGAGTAGTTTGCCACCTATTAGTCTAAGTTGACAAGCCTAAGAGCTGCAATCCGCCTTAGATTTAAAGACCGATAACTTGACGTTTGGGGCATTGACTTAACCCATACACAGCCTAATTAAAGGACAAACCCCCGCCATGGCTAAAAACCTCATACGAGAACGAGTACCTGACGCTCAAAAACCTCAAAGCCTGCCGAGCGATTGTGGACTTCGCCATTAAAAACAATCAGGGAAGAATATTCACCACTGCGGGTGACTCGGTGATTGCTGAGTTTGCAAGCCCAGTGAACGCCATTGTGGCGGCAGTTGAGTTTCAAAAGAACATCATGGCTCGCAACGCTTCTTGCGCAGAAGAAGACCAGATGCAGTTTAGAGTTGGACTTAACCTTGGTGATGTGAAAAGGCAGGAGGCATTCAACTAATTGCCAGTGAGTTGGGTGTTTTTAACACGTGCACAAAGTGTGCTTTGGTAAATTTTCAATTTTTGAAAATTACAAAAATTACAGTTGAAAAAATTGTTACTAAGGAAAATATCCCACAAATAATTTCATAGGTATCGTAATGTGCTTCGGTTACCAAAAACGTTGACTTGATCAGCATATAAAGTCCTCTCTAAGCTTCTCGGTCTTCCGGTTACCCGGCATGTAGAGGCAAATTGCACCTCATGGTTTTGACAGCATGCATAAACTGCGCCATGGGTTTTTGGTGGTTTTTTTGACGTTTATGGACAAATTGTTTGATTTTTTGCCGCTTTTAGAATGAAAGCGGCAATTTTTGCTAAATAGTAGCCAAAGGATATTTAAGTAGCTGCCTAAATTCTTAGGACTTTTGGATAAAGTTTGGGGTCAGTAAGGATGTCCTTTTAAAGGACAAACTATGCGTAAAAATCGTTGAGCCAGGTTTGGTTTTAGCGCTTCTAGGATGTTTGGAATTTCTCGAACGACTAAATTAGCAGTTTTGACCAATTCGCCACAAAACACCCGATGGGTCAAATAGACAGAAATCACGAATTTGCCAAGGTTGAAGTTCGATGGGTGTAATTCGGACGCCATACTTTTCTGCGACACCACTGGCTCGCACTTGCTCCCACCATGCGTCAACATCCTCTACTAGGATGTGCATCATGAAGTTTTCTGCAAGGGCAGTAACGCAATAGTCCTGAAGCAGAAAGCTAACGTTTTCAAAATGGAAGTAGGCGATACCATCATCGTCAGAATCCATCGTAAAGCCTAGATCTTGGTAGAACTGTTTGCTCAGTTCAAAGTTCTTAGATGGAACAAAGGCTTTGATTTCGGTAATGCGCAAGTTGGACAAGTTAACTCCATTTGACGTTTTGATTTGTTCAAAAATAATCCTTGTTGGATATGTTCAGGGACTAAAACCAATAATCGGCGACACATTTACCATCTCGTGGTAAATCATCGAAGGTGTCCAAGCCATCAAAGTGATCGATGGGGATATTTGCAACAGCAGCTGGCTCTGAAAGTCTTAAATTCACAGCGATGCGTGTTTTACCTGTTTCGTTCTTTTGAAGCCCACGCCAGAAAGCCACGCATCCACAGTTTGGGCAGAAGTGAAACTCTAGTGCCTTGCCCCTTACATAAGCTCTTGTTTCACCCTGCGTCTTGATGTCATCGTCAACATAACCGTATGCCCAAAGGACGCCATACCTTCGGCAAGCTGTGCAATTACATGCGGTAGCCCCATCGGGCTTACCATTTAATTGCCAAGTAACGGAACCACATAAACAAGTACCTTCAATCATTATTAAGATTCCATGCAGAAAGTTGGACGGATTTTGGCACAGACGATTGATACTTATATTAAATAGAACTTTTGAATAAAGTTTGGAGCCTTTAAGGATGTCCTTCAAAAAGACAACCTTTGCTTACGCATCGTTGAGTCAGGTTTGATTTTGTAGAAACAGTTTGATCCTCCAGATCCCTAAAAATGATTGGTAATTACCACTGAATTTGATGCATGCTACTAAACTGATCTGTCCACAAGCGCAATCCTGGTCGATCGCGATTTTCTACGCCAATCACTTTTCCCTGCTCATCTAGCAATTCTCGGTTGACGGATGGATATTTTTTGAGATAGGCCGCATCCTGCGTCATGATGAAGTACTGATTGCGATTGACAAGATTATCGCGATCGAGATCTTGAAACTTGTTGCGATAACCTAAACCGAGTTGTTCCGCCTGAGCCTTCACCACCGGATACAGGTTGAGGTAGGCGTTGGTGATGTGGACAATGATGAAGCCCTCTGGCGTGAGGTGAGACTTGTAAATTTGAAAGGCTTCTTATGTGAGCAGGTGGATGGGTACGGAGCCACCGGTGAAAGCGTCTAGCACAATCACATCGTATTGAGTTGTTGGTGGCAAACGCTCCATTTGCAGGCGCGCATCGCCCAGGATGATGCGCAGATCATGTGCCTTAATGGTAGACAGATTGTCAAACCATTTTTGAGCCACGCGCACAACTTCTGGGTTGATTTCAAAGTAATCAAATCGATCTTGCTCTCTAGCGTAGCTGGCCAAAGTGCCCGCGCCGAGTCCAATAAGGCCAACATGCAGTGGTTTATTGTTTTGATGAAGATAATTGAATGTTTCACCCACACCACTTTGAGGTCCGTAATAGGTGGCGGGCTGATTGCGTTTTTCTGCACTTTGAAATTGCAGGCCGTGGGTTATTTGGCCGCTGTAGAAGGTGCGGTAGTTGTGCTCAGGATGCTTTGGGTATTGGCGTTCGGTTACTGAAACTGTGCCGTAAAAATTACGAGATTGGTCAAGAGCGACATTCACATAGTCGGTGCGCGGATCAACACGCCATTCAAAGGGGTCTTCAATGAACATGAAGAAGCTGAAAAACGTCACAAAGGCCGCCCCTACCCAAGCTTGCTTTGTAGGGTGCGCAGTCCAAGCAGCCTCTGCAGAAGCATCGGGGGGTACCCTATTGCTTCCACCCCATTCGCGCCTTAGCACAGCAAAAGCTAAAACAATACTCAGGCTCAGTGTTATTGGCCATTCGTGGTATTCATCGAAGAAATTGGTTGCAAACAAGGAAACAAACAAACCACCAAATGCACCACCGATAGACATCCATAAATAAAATTTTGTCAGGTATTGCGTGTTGCGCGGTCTTTGCCGAAACAGCTCGCCATGGCACATCATGCAAACCAAAAAAAGCAAGGCGTAATGCATGAGACGCATTTCTGAAACACCATAATCCCATTCCAAGTCAAACAATGTGGGAATTTCTTTGCGGCCTGTGGTGACTAGCAATGCTGCCATTGTGAGAACTGCAGTCAAGGCTGGTCGATACCAACGGGGATGATCAAAAGTCAGCACAAAGGTGAAAAGATAAAGTCCCAATGTGGCAATCCAAAGGCTAGGTTCGGGAGCGATGTTATGCCCCACCTGATCGGTGGCAGTAATGAAAATCAGCGAAGCAAGAGCAGGCAAGAAGAGCCAGCGCATGCGCATCCACCAAGTCACTTCTGACTGGTTTTGTATTTCCTGGGCTAACTGAACAGTCTGCTGCTCGCCCATCTTTTGTCCCCAGCCTAATGCAATGGGCAGGCATAGCATGACAAACAAACTAAAACCCCAGCCCCACCAATTGCTGATTTGCTGCAAATCAAACCAAGGCTCGAACAGATATGGGAAGGACAGCAGTGCAGCAAAAGAGCCAATGTTGGACAAGGCATAGAGCCGGTATACCGAGCCGGTCTGTGCGGTGTGGGAAAACCAGTGCTGCACCAAAGGTCCCGTGGTTGCCAGGCAAAAATAGGGGATGCCCACGCTCGCTCCTAGAATGAGCAGCACTTGCAAAGCTGGCGCCTCCTCTCCGGTAGGCTTCCAGCTAGCGTCGGGAAGGATGGTGCTAGCCAGCAGGGCGCCAAGCAATAGCAAGGCAATATGAATTCCAGCCTGCCACTGACGTGAATGCATTCGCGTGAGGACGTGTGCATAAACATAGCCTGCACACAACACACACTGAAAAAATAGCATAGCGGTTGTCCAGACAGCTGGACTGCCGCCAAACCAAGGCAAGATGAACTTGCTGATCATGGGCTGGACTTGAAACAATAAAAATGCACTGCAAAAAATGGTCAACGCAAACAAGAGCAGTACTCGTTTTGAAGCAAAGGAATTAGATGTCATTGAGGTATTTACCGTACTTAAAATTAGCTTGCAGTGATGGGATCTGGCTATGAACTTCATTAGACGTTTTGAATTATATTTTGCACCATAGTCAATGGCTAAAAGTCTTTTCATGAAAATAGGCTCAAGCACCAATTAGTAGCAATAACGATGGCAAAACACATTTCTGAAACACCAGCAACACAATGGTTAAAGCAAAATAAAGTTGCTTACACCGAACATCCCTACGACTACGTTGAGCATGGTGGAACGGCTGAATCGTCCAAGCAACTTGGTGTATCCGAGCACCATGTGATTAAAACGCTGGTGATGCAAGACGAGCAAGGCAAAGGTTTGGTGGTGTTGATGCACGGCAACTGCAAGACTTCTACCAAAAATTTGGCGCGTCAAATAGGCTGCAAAACGGTTGAACCCTGCAAGCCCGACGTGGCACAAAAAAACTCAGGTTATGTGGTGGGCGGCACATCGCCCTTTGGTTTAAGAAAGCAAATGCCGGTGTATGTGGAGTCCAGTATTTTAGAATTGACTCAAATTTGGATCAATGGCGGGAGACGCGGATTTTTGGTCTGTATCTCCCCACAAGTGTTGGTCAATCAACTGGACGGCAAACCAGTACAGTGCGCTTTGCCGCAATGAAGCGCAGAGATTTAACAAGAGCTTTATTTCCAATAAACCAAGCTAATCGCTTGATTTGGCGTGCATCATTGTATAAGTCCGTCGCACTCGATTTAGTTCCAATAACGTGTTTGTGACTATTGAATCGCAGCTCAACTTGATTCCAAGATAGTACTGAGATTGTGTTTTGCCCTGCTCTGAGACTAATTTAAAAGCGCCAAATGCCTCTACAAAATTTTGGGGTACACCTTGCCCCTTGTAATAAATGATTCCTAAGTTGAATTGGGCATCAGCCTCACCGCTGGCAGCTGCTTCCTGCTCTCTTTTGTATTCGGCTTCAATTTCAGCATCAATGGCTGTTCTCTGCAGAATGAGTTCTTCAATTCGGGTCATTTTGAAAATAATGCGCAACTTTAGGATGTGTGACGCTACGCGCTAAGTTTTAACCCAACCGCTTTCGCTTGAACTTCGCGGTATCATTGAAGTCAGGGCCAGGGGCGAGATGTGCGCATAGTTCTTGAATGGCCTCGCTCTCACTTGATCATTTTCCAGATAGGTTTGGTATGAATGAAAATAAGCTCAAATTTTCGATAGACACGGAACGGCTTTGGAAATTAGGACCTAATTTTTTGCAATCCAAAGATGGCCAAAATGCACTTGCGTCTGGCAGCTTGAAAGGTGAAGACCGGCTTTTTATGGCATTGGCATCAAGCTCACTTCTAAACACCACTCTCTTTTTGCCAGGAAAAAAAATAATCCAACTTGGTGAACAATTTGAGGATGCGTACCTTCTTCTGAGTGGCGAAATTCAAATTGTGCAGAATGACAAGTCTTATAAACTTGGTGCTGGATCCGTGATTGGATTGTCTGAGGGTATGGTGGGACTTCCCTCCAAATTCTCTGCCACTGCGTTGACGTCTGTCCAAGTCAAAATGATTCCATTCCATCGCGTTGATACGGTGATTAAAGTTTTGCCGCCTGAACTGCGCGCAATTTTAGTCACCATCATCAAGCGCAATTTAGCAGCGTAAAAGACAGAGAGGTATCCATTGAGCCAATTTACAGTCGAAAAATTTCTGGATGGACAATTCATTTGTAAATCGGGGGACCCTGCCACGCACCTTTATTATTTGCAAGAAGGCGAAGTCGAATTGCTGACCGAATCAGGCCAATTTTTTGGAAGGATTCAGGAGGGACAATCATTTGGTGAAGCAGCCATATTGCAAGGTGGAATTCGTGGTGCATCTGTCCGGGCGAACGGCGATGTTGTTTGTAAAGTCATTGCCAATGATCAAGCTGCAGAATTGTTAACCAGCTTTTCACCTTTGTTGGTTGTCATCATAGAAGCTCTCTTGCTACAGTTGGCTATGAACAACTCTATCAAGCACACTTGATTGCTGGATGTTTGTGAATTCTTCAATTCAATATTTGAATTTAAAAGAAGATCTTTGGCATGAATGCCTAGAGAGTTCTTATGGCTTTCTTAGAGCATCATGGCCGGGCAATTGGCTTGGCATGCCCTCTGTATTGCTTGAATGCTTGAGATTTTTAAATCTCCAGGAAAATAATTTGTCAGAGGCTGGTAGAAGCATGTTGGAGGCGGCTAAAAGTGTTGCCTTCGAAATAGAAAAACATGCAGAAAACTTGCCAGAGCTTAAAGAACCCGAATATCACAATCGCTTGCATTTTGCAGATGCGCTAACGTCCATGAGCATTTTGCTGACAATTTTGGTTGAACTTGAGAAGGAAGCGAACCACGATTGGATAGTATGCGCATTGCTGACATGCATTGCACATGATTTTGCACATTCAGGCAAGGTCAACCTGGTTGAGTCTGAAATAGAAAAGCAATCGGTTAATTTTTTGAAACCTATTCTTGCATCTTATTCTGTTCCAGATGAATGGCAAAAAGTGATTGAAACGGCCATTGTTCGTTCTGACTTTTCAATTGTTCATCACAATCATGCGAATGTTGCTGGTCAAGTTTTTCAGTGGGATCTAAAGTGGCTTTGTGTTCTGTTGAACGAAGCTGATGTCATGGCCAGTGCCTCTGCTAAATATGGCCCTGACTTGGGCGAGTCCTTGGCGCGGGAATGGCAGCTGATTGATTTTCCGCATCACAGCACCGTGGCTAGCCTTGAAGGAAGAAAAAGCTTTTTAAAGCAATTAATCTTTTCTTCGCCTGCTTCTTTAGTCTTGGGTATCAATGAAAGAATTGCTGAAGAAATTCTTTTGATCAATTCGTAAACAGCTTTTTCTGGCTAGCCAGTTTTTTCGCTGCATTGAGCTTGATTCACGACCCAGGTCGTTCGCCAAGCTCCATCGGTGCTAAATGGTTCAATCATAAAAAATGCCAAGCAACCTAAGTTGCTTGGCATTGGAGATTGATTTCAATTGTGTCAGATCAAATCAGTAGCAGCCATTAAGAGGCTCAAGCGCGGTTATCACCCAACAGGTTAGGGTAGCGCACATGGTCTACCAAATCTTGTATTTTCTTGCTAGGCTCGGGTGTGATCAGACTTACCACGAAGATCACAGCAATGCCTACGGGTACGCCAAACACGCCCGCTGAGATGGGCAGGATGCCGTACCACAGGTCTATAGGGCTGGTGATGCCAAAAATCCCGCGCAGCCAAGGTTGGTTCATGACCATGTAGTAGACAGTGGTGCCCAGTCCCGCAACCATGCCCAGCGATGCAGCTATTCC
>Ga0209551_1001053_pt1 | contig 10624 bp, 8 predicted proteins | sample LauGreSuBDMM15SD_2_FD_187568 | JGI IMG/M metagenome (GOLD analysis project Ga0209551, IMG submission 187568) | Freshwater lake microbial communities from Lake Michigan, USA - Su13.BD.MM15.SD (SPAdes) (version 3) | ecosystem: Environmental > Aquatic > Freshwater > Lake | place: Lake Michigan, USA... | reverse complement strand
GCCTCAGAGGTCGTCCCAAGTGAAGTAAATACTTCAACTTGGTTGACGCGCAATATTTCTTTAGCAGTACCTGTTATTTCATCTGCGATGGATACCGTAACCGAATCTACAATGGCGATTGCAATGGCTAAGGCTGGCGGCATCGGAATAATTCACCGCAACCTGCCAATTGATGAACAAGTCACGCACGTTAAATTAGTAAAGAATGTCGGACTTGCCGGAGCGGCAGTCGGCGTTGGCGATGATGGCTTTGCTCGCGCCAAAGCATTGATTGAAGCCGGTGTTGATGTTGTAGTAGTCGACACTGCGCACGGCCACCATCGCGCCGTATTAGATGCGATTGAAAGAATTAAGAAGTTCTCACCAACAACAGATGTTATTGGCGGTAACGTTGCAACTCGCGCCGGTGCACAAGCGCTGATTAACGCAGGAGCAGATGCGGTAAAAGTTGGTGTCGGTCCTGGTTCTATCTGCACAACTCGCGTCGTTGCCGGTGTTGGTGTTCCGCAGATCACGGCAATTATGGAAGCAAGTAAAGCTTGCAATAAAGCTGGCATTCCATTGATCGCAGATGGTGGACTTCAGTATTCGGGTGACATTGTTAAAGCAATTGTTGCTGGTGCAAATTCGGTAATGCTTGGATCACTTTTAGCCGGTTGTGAAGAATCTCCAGGAGAACTTGTTGAGATCGATGGCCGCAAGTACAAGGCTTACCGCGGCATGGGTTCACTGGGTGCGATGCAATCGCGCGGAGAACAGAAGTCATATTCTAAAGATCGTTATATGCAAGATGATGTTTTATCTGAAGATAAACTCGTTCCCGAAGGTATTGAAGGAAGAGTTGAATACCGCGGTCCTGTCGCCGATGTTGTTCACCAATTAGTCGGTGGGCTGCGTAGCGGAATGGGTTACGCCGGAGCACCTGATATCGAAACGCTGCGCCGTGAAGGACGCCTGATTCAAATTACCGCTGCTGGTCTGCAAGAGAGCCATCCACACGATGTGCTGCACGTAGCTGATGCCCCTAATTACAGTAAGAAGAGCTGAGGAAGGCCACCATGGATATCGAAATCGCACCAGGAAAACGTGCCCGACAGGCTTTCTCTTTCGACGATATCGCCATTGTTCCAAGTCGACGCACTCGCAACCCGGAAGATGTTTCAACTACTTGGCAAATAGATGCCTATAAATTTGATATCCCAATGATGGCTGCGCCAATGGATTCAGTTGTCTCGCCAGATACTGCAATTGCAATTGGCAAACTCGGTGGGCTCGGAGTTCTAAACCTGGAAGGTCTTTGGACGCGTTATGAGGATCCACGTATTCCTCTCGGTGAAATCGCATCTATGCCCGATAAGCACGCTACGCGCCGCATGCAAGAAATTTATAGCGCACCAATTCGTCCAGAGTTAATTAAAGAGCGAATCAAAATGATTCGTGATGCTGGTGTCACCGTTGCTGCATCACTATCTCCACAACGCACCGCTGAACTTCATAAAGCGGTTATCGATGCCGGCGTCGATATCTTCGTAATTCGCGGTACTACAGTTTCAGCAGAACATGTTGGAAACGATGAATCAGCGCTCAACTTAAAGAAATTTATATACGAGCTAGATGTGCCAGTAATTGTTGGTGGCGTTGCCACAGCAACTGGCGCACTTCATTTAATGCGCGCAGGTGCTGCCGGTGTATTAGTTGGTTTCGGTGGCGGAGCAGCCCACACAACTCGTAAAGTTTTAGGAATCGAAGTTCCGATGGCATCTGCTGTTGCAGAAGTTGCTGCTGCGCGTCGCGAATATTTAGATGAATCTGGCGGACGTTACGTCCACGTCATCGCTGATGGTTCAGTTGGTCGCTCCGGAGATATCGCAAAGGCAATTGCTTGTGGAGCCGATGCAGTAATGATGGGTTCACCACTTGCTAAGGCAGTTGAAGCACCTGGGCTTGGTTGGCACTGGGGATCAGAAGCGCATCACCAAGAATTACCACGTGGTGAACGTGTAAATGTTGGCACTGTTGGCTCGATCCAAGAAATTTTGCTTGGCCCATCTCACACATCAGATGGTTCGATGAACTTATTCGGTGCACTTCGCCGCGCGATGGCAACATCTGGTTACTCAGATGTGAAGGCTTTCCAGCGCGTAGAAGTCATTATTCACGGGGCTTAAGCGATTGAATTCTAAGAGCGGTGTTTTAGTCGTTGATTTCGGTGCGCAATACGCTCAACTAATTGCACGTCGCGTGCGCGAAGCAAACGTTTACTCAGAAATCGTTCCATCACACATTACCGCTGCCGAAGTCACTGCAAAAAATCCGCAAGCAATAATTTTATCGGGCGGACCATCAAGTGTTTATGCCGACCACGCGCCTAAATTTGATGGCGAGATATTGAAGCTGGGCATTCCAGTATTTGGAATTTGCTACGGCTTTCAAGCAATGGCGGTAGCTCTTGGTGGCGTTGTTAGCCAGACCGGAAAGTCGGAGTTCGGACGAACTGAAGCAAAGGTTGAATCAACTTCAAAAATCTTCTCATCCCTTCCAGCAGTGCAAAGTGTATGGATGTCCCACGGTGATGCGGTCACAGAAGCGCCCGCAGGATTTACGGTTTGCGCAGTTACCGCAGATACACCTATTGCTGCTTTCGAAGATGCCACCGGAAAGATTGCCGGGGTGCAATTTCATCCCGAAGTTCTGCACTCTGAACACGGACAGGCGATCTTAAAAAATTGGTTGCTAAATATTGCAGGATGCCAGCCAGATTGGACAACGGGCAACATCGCAGAGAACGAGATCGCAAAAGCGAAAGATCTAATTGGCAGCAAGCGGGTAATTTGTGGTTTATCTGGCGGGGTTGATTCCGCAGTTGCTGCTGCAATTATTCAACGCGCTGTTGGATCACAACTTACCTGCGTCTTTGTTGATCACGGTTTACTGCGCAGCGGTGAATCTGAGCAAGTACAACGTGACTTTGTGGCCGCTACCGGCATTGATCTAGTCGTGGTTGATGCAGTTGATCAATTCCTCAACGCACTTGCAGGCGTGACCGACCCAGAAACTAAGCGAAAGATTATTGGCCGCGAATTTATTCGCTCCTTTGAAAAGGCGGCGCGCGATATCGCAGCTGGCGGTGATGTGGAATTCTTAGTACAAGGCACTCTCTATCCCGATGTTGTGGAATCCGGTGGTGGCACAGGCACTGCCAATATCAAGTCACATCACAACGTTGGTGGCTTGCCAGATGATCTGAAATTCACTTTAGTAGAACCACTGCGCACACTCTTCAAAGATGAAGTGCGCCAAGTCGGATTAGAGCTCGGCTTGCCAGAAGAAATTGTTTGGCGCCAGCCTTTTCCAGGCCCGGGACTTGGAATTCGAATTATTGGAGAAGTTACAAAAGAGCGTCTTGATTTATTGCGTCACGCAGATTTAATCGCGCGCGAAGAGTTAAAGGTGGCCGGCCTAGATCGCCAGATTTGGCAATGTCCAGTTGTTTTATTGGCAGATGTGCGAAGTGTTGGAGTGCAAGGCGATGGCCGAACCTATGGACACCCGATTGTTTTGCGTCCGGTATCAAGTGAAGATGCGATGACCGCTGACTGGTCACGCATTCCATATGATATTTTGGAGAAAATTTCTACCAGAATTACCAATGAGGTTCGTGAAGTTAACCGAGTTGTGTTGGATGTGACTAGCAAACCACCCGGAACGATCGAGTGGGAGTGATCGTGAAGAAAGTTTTAGTAATACTGACTGTTATCTTTTTATTTCCATTGACGGCAACCGCAGCGGAACGTCCAACTACGGTAGCTGGCTGTACTACACCAACATCAAAGGCGCACGCTCCGGCCACGGTGAAACAACCGAAGACCGTTGATAAGAAGTTAGCAAAGACGATGACGATTACAACGAATTGTGGTGTGATAAAGATTGCTATGACCGCTGCTGCTCCGCAGACTGTTACCAATATGTCAGCGCTTGCTCGCGCCAAGTATTTTGATAAATCTTTCTGTCATCGACTAACCACTGAAGGGCTTTTTGTACTTCAGTGTGGCGATCCTTCAGCGCAGGGCAATGGTTCTCCTGGGTCCTGGAAAGGGTATAAAAATGAGAATGTGCCTAAAGCAACTGGAATAAATTTTCCAGCCGGCACAGTAGCAATGGCGAATTCTGGCGCTAAAAACCCAAATAGCAACGGAAGTCAATTTTTCTTAGTTTATAAAGACACATTCCTACCTGGTGATTACACAATTTGGGGCAAGATCACCAGCGGTCTGCCTCTTTTGTTAGAAATTGAAAAAGTGGGAGCATATAAAATTGATCCAACATCAAATAATGCTTTCTACTCACCTGATGGTTACCCAGTGCAGCCAGTCGAAATTAAGACGGTGACTGTTCGTTAATTTGTATTAATAATCTTAAAGGCTTCGGCAATTCGACCATCTGGAAGCCCAGCGATACCTGCATTGCGTTGCCCCCACTGGCGAACCATATTTTCTAACTCTTTGTTGTGACTTGTTTGCGAAGCGTGCGAGTGCAGCGCTTTCATCTTTAAATCGAAGGTATCGGTGATATCGACCCAGTGATCAGGATTTGCAAAACCCATCATCCAAACTTCCTTTACGCGATGGGGCTGTAGGCCTTCATCGTTTAATAAATCAGTAAAAGCAAAAGGGTTACGTGCATCTGGATAGACCGCTTGAATTGCTGCTTCACCCGCTGCTAAATGGTCTGGATGACTTGCGCCGATGCGATCCCAATTACGTTCAGGAGATTGGCAGACCATGCGATCTGGTTTGCTGATACGAATTCGCCTGACAATATCTTTGCGCAGCGCCAGAGTTGCTTCGAGATGGCCATCTACATAATCTAGAAATGTAATATCGGTAACGCCAATTGCCGCCCCTGCCGCGCGTTGTTCACGTTGTCGGATCGCGGGCATCTCTTCTTTGGTAAAGCCAGACTCTTCGCCACCTTGATCACCATTGGTGCAGAAGACATATGCAACCTCAATGCCAGCCTTTACCCATTGCGCGATAGTTCCGGATGCGCCAAAGTCTGAATCATCGGGATGAGCGTTGATTACGAGTACACGTTTGATCTCAGAATTTGGTAGCGGCTCCATGACAGTTAAGCCTAATAGACTCCGCGCCATGGTCGATACAGATGCGCTGCTTGCGGGGCTTAATCCGCAGCAACAGAAAGCGGTCATTCACCAAGGCGCACCTTTATTAGTCGTTGCTGGCGCAGGATCTGGAAAAACTCGCGTCTTAACGCGGCGTATCTCCTATTTAATGGCTGCGCGCGGGGTGCGCCCATATGAAATATTGGCGATCACATTTACAAATAAAGCAGCTGGCGAAATGAAAGAACGAGTCACAGATCTTGTTGGGCCAGTTGCAAAATCAATGTGGGTCTCCACTTTTCACTCAGCCTGCGTTCGATTGTTGCGCCAAGAAATTGAACGCTTGGGTTACAGCAGCACTTTCAGTATCTACGATTCGGCAGATTCGCAGAAGTTAATGTCGCGAGTGATGGAGACGCTAAATCTCGACCCCAAGCGCTATCCACCCCGTCAATTTCAAGCGCTGATTTCTAACGCCAAAAATGAACTGCAAACCCCATACCAATACCTTTCTGCGACGCAAAATCAATTTGAAACAATCGTCGCCGACGTTTACACGATGTATGAGAAACGATTACAACAAGCGAACGCTTTAGATTTTGATGACTTGATCATGAAGACGGTTCAGGTTCTTCAACAATTTCCTGAGACTAAAGCACGCTTTCGATCACGCTTTCGCCATATCTTGGTCGATGAGTACCAAGATACAAATCATGCGCAATATATGTTGGTTAAAGAGTTAACCGGTACCGAAGGCGATGGATTTCCACTCGCCGAACTCTGTGTGGTGGGCGATGCCGACCAATCAATTTATGGTTTTCGTGGTGCAACTATCCGAAATATTCTGCAATTTGAAGTTGACTACCCCGACGCCGCAACAGTGCTGCTTGAACAAAATTATCGCTCCACCCAAAATATTCTCAACGCCGCTAATGCAGTTATCACTCAGAATGAATCACGGAAAGAGAAGAACCTCTGGTCAGAAGCTGGTTCTGGTGCTCCGCTAATTGGCTATGTTGCCGAATCAGAATATGACGAAGCTGAATTCGTTAAAGGCGAGATTCGTTCATTGCAAGATATGGGTCACTCAAATCCAGGCGATACGGCGGTCTTTTATCGCACAAATGCCCAATCTCGTATCTTTGAAGAAATCTTTATGCGTGCGGCAATACCTTATAAAGTCGTTGGCGGGCTGCGCTTTTATGAACGTAAGGAAGTTAAAGATTTACTGGCTTATCTACGTGTTCTGGCAAACCCCAATGATGAGGTTTCACTTCGCCGCGTAATCAATTTTCCCAAACGCGGTATCGGTGATCGCGCACTTGAGGAAGTTGAAATCTTTGGCAATGCTCAAGGTATCTCCTTCTGGCACGCGCTCTTACGCGTTTCTGAGGCTAGCGCAGTGCCCAATAAGGCTTCGCAATCAATTACACAATTTACTTCAATGCTGACTGCTCTTGCCGTCTTAGTTGAGGCCAAGACCAAGCCATCAGTAATCATTGAAGCGGTACTTGAACAATCTGGGCTGCTCACCGAACTTGAAGCAAGCACTGATCCACAAGATGAAGTACGCGTTGAGAATTTAAAGGAACTCGTTTCAGCATCTATGGAATATGAAGAGCGCCCCTTTGAAGAACTCGGTGAAGATGAAGAGATTTCACTCTCTGGCTTTCTTGAAAAAGTTTCACTTGTTGCAGATGCCGATGAGATTCCAGATGGCGAAGATCACGGGGGAGTTGTCACGTTGATGACTCTGCATACTGCCAAAGGCTTGGAATTTCCGACCGTGTTTCTGACCGGTATGGAAGATGGAATCTTTCCGCATGCCCGCACCCTTGATGATCCGAAAGAGATTGAAGAAGAGCGGCGTTTGGCATATGTTGGTTTAACTCGCGCGGAAAAGCGTTTATATATTTCTCGTGCCGAATATCGCTTAACTTTTGGCAGCCCTAAATACAATCCTGCATCACGCTTCTTAGATGAGATTCCGGTGGAGTTAATCGAATGGAAGAACGAAACACGATCTAAATCTTCATCCGGCAGTTCAGGTATTCGCAGATCACGAGTTGCCACAACTGCGCCACCACGTGCAACGGGTAAAAAATCTTCAGCGATGGTTCTCGAAGTTGGACAGCGTGTGTCACATGACACATTCGGACTCGGCACAGTCGTGGCGCTAGCAGGTGAAGGTGATAAATCTGAGGCGACAGTCAATTTCGGCCAATACGGCGATAAAAGACTGCTGCTGCGCTATGCGCCAGTGGTGGTTCTGTGAGCCGCGCCAAGGCTTAGGATTACTCCTATCCACTAGCGCGCAGAAGAGCTAGTAAATCGTCGAAACGGTAATTATCTGTGGATCTCTTTGAATATCAAGCACGTGACCTCTTTGAAAAGCATGGCGTACCCGTACTTGCTGGCGCAGTGGCAACTACCGATGATGAGGCTTTTAAAGCAGCAACTGCAATGGGCGGAAAAGTTGTCGTCAAGGCGCAGGTGAAAGTTGGAGGACGTGGCAAAGCAGGCGGTGTAAAACTTGCAGTAGATGCAAACGATGCCAAAGAGAAAGCCGGCGCAATTCTTGGGATGGATATTAAAGGCCATACCGTTCATCAAGTAATGATCGCGCAAGCAGCACCCATTGTTGATGAGTATTACATGTCAATTTTATTAGATCGCTCAAACCGCACCTTCTTGGTAATGGCATCTGTTGCTGGCGGTATGGATATTGAAGAAGTTGCGCGTACAGCGCCTGAGAAATTAGCGAAAGTTCCAGTAACTGCAGTAGATGGAATTTCTCAAGCTAAAGCGAAAGAGATAATTAAGCAGGCACAATTTCCGGCAGATATCGCAGATCAAGTCGCTGATGTGTTGGTAAAACTCTGGGAGACCTTCCAATCAGAAGATGCAACTTTGGTAGAAGTAAATCCACTTGTAAAGACTGAAGATGGTCGCATCATTGCGCTAGATGGAAAAGTTACACTCGATGAGAACGCCGAATTTCGCCAACCTGGCCACGCAGCGCTAGTCGATCACGCCGCCGCTAATGCGCTAGAAGCTGCTGCGAAAGAGAAGGGTTTGAATTACGTAAAACTCGATAATGGCCAAGTGGGAATTATCGGCAATGGCGCTGGCTTAGTTATGTCGACGCTCGATGTTGTTGCATACGCTGGTGAAAAATTTGGCGGCATGCGCCCTGCAAACTTCCTAGATATTGGTGGAGGCGCCTCAGCACAAGTTATGGCCGATGGACTCTCCATTATTTTGGGTGATCCAGATGTAAAGAGCGTATTTGTAAATGTATTCGGTGGCATTACCGCTTGTGACGCCGTGGCAAATGGCATTGTCCAAGCGCTGGAATTACTTGGCGCAAAGGCGACTAAACCGATTGTTGTACGCCTAGATGGCAATAATGTATTAGAAGGTCGCGCAATTCTTACCGCAGCAAACCATCCATTGGTTGAACAAGCTGAAACTATGGATGGAGCAGCATCGCGCGCTGCAGAATTGGCGGCTAAGTAATGTCTATTTTTATTAACTCCAGTAGCAAAGTAATCGTGCAAGGTATGACTGGTTCTGAAGGAACCAAGCACACTCGTCGCATGTTGGCATCGGGTACCAAAGTTGTCGGCGGAGTAACACCCGGCAAGGGTGGTCAGATCGTTGATATAGATGGCCATCAACTTCCTGTTTTCAATACCGTTTCTGAAGCGATCGCTGCAACTGCCGCAAATGTTTCCGTCGTTTTCGTGCCACCTAAATTTGCTAAGGCAGCGGTAATCGATGCAATCGATGCCAAGATGCCGTTGGTTGTTGTGATTACCGAAGGAATTCCGGTACATGACTCGGCTTACTTCTATGCCTATTCATTGCAAAAAGGAAATACCCAAATTATCGGTCCAAACTGCCCGGGTTTAATTAGTCCTGATCAATCAAATGTCGGAATCATTCCGGCAAATATCACTAAGCGTGGTCCAATTGGTTTAGTTTCAAAATCTGGAACTCTTACTTACCAGATGATGTACGAACTTCGAGATATCGGATTTTCAACAGCGGTCGGTATCGGCGGAGATCCAGTAATCGGAACTACACATATAGATTGTTTAAAAGCCTTCCAAGATGATCCTGACACAACTGCGATCGTAATGATCGGTGAGATTGGTGGAGATGCTGAAGAGCGCGCCGCCGCATTTATCGCTGAATATGTCACCAAGCCAGTTGTGGGATACGTTGCTGGATTTACCGCTCCAGAAGGAAAGACGATGGGCCATGCAGGTGCAATTGTTTCTGGTTCGTCTGGAACAGCGCAGGCGAAGAAAGATGCCCTTGAAGCAGCTGGTGTAAAAGTGGGACAGACTCCAAGTGAAACAGCGCGCTTAATGCGCGCGATACTCGGTCTCTGAGATAGCCCATGTTGCAACGTGTCCTTGCGGTCTCGTTTGCACAAGTCTTACGTACCGTCGCAATTCTCCTTCTGCCATTGGCTTTTATCTCGTTGATCGCATGGGCGACCGCAGGTAGCGAAGCTGGCAATACCTCAGACCCAATTCGCGCAGCGATCTGGCTCTGGCTGGGCGCACATCACATTCCATTTTTCTTAAATGGGGCAGCTACTGGTTATCTCTCTTACCTACCGATAGGTGCAATGTTGCTGCCACTATTTGCACTTCGCAGCGGTTTCGGACGCGCCATTTCAAAGCTACACGGAGACTTTCACAATATCGCAACCGTTCGATCAATCTTCGCATCGCAATATGCAGTTTTCGTGACTTTGCTGGCGCTGGCTAGCAAATCTCCTACCGTAAGTTCGCAGTGGTATTTAGCTCCTCTCTTTTCATTTCTAATTGCCTACCTCGCAGCGTTGACTGCAGGGTCACGCTTTCATATGTCCCATGCGGTTAGTTATGCGAGCCGCGTATTAGCGATACTTTTCGGTTTCTCCTTCATCTTTTTAGCGATCGCTATATTTTTAAATATCTCTACCTTTAAAAATATCTCTATCGTCTTACAACCCGGTTTCTTTGGAGCCTTTCTATTATTTGCGCTAAATCTCTTCTATCTACCTAATCTGGCGGTATCAGTTCTTGCTTATTTCACCGGCACTGGTTTCGCAGTTGGTGCAGGAACGCTCGTTTCACCGTTGACGCACCGCCTTGGTGAAATCCCGGCGCTACCAATTTTGGCGGTCTTGCCGACTTCATCATCTAAGTGGGCCTTACTTGCCGTGGCATTTGTAATTGCAATTGGTGCGTTATTGGCTGGCTGGGCGCTAGCTTCTAGTTCTCGCTCGCTCTTTCAGGCGATCATTTTAATTATTATTTCTATTTCTATAATTTCATATTTAGCCAGCGGCTCACTGATGACCCAAGCGATGAGCGCGGTAGGAGTTTCCATCTGGAAGTTAGCGTTATCAATCACTATTGAAATTGGTCTCGGAATCGCTGCCTTAGTCTTTATTCCTCAAATAAAGTTGCGGTCGCGCTAATGAGCCAGGCCCGCCTTGTT
>Ga0209551_1001050_pt1 | contig 10626 bp, 12 predicted proteins | sample LauGreSuBDMM15SD_2_FD_187568 | JGI IMG/M metagenome (GOLD analysis project Ga0209551, IMG submission 187568) | Freshwater lake microbial communities from Lake Michigan, USA - Su13.BD.MM15.SD (SPAdes) (version 3) | ecosystem: Environmental > Aquatic > Freshwater > Lake | place: Lake Michigan, USA... | reverse complement strand
ATAAATGTAACCGGATCGTGGGCAAACCAAGTCATCGTATCAAACGATGTGTGCAGCGGCACAACGTGCTCGCGCGAGAGCAGATCATGCGTGGTGCGCAGGCCCCAAACGCCACAATAGCTGGCGGGCACCCTGGTCGAGCCGCCGGTATCGCTGCCGAGCGCGAAGTCACACAGCTTGGCTGCCACCGCTGCGACTGAGCCGCTTGACGAGCCACCCGGGACACGACCCGGAGCATTGACGTTGACCGGCGTGCCGTAGTGCATGTTGTCGCCGTTCAGGCTATACGCTAGTTCATCGGTGATGACTTTGCCGGTCATGGTGGCGCCGGCGGCAAGCAGCTGCTCAACCAAGGGGCTGGTGCGTGTGGCGACCGGGTGCGTGGCTAACCACGTTGGGTTGCCAGCCCCGGTGGGGTGGCCCGCGATGTCAAAAATGTCTTTGACGGCAAAAGTGAGCCCGTTTAACAAGCCCGAGCCAGTTGCCGGCGTGCTGAACTGACCGTGCGGGACGCAGGCGTGAATGGGGTCGTGTGCGGGGAAAGTGGTTTCAGGTGATTTGGTCATGACTTGATTTATATCAATATACCGATTAAGTTAGGAGTGTACCGCGACATTGTTTAGCATCAGACACGCAAAAGTGTTGTTGTACGTTCGAACCCGTTGCACACACCGTGCATGTTATTTGGTTCTTATGTTGCATGTATTCCCATCTGAAATGGTCAGCCGACCAAATAATAATAAGGGGGAGCGACACATGAAATTGCTACGCCATTACTTCATTAGCACGAATCTAGATGACCTAGAGTTATTTGAAGAACAGCTTGAGGCGGACGGAGTCGCTACTGCACAAATACATGTTCTGAGTTTAGATACCCTAGGGCTAGAACGACATCCACACCTACACGAAGTTCAATCCGTCATGAAATACGACGTCGTGCATTCGAGCTTGATCGGTGCAGGGGTCGGTTTGTGTTGTGTATTTCTATTTTTGTGCGCGACGGCGATGGCTGCCTGGGCCTCGAGTGCGATAGGTTGGATGCCCTTTATCTTTTTGGCCGTCGTGATTTTAGGGTTTTGTACCTGGGAAGGCGGCTTGATCGGCAGTCAACGACGCAACTATAAGTTCGCCCGTTTCGAGAAAGAATTGAAAGAAGGAAAGCACATATTTTTTGTCGACATCTATCCGCATCAAGAGGCGGTATTAACGCGAGTGGTTGGCCAACATCCGCAAATTAGTGTCGCGGGTACCGGCCGCTCTGTCCCGGATTGGCTCGTGCACTGGCAACGGCGTATGGGCATGATCCGACATTCTTAAAGTCTCGTTCTCAGTCGATCGCCTACCCAACGGCATGGGTACTTTTTGCTTAAACTTGCCGTGAAAAATGAGGCTGTGGTCATCAGCAGACGATACAAAACTTGGCTTGGTGCAGTGCTCTTGTTGGTGGCGGTGTGCCTCATCTTGTTCACCTTTTTTTCCACAAATCGACTTGGCCAGTCCGGCGCCACTCTGCTCGTTGATCGTGTGTCGTCTTTGGTGTTGCCCCCACGTCTGGTAAGCAAGTTAACACTGATCGATAGTGATGAGCGCCCCTTTACGGCACACAATCTCGTCGATCGGTGGACTTTTATCGTATTTGGCTTTACCTATTGCCCAGATGTTTGCCCAAGCACTCTTGCGGTCTTGGCTGAGTTTCGTGAGGTATTGACGCGCGAGTTTGTTGATGCAAAGGACGTCAATATTATTTTAGTGACAGTCGACCCAGAACGCGATACCCCCGCAACTCTGAAGCAATATGTGCAGCATTTTGACCCCAATTTTATTGGGCTGTCGGGAACGGCTGCGAATATCCGAAACTTGGCTAACCAACTTGGTGCGTCCTTTGAGATTACCAATCGGGATGCATCAGCTGGTTACACGGTTTCTCATTCAGCCTCACTCTATTTAATCGACCCGCAGGCACGACATTACGCGACCTACGTAGCGCCTTTAGAGACAGCCTTGATTGCACAGCGTTTGAAGGTGTTTAAGCAGCTGTATGCGCAAACGAAAGATGGGCGCTAAGTCCTAATCCATCAGCGGATATTTAATTGAGTTTTGCCACCATAAAGTCGACTGCAGCTTTGACGTCTTTATCGCTTAGGCTTGGATTGCCGCCCTTGGCCGGCATGACCCCCGCAGGGCTTTGTATGCCCACCAGTGCATTTCGGTAGAGCGCCTCGGTACCCGCCAACATGCGTGCTGCCCATTGACCTTTATCACCAACTTTTGGTGCGCCCGCAATGCCAGTGCCGTGACAAGCGACGCAACTTGCTTGATACACCTGTTGCCCATCGCGGTCTTTGACTTGCACGATCGCACTCGCTTGCGCAGGCTCTGCAGAACTTTTGGCCGAGCCAGCCATGACGAACTTCGCAACCGGTGCGATGCGGTCAGCTGTTGTCATGCCCGACCCAATTAGATTACGGCGATGTGTTTCAACTTCTGCCGGAATATCGCGATGATGAAGGACGAGCATTGCGGCCCCCAGCAGCAGTGCAGCCAAGATACCCCACATAATGCACAGATTAACGGTAAAGAATTTTTTCATCATAGAAAGTCTTTTTACATCGAGCAGATTAAAAAGCTGTTGGCGTTGCGCTAGCCTTGAAAATTACGGTGCGAAAAAAATACTTCTTAAGAAAAATGTGTAATCCGCTTCAAGGGCGCCAATACCGATAAAAACAACGAGTAACAAGGGAGGGATCATGATGGTGTAGATCAAGGCTATGGGTTCCCACATCATGTGCATAAAAACGGCAACAATTAAGCCCGCTTTCAACAGCATGAAAATCAAAATGAGTGACCATCTGAGATAGCCTTCAAAATGAAAGTAATCAACTGCATACGAAGCTGCGCTCAGGACAAATAGCAACGCCCATATCTTGAGGTAAACACCGATTGGGTGCTGTTGGTCTGCCGCGTGGTCCATACAATCTCCTACCAGAGGTAAAAAAATGCGAAGATAAATACCCAAACTAAGTCGACAAAGTGCCAATACAGCCCCATGATTTCGACGACTTCGTAATTACCGCGTCGGCCGGTTAAAAATCCAGGGCGTTCGTGATCAAGATCACCGCGATAGACTTTGACCGCCACAATGACTAGAAAGATGACGCCAATAGTCACGTGGGTACCGTGAAAGCCGGTGATCATAAAAAAAGCAGCGCCAAATTGATGCGCGCCCATTGGGTTGCTCCAAGGTCGCACGCCTTCTTCAAGAATCAGTTTGCTCCATTCGAAAACCTGCATGCCAACGAAAGAGGCCCCAAGAAGCGCTGTGATGGCGAGCAAAATAAAGGTGACTTTGCGATTTTTTCGATAGCCAAAGTTAACCGCCATCGCCATGGTGCCACTGCTGGTGATCAAGATAAACGTCATGATGGCGATCAACACAAGTGGCACGTGACTGCCGGCGATTTCTAAGGCAAACACTTCACTTGGGTTAGGCCACGGCACGACCGAAGACATGCGTGCAGTCATGTATGAAATCAAAAACACACCAAAAATAAAGGTGTCGCTGACAAGAAAAATCCACATCATGACCTTGCCCCACGGCACCTTTTTGAACGCGATTTGGTCGGAAGACCAATCTGCGACAAAGCCTTTAGGATCAGTCGGGTGGACTGGCAGTGCAGGGTGGCTATGCGAATGCGCTTGGGTCATGAGTTTGAACCTTTTTTACTTAATGCCGCAAAATTTTAAAAGTGCGTCGAGGTTGTCCCCTGAAAAAAGCAAGCCAAACATGACCACCCAAACTAACAATAGAAAGTTCCAATAGGTTGCACAGAGATCAACGGTTTGCTTGACTCTGATGGGGTCAAAGTTGTTCCATACCTTAGGCACTGTGTTGCCCCAGACGAATAATCCGCCAACCATGTGCAAGGCATGCAAGCCCGTCAAGATATAGAAAAATCCGATGGCAGGGATCGTGATATCAAAATATGACATAGCGGTGAGTTGTCGCCACGCAAGCATTTGCCCAAACAGAAACACCATCGTCAGAGCACCGCCGGCCAGCAAACTAACACGCATTGTTTGCAACCGATGATGCGCCAACGCGTAGCGTGTGAGTTCGAATGCAAGGCTGGCAAGCAAGAGTGCACCCGTGTTCACCCACAGAAGCGAGAGTTGGGGCACGGGACGCCAGTCAGAGTAGCCCATGCGTCCGGCATAGGCGACAATCAACAAGATAAACAGCACGGCAACCACCGCCAGAAATACTTTGAGCGCCAGTCGCTTGACAAGGCGTTCTGAGGCATCGCCCGGATATCGATTGTCGAGCACCACCTGTTCAGCTACCCAGGGCTTGGCCATCAAGCTTTTGAGGATGCTCATGAGGCGCGAGTGCCGTGAGGTGTGGTTGGGGTGTTTTCATAGACCACATCTTTGGGTGCCACGTTCTGGGGGATGAAATCTTCTTTGACCCCCGGCACGCTAAAGTCGTAAGCCCAACGGTAGACGGGTGGCAAGGTCTCACCAAAGTTGCCATGTATCGGTGGCGTATGTTCTGTTTGCCACTCAAGTGTTGTGGCTTTCCAAGGGTTGTCACCTGACGGCTCGCCCTTGAAGTAGCTCCAAACTAAGTTGTACAGAAAGATTGCTTGAAAGACGCCAACAATTAACGCTGCGATTGTGATCGAGGCATTCAGGTACTGCACAGAGTCAGGAATAAAACTGGTACCTTCGATTGCAAAATATCGACGGGGCACACCTAAGAACCCTAAATAATGCATGGGTAAATAAATGGCATAGGTCCCTAAAAATGTCACCCAGAAATGGATTTTCCCCATCTTGACATTCATTAATCGGCCCGTCATTTTGGGATACCAATGGTAGATTGCCCCAAACACAACCATGATGGGCGCAACGGCCATCACCATATGAAAATGTGCCACGACAAACATGGTGTCAGACAGCGGAACACTGACCGTGACATTGCCTAGAAATAATCCTGTGAGCCCACCGTGAATAAAGGCGAACATGAAACCTAGTGCAAACAGCATGGGAATAGTGAGTTGAATGTTGCCCCGCCAAAGCGTTAACACCCAGTTATAGACTTTAAGCGCGGTGGGGATCGCAATGATGAGCGTGGTGGTCGCGAAAAAGAAACCAAAGTAAGGGTTCATCCCGCTGACATACATGTGGTGCGCCCAGACCACAAAACTCAGTCCTCCAATGATGACAATGGCCCATACCATCATTCTGTAGCCAAAAATATTCTTTCTGGCGTGCACACTGATTAAGTCTGAAACGATTCCAAACGCTGGCAGCGCAACGATATAGACCTCTGGGTGACCAAAGAACCAAAACAAGTGTTGAAACAATAAGGGGTTGCCACCGACGTGCTCACCGGGTCTGCCCAGCGAAACAATGGCGGGCATAAAAAAGCTTGTCCCTAAACAGAGATCGAGCAACATCATCAGTGCACTGACAAACAGTGCCGGAAACGCTAACAGCGCTAGGATGGTTGCCATAAAAATTCCCCAGATGGTGAGGGGAAGGCGCATCATCGTCATGCCGCGTGTGCGGGCTTGTAAAATTGTCACGACATAGTTCAGGCCGCCCATCGTAAAGCCGACGATGAAACACATCAGCGATAAAAGCATCAAAATGATGCCCTCTCGCGAGCCTGGCGTCCCTTCAAGAATCGCTTGCGGTGGATAAAGTGTCCATCCCGATCCGGTTGGCCCTCCCGGAACAAAAAAGCTTGCACACAATAAAAGCACTGCAAACAGATAGATCCAGAAACTGAGCATATTCAAGTACGGAAACACCATGTCGCGTGCACCGACCATGAGTGGTATCAGATAGTTTCCGAAGCCACCTAGAAACAGAGCGGTCAACAGATAGACCACCATGATCATGCCGTGTAAGGTCACGAACTGAAGATAGTTACTAGGATTAATGAAGGTAAAGGTATTGGGGAACCCAAGCTGCAGACGCATCAGCCAGGACAGCACCAGAGCGACGATACCAATTGCAATCGCAGTGATTGAATATTGAATGGCAATGACCTTTGCGTCTTGGCTCCATACATATTTTCCCAAAAACGTCTTGGGATGATAGAGCTCCATTTCACCTAATTCGTTAGGTGGAGCGTAGTCAGAGGCGTCGTGTGATGCGTGATCCATCCATATCTCCTGTCTTTACATGCTTGCTAAATTGATACGAAACAAATGAGCGTGCGAATCATCGAAGGGTATTGATGTAAGCAACTAGGTCGTTGATGATTTGGTCGTCGTTCAAAAAAGCAGCGACGTTTGACATTTGCGGTCCATGCATATCTTTTGGGTTATTACCGCGAATCCCTTTTTTGAAATTATTGAGTTGGGTCACCAAGTACCAGTCATCTATCGACTGCAGGCGAGGGCCATTGGTTGCCTGAACGCCCATGCCGGTCGCGCCGTGACAAACGCTACAGGTGGCATTGAAGAGGTCTTTTCCTTTGCCTGCGTTGCCCTTGACCATCGCAGGTGGTCGCGTATCGGGTAAAGAGTTGATGAAAGCACTGACGTTGGTGATGGCCGCTGCATCCGGTAAGGTTGCGGCCATGGGCGCCATCATTTTTCCAAAGACGTCTAGATCGTGCGTGCCGCGAGCGCCGATTTTGTAGTTTTCTAATTGACGTCTGAGGTACCACTCACTCTGGCCATTTAGTTTAGGGGCGTTTAAAGCTTTGTTACCTTCTGCTTGAGCGCCATGACAGGCTGCACACACGGCATAAGAGGCTTTGCCAAGTTGCAAATCACCTTTTTGTTCAAGCTGGGTCTGTGCGTAGGTCGGAAAGCTCTTTAACCAAGCCGTAAATTCTGCTTCTGGTTGAACAACAACCTTACCGCGCATGACATAGTGTCCAACGCCACACAACTCGTTGCACAACAGGTCAAAGGCACCCTCGCGCGTAGGCGTGAGCCAAATGTAAGTTAAGGTGCCCGGCACCAGATCCATCTTGGCTCGAAATTGAGGTACTGCAAAGTTGTGCAGCACATCGACTGATCGCAGTAATACCTTGACAGGCTTATCGATTGGCAAATGAAGATCCGGATGGCTAATCAGTATGTCGTCTTTACCGTTTGGATCCTTGGGATTGATGCCAAATGGATTTTGATCATTGATGTATTTGGCATCTGTAGTGCCGAGTTTGCCATCTTGACCCGGAAAGCGATAGCTCCAGTGCCATTGTTTTCCGACTGCTTCAACAATGGCAGCATCTTGGGGGACACTCACAAAATTGGCCCAGACAAACAGACCTGGGGCTAACATTGAGGCGATGCCCAGCGTTGTGAGGCCAATTAGCCACCATTCAAGCTTGGTATTCTCAGGCTCGTAGGCTGCTTTGCTACCTTTTTTCTGTCGAAAACGAACGATACAGAACACAACAAACAAATTGACACCGATAAAAACGATGCCAGTGACCCAGAAGGTGAGGCTAATCGTTTGGTCCATCGCGCCCCAATTTGAAGCGATGGGTGTGAAGTACCAGGGGCTCAATAAGTGAAATAAAACTGAGCCAATGACTAATAAGGTTAATACAATTGCTATAGCCATAGTGTTGGGCCACCGTTGTAAACACCAACGCCACCTCAACAGTTGTTACTGTGGCGAGAGTTGCTTAGTATGAGAAAAAACAGAAACAGTGAAGCGATGTAGCAGTCGAGCAGTTAACGATCTTTAAATTTATATTTGTGATCTGTCATGCTTACAACTGAATGTAGTCCGACGTGAGCCCTACATGCCCGAAAAGAGGCTAATTTTGTGGTTCGAGTTTATACGGTATTTAGTAGGTTGTGCGGTATTTTTTCAAAAGAATTACGCGGGGTTTACCCTCGTGCGCCTTTTGGGTGAGTTGCATCAATTTAAATATGGGTAAAAATTTTTCTAAGTGCTGGGTACATCAACACGATCACAATGAGCCACGGCACGCACGCCCAGGTGATATCTACTAACCAATGTTGGCGTGCAACATTCGCCTGTCTCGCCGGTGTTCGAACGTGATGCATGATGAATGTGTAAAGCACTGCGACGAGGACAACGCTCATTGTCAAAAGTGTGAAAGTTACCAGCAGGAGTGTATCGATTGGCATAGGTATCCTTGCCTTTTATTTTTTTTTCGAGAGACTGATCAGTGCGTCAATTAATCAGACAATATGTGGCACGTTTTCATTACATATAATGATTTACAACACCCTTTTTAACGACTCTGTGCAGCAGATGCTACACCTCATTGTTAAAACATGATGCGCTATTTCAACAATGCCATTAAACAGTTCTGTTTTGCACTCTGTTGTGCACCGCCCCGAACGGCGATGTTTGACGCGTAGACTTCTCAAATCATCTTCACCTACAAACTAACTAGCCATGACAACTTCAGCAAAACCTCATTCTGCCTTTTCATGCACCTTGTTCGTCATGAACGATATCAACCCTGTCGTCGAGTCAGAGTTCAACGAATGGTATCAAACTGAACATGTGCGCCAGCGGATGCAAATTCCGGGGTTTTTATCTGCACGGCGGTATCGAGCACTTGGCGATTCGCAGGCCTATATGGCGATTTACTCGTGTACCGACGTTGGTGTGCTTGAATTGCCTGAATACAAGGCTATTCTGGTCGAACCCACACCACTCACAAAAAAAATGATGCCGCACTTTCGCAATATGGTGCGTTCTGCTTGTGATGAAACGTGGTCAGCTGGTGCGGGTTTAGGTGGCGAGGCGGTTGTGCTGCGGTGCGCACCCAAACCCGGTCAAGAACAAGTGGCGCGCGACTTCATTGCTCAAACGCTTTACCCGCAGTTCGCCCGAGCCAACTGTTTGGTACGCTTGGCCCTCTGGGAGGCCTCTGGCAGTGTGGGGGCTGCACCAAGCCCCGAAGAAGCGCGACGTGGCGCACCTGATCAACGAGTGAACTGGGTGGTATTTTTTGAGGCCTATGACTTAACCACTTGTGAAAATCTGTTGCAGCAACCAGCGATGCAGCGGGCGCTTGAGCAGCACGGCCTGATCGTACAAGCACAGTCAAGCTATCGTTTGATTAGTACGTTTGAGTCAGAAGTAGGGTGAGTGAGCCTCAGCATTTTCACAGAGCAGCAAACGGCTCACCGAACGCGGACATGGATCGTAGGTGTGGGCATACTGAGAGCTGCATTACTCTAAATTCATTGCTTGCTCACGCATCTGCTCGATGAGCAGTTTGAGGTTCATGGCCGCGTGTGTCATTTCAAGACTGCCGGCTTTTGAACCTAGCGTGTTAGCTTCGCGATTCATCTCTTGAAACAAAAAATCTAGACGCTTGCCCACGCTTGCGGCGGGCGTTGTGTTGATTTTTTGTTTGGCTTGTGTATCCTTTTGACCCGACAATAAATATTCTAGTTCAGCCAAATGTGACTTGAGACGCGCAAGTTCTTCGGCAATATCGATGCGCAAAGCAAACAGGCTTGATTCACTGGCGATGCGTTCTGATAGTTCAGCGCCGCTGATGTGCGTGAACCCATTCGGAAAGGCATTGTGCAGCGTGTCTTTGAGTTTTTGAGCAAGCTTGTCGCGTTGTGTTGCAAGCAATACCGGCATGAGTGTTTCAACTTCGTTCACGATTGTTGAGACTTGTTTGGCGGTTTCTAGCATGGCCAATGCTAGACGGGCGCCTTCGCGCTGACGACCTTCAAGCAGTTGCGCCAAGGCTGGCTCTAAAGCTGCCAGACATGCTTGTGCCCAGTCTTCAGGCTCGGTTTGAGTTTGTTGACCGCCAGCCAAGTTGATGATGTCGTTAAAGCGAGGGCTCTCGGTATCTGGTAAAACTTTACGAATGTGGGCCAACTGCGAAGCGACACGCTGCATGGCGGCTTCGTTGAGTTGTGGTTCGGTCTCTAGGGCCGGACGCGCAAAACTGGCGCGCACTTCGATTTTGCCTCGTACTAAACCTTTGACCAAGCGTTCGCGGATTGGTTGTTCAGCTAAACGCATTTCGTCGGGCATGCGAAAGAGCACATCAAGGAAGCGGCTGTTGACTGCTTTGAGTTCAACTGAAATGATGCCGCACTGCGCGGTGAATTTACCCTGCCCAAAGGCGGTCATGCTAGCGATCATAATTAACTCCGTAAAAGCGACTGATCCGGGTGTAAACGCGACAGCTGCAGAATGCCTGATAGCCCCAGGGCGGCGGGCAAGGCTGTTTCAGTTAACCCTGCCCGCAATGTGTAGGTGCTGAGATTACCTAGATTTGCGGCTCTCACGGGCTCAGCCCAATACCGAGCGCTGCGCCATCAGGATTGCGCGGGTCTGAAGCGCCTAAAAAAAGATCTCCGCGACGCTGCACCGTTTGGACACGCCCCATTGCGGGCATGATCCGAACCTCATGCCCCATTTTTTGTAACAACGCGATCGTATCGGGGCTATAGCCTCGCTCAAGCCGTAAAAAATCAGGTAACCATTGATGGTGCATACGAGGCATCGCGATGGCTTCAGCGATATTCATCTTAAAGTCGATGATGTTGATCAATTGTTGCAAGACCGTGGTGATAATGCGTGCACCGCCAGGCGACCCCGTGGCAAGCATCGGCCCTTGCTGCGTCGATACAATCACTGGCG
>Ga0209551_1001043_pt1 | contig 10647 bp, 9 predicted proteins | sample LauGreSuBDMM15SD_2_FD_187568 | JGI IMG/M metagenome (GOLD analysis project Ga0209551, IMG submission 187568) | Freshwater lake microbial communities from Lake Michigan, USA - Su13.BD.MM15.SD (SPAdes) (version 3) | ecosystem: Environmental > Aquatic > Freshwater > Lake | place: Lake Michigan, USA... | reverse complement strand
GAATAAACTGTGCCTTTGAAAGGTAGAGGATATACGCATCCTTGGACACCTCCACACGCTTGATCATGTTCCACTGTACTGGCATGCCTTCCTTGACATTTACCTTCATCAAGATTTGTCGGCTATCGATCTCGTATGACATCTTTTGAAAGATGGGCTTGTTTTGTTCCATTTGAGTAACACCCGTAAACTGGATTGCCCAAAACAACACGTACAAAGCATAAGCGATTAGTGCGCCAACAAACCACCAGAAAGAAGCAATCCAGAAATAGCCAAAGCAAATAGCCAATGCAATCAAAATGACCCACCACTGTTCTTTGAGGATGGATACTAATCCCATTTTGATATAAGTTCCAGTGGGGAGTTGGTATTTTTTGGTTTTGATAATCATGGCATTGAATGTTTCGCGAGCAAATATCCATCTATCCCGTTGATTAAGCAAATACATCCCGCTCAAACTCAATTCTTCCCTGATTGGGGCCTTGATTTTTTTGGAGTATCTCGTATCTTTTCAAAAAAAATAGAATGAGCCCTACCCTAATTGATCTTCTTCTTTGCGGATTAGCCTACATCGTGATCAGTTATTTCTTAGGGGTATGGACCAAGTCTCGCCGTGGACAATCTTGGAATTCAGATGACTCAGCCGGAGGGGAATTTGAGCAGCAACCTCCAGTACTTGATTTGCCACCTGGGGTCACTTGGCCAGAAGAAGAAGCAGTAGATTCAGAATTTCTTCAATGACATTTTTCGCAAATCCCCTGCACAAGTAAGTTCATCTCTTTTTTCACAAAGCCTTTAGGAAGAGGGATTGCAGGCAAGGAGATATCTTCCAGGCAGATGGTTTCTTCACATTTTTCGCATTTGAAATGGACATGCTCGTGATTATGCGCATGTGCTTCCTCTCCGTGGGTACAAAAAGCATACTTCGTAGCCCCACTATCGTCAAGTACCTTGTGGATAAGGTCTTTCTCCAAAAAAGTTTTAAGCGTGCGGTAGATGGTAACGCGGTCAAATTCTTTGTTTAGCGTGTCCTCCAAATCCGAGTGGGATAGGGCAATGCTTTTGTCCAAAAACTCACGGATGATGGCGAGTCGGCAGTCGGTAATCCGTAACTGGTGTGCCTGTAAAATAGATTGAGGAGAAGACATAAACGGAATAGGTGTAACCAAAGTAACAAAAAAATGAGATGGGGTAAAAAAAAGGGGGTCAAATTTTGACCCCCTCTTCTTTTATTCTCCTGAAGATTCCTTCAGGACTTTGTTGATTCGCTCTGCAGCATCTTCCAAGTGAAGTTTGCTCATGCGGTCGGATGTTCTGCCGATTGCGGATCGAATTTGGCTTTGAAGGGTTTTCAATTCCCCTCTAGCCATTGGACGAATATCCGATTGGGAGGCATTGATTTGTGGTCCTGAAAAAGCTCTAAACTGGGCAGGAAGCGGAGCTACGGCACCAGTCAATAGCAACTCAAGGCGCTCGATATGCGCGCGCTGTAAGGCTCTTCGGTGCACGTCGATGGTTTTTCCAGCCTCCAATTCTGTCCAGATGCCTTTTCTTAGGTCATCGAACAGTTCGGTCATTTTGTAGGAGGTAGCACCGTTGAGGGCTTCGTTTTCAATCACTCTACCTAGTCTACCCCACTCCAAGATCCCGTTGAGGGTGCCTACTTGAATGCCTCGGATGCGCTCTAGGGCACCGAAGTCTTCTGTTCTGGCTATGATGGTTTCGTCCATCAACCAAGTTGGGGTGGTGAATAGCTGCTGGTTGACAAAAGCAACCGCAGCCTTCTGCATTTCTTTGGTTTGGTGTGTATAAACTGCTTCTCCTTGACCTGCTGACTTGTAGACTTCCATTACACCACCTACGTGATTGCGTACATGGCCCATGTAGCGGTTAAACTGACCAATTACCTGGCCATACATTTCTTCTAGGTCATCGTAATTTTTGGAGGGCTTATCCTTTTCAGTGGTCCATTCCTTTAAATTAGGAAGGATGCGCTTTAGGTTCTTGATACCGTACTCGGAAGCAGTGACAGAGTTGTCACCCAAATCTTCCGACTGGGTAGTTGGGTCGTAATTGTTGCCTTGACGTCCATAGCGATACACAGGATCACCTTTTTTGTCAAGGATCCACTGGTTTAGCGTAGCAAGTTCCTCCTCTGGGCTATTCGCATCCAGGATAGGCCTGTAACCCCACATGATGGCATACTTATCGTAAGGTCCTACCTCTGGCATCAAGCTTACACCCTTGTCTTCAGGCTGTGCTATATAGTTGAATCGCGCATAGTCCATGATGGATGGAGCTGTTCCAAACTCCTTGGTGAAGGCGGCATCCCGTAGTTTTTCAACTGGATAGGCGACAGAAGAAGCAAAGTTGTGCGGCATACCCAAGGTGTGACCCACCTCGTGCGACGACACAAATCGAATCAATCGCCCCATCACTTCATCTTCAAATTTGACAGAACGTGCATCTGGGTTGATGGCTGCAGTTTGGATAAAGAACCAGTTTCTAAGCAAGTTCATCACGTTGTGGTACCATCCGATATGAGACTCAAGGATTTCTCCAGAGCGAGGATCTGATACATGTGGTCCATATGCATTTGGAATTTCCGAAGCGAAGTAGCGGATCACCGAAAAACGGGCATCCTCAGTGCTCCAAGTAGGATCTTCGGCTGCGGTAGGTGCTTCTTTGGCAAGAATCGCATTTTTAAAGCCTGCGGCTTCAAAGCCTTTTTGCCAATCTTCTATGCCTTGCTTTAAGTAAGGCACCCATTTGGTAGGGGTAGCTGGATCGATGTAGTACACGATAGGCTTGACAGGCTCTACCAATTCTCCACGGGCAAACTTTTCGCGGTCCTCCGGCTTCACTTCCAAACGCCAACGGTCCAAGAATCTTCTTGAGCTAGAACGTTGGGCGTCGGCACCGTAGTCTACATAGGATCTAGTTAACCAGCCAACGCGCTGGTCGGCAAGGCGCTGCTGCATCGGCACCTTCGGAAGGAGGACCATGGAGGTATTCATCTCCAAAGTAATCAGGCCTGTTACACTGTTGGAAGGAGGCTCAGCTGCTGCATAGGTAAGCACATAGCGCGCCTCAATGTTTATTGGGTAGCTATTGATGTGCTGGATGTAGGAGCGCTCGTTGTCTAGACGAGTTACCCGATACTGGGTTCTTCGATTTCGCTCCATGCCCAAGGCTTGGTTGTCTTTCGTAAAGAGGTCTGTGGCATCAATCACGATTCCTGTGGAATCCGTTTTTCTTGATTTGATAGGAAATTTTTGAAGAATCGGCTCTAAGTTGGAGGCCTTTACTGCCGTGGCAATAGGTAAGGAATCAGCGGCATAGTTGTCCAAGGAAACTACCTTGAGTAAGATGTCTTCTAGGTTTTTTTCCCAACGGACCATCATGTTGGTCGTCTCCTCACCTCCATAGCCGATACCGTCGGCAGTTTTTGCAATTCGAACCACCATTAGCATATCTCTACCGAGAAGGGAGTCTGCTATTTCGTAGAAGTATTTGTCTTCTACTTGGTGCACTTTAAATAGGCCAGCTTTGGTTTTTGCCTTGGCGGTAATGACTTCTTTGTATGGTTTTGGGCCATTGGCAGGAGCACCTGGAGCGCCTGGAGCACCAGGTCTACCCGGTGCAGGAGCAGCAGGCGCGGGAGTAGCTTCATCTTTTTTCTTTTTTCGCTGTGCAAAGGAGTCCTCTGCTTGAAACAAGGCGCCCATGAGGCCTAGCACAAAGGCTGTTCTCCTCAGCAACTTAGGGAAGGGTGTATTCATTGCTTGATTATAATTTTTGAAAAATATACTAACTTCCAAAGGATGATGATAACTGTGGGAAAAAACATATTTTTTGATAGGCGGTTTAATGCTAAAATCAGAGGCCTTGAAAACTAGTAAACAAGACGTTGTAATCGTTGGAGGAGGGCTTGGAGGCTTAGTTGCCGCGTTGCTCTTGGTTGAGCAGGGACATCCTGTCACCCTTATTGAGAAAAAAATTTACCCCTTTCATCGGGTCTGTGGTGAATATGTTTCCAACGAGGTTCTTGGATTTTTGAAGCGCCACCAGCTTTTCCCTGATTTTTTGGACCTGCCAATCATGGAGACATTTGAATTTTCTGATACCCAAGGTAAGGCGGCACGACTTCCATTGGATTTAGGCGGCTTTGGCATCAGCAGGTACCTCCTTGATGACTGGCTCTACCGTCTCGCCTGTGAGCGAGGAGTAGAAGTGATCACGGGCATACAAGTGACTGATCTTCATTTTGATTCTGTGGAAGATCGCTTTCGGGTGGAGCTCTCTGATTTTTCATATCGGGAAGCCTACTTTGTGCTTGGAGCCTTTGGCAAGCGAAGCAAGCTAGATCAGGTGTTAGAGCGACCTTTTTTCTCAAAGCGTAGCCCCTACATCGGGGTCAAATACCACATCAAAACTCAGGGCTCAAGGAATACGGTGGCACTACATAATTTTGATGGAGGCTACTGTGGCATCAATGCGATTGAAGGGGACACCTTCAATTTGTGCTATCTCGGTAGTCGTGAGCAGCTTCGGGAGTACGGCTCCATCCCAGAGATGGAAAAAAATGTGCTTTGGAAAAACCCCATCCTTCAACGGATTTTTCAGGAGAGTGACTTTTTATGGGAAAAGCCCGAAGTTATTACAGAAATTAATTTTGAACGGAAGCTACCCGTAGAAAATCACCTGCTCCTGTTGGGAGATGCTGCTGGTCTGATCACTCCACTGTGTGGCAATGGAATGGCCATGGCTATCCACTCCGCCAAACTTGCCTGTGAGGCCCTTCAAAGTGGAAAAACACGCCAAGAGGTGGAGGAGTTTTATACCCGTAGCTGGAATGAACAGTTTTACCAGCGCCTGGGTGCAGGCAGAGCCATACAGCGGCTTTTTGGTTCAGGCCGAGGGTCTGTTATCGCTCGGAATCTGATTGCCCATGTCCCTTTTGTGGCCCGTGTCCTACTCAAAAACACGCACGGAAAGCCTTTCTAAACCTCAATTAAACACCTGCAAAATCTGGGTATTCTCCAGAAAATAGTAAATGAAAAAGGCATTCAGGGAGATGGCAGACAGAAAGTTCATGCCCATGGCCCAGCTGTAGGTTGCGTATTTTTTGGGCTCTCGAAGGATCAGCCCCATCCAAATCAGAAAGAAGAGTGCAATAGGTGCCATGGCGGCCAAGTAGTATCCGACGATAGGCGTTTGACCTTTGTCCACAAAATACCAGGCAAAAGCGGAGGCAGTCAGCGCAAAAAATACCGCAGAAAAAGCAAAGGTACCCTTAATGCCAAGAAGCAGGCTCAGGGTGCGGTCTCCTCTTCGCGAATCTTCTCCGTGCTGGTACACTTGTGTCAAGGGGTAATTGCCCCAGAGCATCAGGCTAGTAAGTAATCCTGGAAGGAGCACATGTAGCTTGAAAATTACCTCCCAACCCAGGTTGCTCAGCCCTGTATAGGCCATGGCAAAGGTGAAATAACCTTGGAACAGGCCGGCAATCACCCAGCTGGTCCAGGCGTATTTTTTCAAGCGGATCGCCGGGTGGCTGTAGGCCATGCTCACCAGACCGTAGACCCCAATCATGCTGGCAAAGGACCAGTTGATCCTGGCTCCAAGTGCGATCGCTACCACAAAAAACACCAAGGACCAGACATATAGATTTTTGGTCACTTTTGGCGGATGTTTTAAGCCACCAATACTTTCTTCGTCCTTGTCAAAGTAACTGTTGTAACCATTGCTGCTAGGGTAGAGAAAAAGGTGTAGGCTCAAAAAAACAAGTAGCATCCGTACTTCGTTGTGATTGGGCGTCAATGCCAAAGCGAAGAGAAAAACAGGCATCAAAAAAAACGAAAATGGGATGCGGAGGTGTAAGAGGGTGGAGCGAGTGATCATGAGATGTGGTTCTTCAGGGCCAAGGTACAGCTATTTCGAAAAGCCGCCTTCAACAGACTAAATTAGAACTATTTTGGTAACTTGAATCTATGAATTCTAGTATCGTCAGTATAGGCCTTTCCAACCCAGGAGCGCCTATACCACAAGCGGAAATTGCTCGCTTCATGCAGTTGGCTCACCAGTTGGATGGGCAAGAGCGAAGAAAGCTTGATTTTTTATATCGAAAGTCAGGGATTGATTTTCGTCACAGTGTTTTGGATGATTTTCAAAAAGAGGATTATAGGCAGTTTACTTTTTTTCCAAACAATGCAGCTCTCCATCCCTTTCCAAGCACGTCGGCACGGATGAACGTATTTGAAGCGGAGGCAGCGGGACTTGCAGAGCAGGCAGTTCAAAATGCCTTGCAGCAAGCCCAGATCGAGGCATTCTCCCTTACTCACCTTGTTCTGGTTTCCTGTACGGGCATGGTCGCCCCTGGGGTAGAATTGGAGTTGATGCGGCGGTTGGGGATCCCTAGTTCGGTGGAGCGCTATTGCATCCATTTTATGGGTTGCTACGCGGCCTTTACGGGTCTGAGGCTGGCAGATCAGCTGGTAAAAGCCAATCCTGAATCTAGGGTGTTGGTGGTATCGGTAGAACTTTGCACGCTGCATTTTCAAAAAGAATACAACGAGGACAATCTGTTGGCCAATTCCTTATTCGGGGATGGGGCGGCGGCGGCCTTGGTGATGCAGTCCGAGAAAGGACTTCAGATTAAAAATTACCTAAGTGAGGTCCTGTGGGAAGGGGAAAAAGACATGGCTTGGAAAATTGGAGACTTTGGATTTGAGATGCGATTGTCCCAGTACATCCCTTCGCTGCTCAACCAAGGCATACGAAAGTTGCGTAACCTGTTTGAAGAAAAGTTTAATTTTTCCCAGGTGCAGCATTTCGCCATACATCCGGGTGGAAAGCAGATTTTGATCCAGGTGCAGGAGGCTTTTGGCTTGTCACCCGATGTGAATCGCCATGCACTTGAAGTGCTACGTACCTGCGGCAACATGTCCTCAGCCAGCATCTTATTTGTTTTGGAGCGCATGCTGAAGGATCCGACCATTCAGGGAGATATCCTCGCTTTGGGCTTCGGGCCAGGGCTAACTTTGGAAACTACCCACTACGAGAAGCGATGAGTCGGTTTTCACAGCGCTCTCGCGAAAAAGAAATAATGGACGACCTGGACTGTTCAGGCCCTGTCCTGGAGCAAACCCTTCGGGAGCTGAAGACCATCAACCGATTGCTGGGCGGCAATGGCGTCACGAATAGAGGGCTAAGTCAAGTAGTGCAGCGCTTTCCACAGGATCACTACAGCTTGGCTGACCTGGGTTGTGGTGGCGGAGACATGATTGCGGTGATGCAGGCTTGGGCTTCCAAAAAACATATTCCAATTCAGTTTATCGGTGTAGATGCCAATGCGAACACCATTGCGCTAGCCAAGGAAAGACAGGCAGCACTCTCGGAAGTTCACTGGCAAGTGGCCAATGTGTTTGATTCGACATTTCTGGAGGAGCAGGTAGACATTGCTACTTGTACGCTATTTACGCATCACTTTACCGACGAGGAGCTTGTACAGCTTTTTCAGGGATTAAAAAGAAAGGTCCGCCTGGCCATTGTGATCAACGACCTACACCGGCATCCCATTGCCTACTACTCCATCAAATGGCTGACGCGCTGGTTTAGCAAGTCACCGATGGTGCAGAACGATGCTGCACTTTCTGTGTTGCGGAGCTTCAAACGAAGGGATTGGAAGTTGATTTTTGAGGAAGCGGGCCTGGGGAAGGTAGAGATTCACTGGCGCTGGGCGTTTCGCTGGCAGATCTGTGTGTATGTCTAAGCTACTTGGCTTTTATCCTTATTTTTTGGCGGAAGGATCCGCTGGCTGAGGTTTCTCTGCCTCCTTTTTCAAGGAAGGAGTCCGCACGCAGCCCAAGTTGTGATTCAGGGGAAGGCCTGGAGGAAGAACACCAAAGGGTTCACTTAAATCCCATTCTACGGGTTCAGAAGGAAGTTGTTTGGGAAATTTTGGTTTCATAGGGACCGTTCAAAAATTTAGCGAAGCCCCAATGCCAAGACTTGGGTTGACTAAAGCTACAAAAACTAAGGCAAAATGAAGTTCGAGGCACCAACCACTTCTCGGAATGCCTATCTTTGGGGAGTATGAATTCATTTGATTTTTCTCCAGAGCAGCTTGAACTCAAGCAAAAGACAATCAAGCGAAGCGTGGCTCAGCTGAGTATCCTTCGTATTTTTTCTTTTTTTGCATTGGGGGCTACGGTTATTTTGACCCTCTCCGAGCACTGGTGGTGGGCACTTCCCAGCCTGATTTGTTTTTTTCTTTTTGTTCGACTCATCAACCGGTTCAACCACCTCAAAGATCAGGAACGTATTTACCTTGCCCTGCAGCAGCTCCAAAATCAAAAACAGGCTCGTCAGGAAAGGAAACTGGGCTCTTTGGATGCAGGACTCGAATTTGCCGACAAGGCCCATCCTTTCTCTGGGGATCTAGATCTTTTTGGACCCCACTCCCTCTTTCAGCTCCTCAACCACAGCCATTCTCCAGCGGGCAAGAAAGCGCTTTCTGCGCTAATGGTGGCTTCCTTTGACCCCTCCCTAGCCCAGCAACGCCGCGAAGCGGTAGCCGAACTTCAAAAGAAACCAGCTTTCCTTCGTGCCATGGAGGCCATAGGCCTAGCTTTTGCTCAGGAGAAACAAGGTTCTTGGAAGCTCTGGCTTGAGCAAGAAGAGCGAAAAACCATCCTACATCAGGTTCTTGCCGTCCTTGGGCCTCTTGGCGGATTGTGCATGCTCGTATTAGTTATGCAAGGGATCCTCCCTCAAGCGCTATTGGGCGCTTGGATTCTGCTAGGCATCCTCGTGCTCGGGCTGGTTTTTGGATCCCTCAAGCGCGCGGCAGAAGCGATCCCAGTTGCAGCCACACTTCAGTCGCTACGATTGCGGGCGGAGGAGATTGAGAATACTCCTTTTTCAGCAACCCTGCTGCTACAGGAACAAACTCGCTTACTGGCAGAGGGGAAGCCCGCCTCCCAGCAGTTACAGGAGCTGGATACCTTGGGGCTATGGACTCAAAATCGCCTCAACTTTCTCTATTTGCCGATCAACCTGCTGTTTTGGACGGATTTTACACTTTTTATATGGTTGACCCAGTGGAAAAAAAAGGTGAGCACCTCCCTTATCCAGTTGCCCGAGACCCTGGAAGCTTGGGAGGTTTGGGTATCTCTAGGGAGCTTTGAGGTGGAGGTAGGCCATCCCGGTGTCGCCGCCTGGAGTCAAACCCCCATTCTGGAAGCCGAAAATGTATTCCACCCCCTCCTGCTTCCCTCCAAGGCCGTGGCGAATTCGATTTCCTTGAATTCGGATTGCAAGCTCGTGCTGCTCACCGGATCCAACATGAGTGGTAAGACTACCTTTATGCGTACGCTAGGCATCAATGCTGTTCTGGTCAACTTGGGACTTCGACCCTTTGCGGAGCGCATGACCCTAGGATCACTGCAGCTATTCACGAGCATGCGGAATACCGACAACCTCGGGGAAAGTGTCAGTTCCTTTTATGCGGAATTATTTCGAATTCGTACGCTACTGCAGCGCTTGGAAAAGGGGGAAACGATCTTTTTTCTCTTGGATGAAATCTTGAAAGGCACCAATACGCAAGACCGAATTTCCGGTTCGGAAGCGCTCGTTGCCCAGCTCCTGCCTTCTCAGGGTCTCGGCCTGATCAGTACCCATGACATTGAATTGGCATCCTTAGGGGAAAAAGAAGCGCGTGTGCAGAACTATTCCTTCCACTCTGAAATCCTCGATCAAGAGATTCTTTTTGACTACCGATTGAAAGAAGGGGCCTGCCCTAGTTTCAATGCACACAAACTGATGGAGTTGATGGGAATCAAGTTTATAGAGTCCGATAAGGATCGTAAACCCAAGGATTAGGCCTTGTTTGGGACCATTCCAAATCTATTTTTAGAGACCCTACTGCTTTCTAGTGGGGGATAGCTCCGATTTCAGGTTTAATCTGTTAATTTTGACTGATCTATGGACTCAACCCATCCAAATCCAATCTTAGGTGTACTCGGCGGCGGCCAACTCGGGCGTATGCTGATTCAGTCCGCCATCAATTACAACCAAGACATTCATGTCCTTGATCCCGATCCCAAGGCTCCCTGCAAGGACATTGCCCAAAAGTTTGTGGTCGGATCATTAAAGGATTATGCTGCCGTGTATGCTTTCGGCAAAGACTGCGACGTAATCACCGTTGAAATCGAAGCAGTAAATACGGAAGCACTACAGCAGCTTGCAGATGAGGGAAAGAGAGTATTCCCCCAACCCCATTTGCTCGCTTTGATTCAAGACAAGCGTACCCAAAAGCAGTTTTACTTGGAGCAGGGGATTCCCACTGCCGAGTTTATCCTTACTGAAAATAAAGCAGAGGTACGTGCCAATGCCTCTTTCCTTCCCGCTGTCAACAAGCTGGGGAAAGAAGGCTACGACGGCAGAGGGGTGCAGGTGCTTCGTAGCGAAGCAGACCTAGACCTGGCTTTTGATGCCCCAGGTTTGCTGGAAAAATTAATTGACTTTGAAAAGGAAATTGCCGTTACCGTAGCGCGCAACGAGCAGGGAGAGGTCATTGCCTATCCTGCTGTGGAATGCGCCTTTCACCCTACTGCCAATTTGGTAGAATTTCTTTTTGCACCT
>Ga0209551_1001037_pt1 | contig 10659 bp, 11 predicted proteins | sample LauGreSuBDMM15SD_2_FD_187568 | JGI IMG/M metagenome (GOLD analysis project Ga0209551, IMG submission 187568) | Freshwater lake microbial communities from Lake Michigan, USA - Su13.BD.MM15.SD (SPAdes) (version 3) | ecosystem: Environmental > Aquatic > Freshwater > Lake | place: Lake Michigan, USA... | reverse complement strand
CACCGGCTTTAGCTCAACCTCTTTCAGCCCCAGTCGAGTCGCCTCAGCCTCTGGCAGCCGAATGAAGGTTCCCGGCTCAGTCTCTACAACTACCATCGTCATCTCTGTCTCCTATGTCTCGGTTTACTATACGCAAACGACCCGGCGAAGGTTGGCCTTCGCCATCCCTCGACCGGGCCGTCTAAAGCGTCTGGACTACGCAGTCAGGTCGACTGTGCAGAACGCTTCTGGGTGCAATACACCGAACGCTGCGCGAGCTGACGCAACAAGAGCTACAAGACCCTTGATTGCGTAGTCGGAGTGTTGTGGGTACATTGACACTGTGAGCGGCTGGCGCTCCCAGACGATTGCCTTACGGAAGTCGCCTACGATGGCGTTTCCAACAGGCACAGCAGATGATACGACACGTGGGAGACCCCAGATCGTAGGGATAGATGCTGTTGCGGGCCCACCGAATAGGTAGGTGTCGTTAGCATCAAGCAGAAGATCGATCTTCTCATTATCCTCCGGGTGAACCAGTACGGCTGATGCGCGGCTGTTGCCTACCGTCTCGACCTTACGGATTGCCTTACGGATTGATGTGATGAGATCTGTATCGTAGGCCTGTGCCTGGACGTAACCGGTATTGAAAATACCAGTCATGTTTTCGCCAAGTCCGTTGCCGTTGATGATCTGATCTTCGAGCTCTTCCTGTACCGCGTAGGTGAGGAAGTTGTTAGCGATTGTCTCAAGCTGCGCAGCGTCCGCTAGAGCACGTGTCGAAGCTGGGATGAACGTACGCACATCCTTGACAACCGCAGTGTCCTTGATGAATGTCAAGGTTGATTCTGCAGCCGGGTCTCCTTCGGCGATCGGTGCCGCTGAGTTTACTGACTGGCCCGCAGTGATGCGCATTGCGCGTGCGAACTCGACAGCGTCAGACGATGTTGATCCGATCGTTACAAGGTTTAGGGCATTGAGACCACCACGGCCATACGCAATACCAACCGGAGCATAGCGGTCATTTGTAACCATCGCTCCTGCTGAAGTATCGGAAGATCCGAGTAGTGTTGCCTTGATTCCACCAACAGATACTGATGGTGAGTTGGTCAGCGACTTGGCATCCGGTAGACCGTTGCGTGTAGCGTCGTTGATCCAGTTCTTGAATGCTGGGTCTGCAAATAGCTTAGCGCCCGGTGTGCGAGCTGTTGATGTAGGTGTTGTTTCAACCTTAGCATCAGCCAGTTCTGTTCCGAGTGCGTCTACGGCCTTGCGGAGCTCAGCATCTGCTTTGACGGCCTTAGCGCCAGAGATTGCAGCCTCTACAGTTTCGCGCTCTTCTGTTGTAAGTGCGCGACCCTCAGTTGCTGCAGCTTCTGCAAGCTGCTTAGCCTGTTCGATCAGGTGCTTCATAGTGTTTTCTCCTATGGGTAGGTTTAGAGATCGGCATCAAGCTCGGCGAGCTCAATGAGTGTTACAGCGATCCCCGGATCCATCCCCTGCTCCTCGGCCTTGACCTCAATAGGTTCCTCGGACTTGGCAGGCTCTGCCGGTGTATCGAGCGAACTAAGAACCTCATCTAGCATAGCTTTTGCCTGCGCTATCAGGTTTTCGTTCTTCGTAGACAAGGTGCGCCCCGCCTTCGAGTTCTCAACTTCAATGGCAGCTACCGCCGCCTTAGCCGCAATAAGCTGCGTTGCCGGGTTTGCCCCCTTCAGCGTTGGTCCGGCCTCCAGGATGTTTAGCTCAAGCAGCTCATTGATCCCGTCAGCCCCTTTCTGCTCATTGATAATGTCATACGCGAAGCTGAACTCATTGACCACCCGTTCTGCCAGCAGCGTACGTACGGTCTGTGCTCTCGGTGTATCGAAGAAAGCTCCTCGGATTAGCAAGCCAGCTTCGGTCTCCTCAGCGCTAAGCGTCTTACCAATGAAGGACTCGGCGTTGCCCCAGTCGTGCGACCACACAATAGGTAGGTTCTTCCCAGCAGCTGCATACGCCGCAAGACTCTTTCCAAATGCCCCCGGCATAACCCGATCGCCCACTAGGTCCGTGTTTCCAAATACGCTAACTAGCGCCGTGAACTCGCCGTTCGGCGCTTCCTCAGATGCTATGGCCTTGACCTCAATGGTGTCGACCGGGAATGATTTTACGTTCATTTGTCTGGTACCCTCCTTCATAGATGATGTGCCCTCTTCCTCTTCTCCTTCAATACGCCCAGCCAGCGATTCCGCCCAGGCGCGGCCCGGATCTCCGCCCCACAACGCCCAAGCTATTCTACCAGCAGAAGGATAACCCTCTTCCCCCCTAGACCAGCCCTGACCCTGCTTGTCCACTTCGTGCCGAGCGAAATAACTAACCATTCGGCGTATTGTATCTTCCGACAGACGACGTCCGTTTGAGATGTCGCGAGCTCTCGCCACCCCGATCTCGGTTCCTCCGCGTTTGTACTCCTCCCGCCAACGCAAGCCCCGTAGAGCCTCCTCCTGCGCAGCTTCGGGTGCTACGAAGTCGCCCTCATCAAGCTTGACCGACCTCTCGCCGCCAACTGGTATTCCTTCATCTAGCGAAATGGCAACCATCTGCTCCAGAGCATCTTCACGGGATTCGTGGCAACCAATAACCTCACCATCTTCTTTTTCAACAGCCCAACCCGCGCACTCTGGGTTATCATTAGTCACAAAGTACGGCATACTAGTCTCCGAAGTCGCAGATACACGCGCAGTTAGCCGTCTCATCAATGTCCAAGTCCGGGTCACCCGGCCATCTTGCGCCATTTGAGAAAGTCTCACCCATAGCAACCGTCTCGCCGTTCATGGCTGCGTGCGATGCTCTAGGATTTCCCGAAGTCACGATCCAGGTCTTGGTACCCCTGTTGTTTGAGTACGCGCTTTCATTCCGGGCAAAGTTCGCTACCGACCCAGCAAGCGTGAAGCCAGCAGAGATCACTTCGTTCTCTGTCATCTCGTCAAACAAGCTATCCATAGCATCGAGCGCGTCGCCGTCTTCATCTAGTTCGCTCAGTGATCGCTGGATTCTCTCCTCCGTTGATCGGTTTACCTTCTTGGCAGTTGATAGCGCTACAGCAGCTAACCAGTTCTCAGCATTGTCTATGTCCCAGCTCCCGACAGTGGAAGCTGAGTTCTTCGCAGTCTTTCGCATAGCCGGCAGCAAGTCCTTAGCAAGCTCCTTATCGAAGCGTTGCCTATCGAACAGCTTACCCGGCTTAGCCTTTACCTCAACCAGTTCGCTCTTTTGAGCTCCGAGTCGGCTCAACACAGCGCGACGTTGCCGGTTCAGATTAGACTTGAAAATGCTGTTGAACTCCTCTGTTGCCTCATCTCTGATCTGCACATAAGTATCGCGACCTAGCGCAGACTTCGCCATTGGCATCGGCGCAGATCGTGTACCTAACAGTCTGCTGTCGGGCACGCTGTCCTGAGGATTGGCCTGACCACCTACCAACACGTTTAGCGGTGTCACCAGCTCGTCGCCACCTTCAATAGCTGTTAGGTTTAGTCGCGCACGTGCTTCATTTCGTGTCAAGTAAGGTGCCCCCACCGAAGCCTGCAACACAGCCGCCTGTTCCTCGAAGCTTCCTTTCAGCTTATCCGCGAGCATGAACTCGTAGTATGCGTCCGGTTCGTCGAACTCATAAAGCAGTTGCGCCTCGAGCTCTTCCTGAATAAGTGTCAACCACGGCGCTAATGCGTTCTGATACAGTTGTCTGTTCTGTTCTGTCAATGAGGCATACGTTGATGTGCCAAGACCAAGTAGACCGATGGGCACGCCGAAAGCGCTGGCCACGATCTCCCTAGCTAGCTGAGCAGTTTCAAGATACTGCGCGTCACGTGGCGAGAAGGTCTCCAGTGGCTTAGCAACCATTCCCTCCTCCAACACCGCAGTCTTTCCAGAGTTCTTAGCTCCTGTGAACGACGCGTCCCAGTCGGCCCGGAATCTAGATCTCGCCGTGTCTGACCACTGCGGTGCTCCAAGTGGTCTCTCAATAACCAGCGAAGCCCTAGCGCCTTGTCGCCACAAACCCTCTCGATGCTCAGCAGCCGCATACTGCTCAGCCAACAGCTGCCTAAGTGTTTCCAGTGGCGACAACCCCTTACGAGGGTCTTTCGGGTCATAACCGTGAATGTGGATAACTTCGTCCCTAGTAAACCGAACCGTCTGTTCCTTACCAACGATCTCGTACCCGTCTGGACGCAACCAGTTAGTACCGATAGGTTTTACCATTGTCGGCGGCACCCGCACCAGCGCGATCCGCCCATCTTCGTGACGTACCTTTACTCGTATCGCCTCATCAAAGATACACAGATCCTTGACAAGCGCCTCCATCCATCTTGATCTTGTCGTGTAGATGTCTGGACGCTCAATAGTATCTGTTACCGGACTACCCGTGATTCTCTCTCGCTGGTTGTCACCCAAGCGCCGATAAGCGTGCAGCGGTATCTGCGAGATGTTTCTCGCCAAGAAGTCAATAACCGTACGTACTTCGTGCTGGCTCTTATACAGCTCTGCGTAGTCGACCATCCTATCGTCAAATAGCCGTATGCTCCCGCCCAGGATTGCAGGGATAGGGGAAGTTGGTCGCACATTGAGCAGCCCGTCCCCGTTCTGAACGATTGCCATTACTGATTACCCCCCGATGATCTGTACGAACTCGATGTTACTCTTCTCAATAAGTATCTCGCCCGGTGCGGACGTTGCTTCCGCCCCAGGTTCGATGTACTCAGCTCTCTGCAGTACAACAAGCTGCCCAAGCTCCTTTACCAGAAAGCCGCGAAACGCAGCACCCGATTTCAGGTTTACTAGTACCTGCTTACTGTACGCAAGCTTCTTGTATGAACTAAACAACCGAGTTTACTCGCAGTCCCATACGAGGTACGTTATAACTGAACCCCCAAGAGTTTGAGATGTTGTTGTCTAGCGTCCCATTTTGGAAGTCGAAAGTTGACCAGTCTTCGCTTCCATTGTATAAACCCGCAATAGCAGTCATGTAAGGAGCGACCGAGTCTGGTACTCCCAAGCTAAAGTACGGATCGGTCAGTCCGCCGTACTCCATTGCCCAACTACCTAAGTTACCAGCCGCAGGATTTACAGGTCCGTATGCGAACCCAAACCAATGTAGGGTATTCGCTTCGATCGTTGTTGTTGTCGCAAGAGTGAACTGCGTATTGGTGCCGCCGCCACTGTCGCTTGGTGCAATGGTGAAGTAACCCAGGTCTTTATGTAGGTTGTTGGGATTTCCTGCTTCATTGCTGTTATAGATGTAGCCACGAACCTTTAGCCCACCGTTTCCTTGCGTGCTTGGCGGGTTGTACTGTTGCCCGACAATGAACTTATTGATCACCACATCCGATGCGAAGATGATCGGTACGAGGAAAGCGTTGTATCCCCCAATGCCCCCCTGTCCTACCTGATTCCGTGAGAAGTAGAAACGACCGGCCTGCGGGTTCTTGATAAGTGCCCGCTCTACGTCAAGCACATCCCCATTGATCCACTCTGTGCCGTCGTAGATAATGCCCTCTCCGAGCATTGGGTCGGTGATTGTGACATCAGTCAAACCGTTGATTGCGGTCGCACCGGCTCCGCCGGGTGCATAAAATGAGCTATCTGGCATTATCGAACCTCCAAGATTCGTACGTCTTGTCCTGCTTGATCTGAGATTGCGTACACTGTTGCGCCAAGCCGCAGGTCAAGCGTCCGCGCTCCGCCAGCTGGTAGCGGAGAACCGTTAGCCGTGGTCACGCCATTGGTGCCACCGATCCAGATTACCGAAGATCCGTTATTTAGGATTTCGTATGTTACGCGTCCGTCCTTACCACCCGCAGCGAAGTCGCCAACCGTAATGATAAGTGACGCCGCCGTTCCGACAGTTACCGCCGTTGCTTGTATACTCACAGTAGCTCCACTCCCCGTTCCTCATAGACCGACTTCCCGGTCAGCGACGTTCCTGCTAGCATCGCCGAGTTGATTGCCATAACCAGCGCAACCAGACCGTCGATGCGTGCCGTACTCTTCGCCTTATCAGGTTTGAGGTTACCAGCCGGGTCTGTGGATACCAGTGCCGCGTCCGCGTGCGAGGCCAACACCGGGTGATTGCCGTGACTTAGCTGTCCGGACACGATAAGCCGCTCGACCTCCTTCGTGGGAGCCGACATAGTGGCGAAACCCTGACGAGTCGGAGCCACCCGCATACCCTGCTCCGCTAACTCAACCACAAGCTGCGTTGAGTTCCAAGGGTCGTAAGCCAGCTCAAGGATGTGGAACTCTGTCGCGATCTTCTCGATCTCGTGCTTGATAAACCGGTAGTCGATTACGTTACCCGGCGTCAAGTTTAGTTTACCCTGTGCTGCCCACTGTCCATAAGGCTGTCGATCCCGCTTCTCTCTCTCAGCGATGTTGTCCGCAGGTATCCAGAACCGAGGGAACACCGTAAACCCGCCATCTTCCTCAGGGAATACCTGTACCAGCGCCGAGATGTCCGTTGTCGATGATAAGTCCAAGCCAACGAAACAAGGTCTCCCCTTGTAGTCTTCGATGTTCAGCTCTTTCTCCCCGCAAGCGCGCCAGGCGTCCATGTCGATCCAGCGCTGGACTTCTCGCGTCCAACGATTTAGGTAAAGCTGCGCGAAAGCTGTCTGGCGCGCCGGACTTACCTTTGCCTTTCTGATCTCATCTTCGAAGAACTCCGGCATTACCGTTGTGCCCAGCGATGGATTAGCCTTCGCCCAGGTCTTCGGATCGGTCCAGTCGTCTTCCTGTTCCGCCGAATAAATAACCGCCAAGAATGACGGGTCTTCCAGTTCCCCATTTGCAACCCTAACCGCGTAGTCGTGCTGCTCATAAGCGATGTGGTTGGGATCATAAACACCAGCAGTAGTAATGCCAATGACGATTGGCTGACGGCGAGCTCCCACTGATGAGCTAAGCACGTCCCAGATCTCTCGGTTCTTATGCGCGTGCACCTCATCTAACACCGCAATGTGCGCGTTGAACCCGTGCTGTCCGAGTGCCTCACCAGAGATTGTCCTTAGCACGCTTCCCGTTTTTGGCACCTCGATAAATGATCGCGCAGTCTTGCATCGCTTACGCAGAGTTGGCGACGCGTCAACCATTTTCCGTGCCGTGTCATAACAGATACGTGCCTGCGCCCGGTCTCGAGCGCCCATGTACACCTGCGCACCCGGTTCCCCGTCCGCAACAAGTCCGTATAGCGCCAAGCCAGCCGCTAGCGTCGTCTTCGCGTTCTTTCTCGGTACCTCCAACCACACCGTACGGTATAGCCGCGTCCCATCAGCCCGCTTATAACCGAATAATGGTCGAATAACTTCATACTCCATCCAAGGCATCAGCTGCCAAGGTTCTCCCGCACCTCGACCTTCTACAAGTCTGAGCAGCCCGAAGAACTTGACAGCACGATCCGCCGCGTCTTCGTCGTAGTACGCTCCGTCAAGAAGCTGCAGCCCAGCACTCGTAAATGTCGGTCTAGTCCAGGAAGTCTGTGTCATCTTCACCGCTGTCCGTCTGTATACGTGTCCGCGATGAAGGTGACAGCCCGAACTCTGCACCCAGTTGTCTTATGAGCGTCGCCGCGTCTCGCTGAATGCGCACCGCCGGATTGGTGACCACTCCATCGCGCCTTCCTTTTATCAACACGCCGCTTTTGTCTACAAGATCGGTTGCTTTTTGATACGTGACCACAGCGTTGCAGTACGCGGCGATTAGATCTACGTCCGCCACGCTTAGCGTGCCCATCTGTTTCAGTTGTGCCACAGTTCTTTTCCATACCACCTTCGCCTCATCGCTCAACCACTCAGGACACCTGGGTGTTCCTGTCTTGGCCTTCGGTTCCTTTTTATTGATCCGGTCAGGTCTAGCTGTCCCGCGCACGATCTTCAAATGCGTTGGAAGCGGAGCCGGTCCTCGTTTACCCATTGCCCGCACCCAAGATTACTTCGCCCTTGAATAGCACCTCGTCCGGTCTGCGCGGATTATCCACGATCGCCCCAGGCCATTTTGCTTTCAAATAAGCAATGGCTTCCTGCTCAACATCGCTAGTTCTGTATGCCACCGCGCCCCCGGCATTCGTTCTATGCGCGAACTTAGCCATCAACACATCTAGCCTTGCAACCGCCCCGTACTCCTTTAGATGCTGCGCCGTAAAGTCGTAGTCCTCTTTCAGCCTCAGCTTACCGTCGAACCGTGGTGAACTAGGCGCTACGTAAATAAGGTCACCCACAATAAAATGCCGAGTCTTCACTGGCTTCTCCGGGTCCACATAGAAGCGATTTGCAACCGGTGCTACGCCAGCCAGCTTCGCTCCGATCTGGTCAGCAACCCCTGACATCATCTCTATTGCCTGCAACAGAGTTATCTTCTTGTCTGACTTAGTACCAGCCAACGTAACGCCACCGAAGTCGTCGCTAACTTGTACGCAACCTCGACCACTGTTGTGCGCATCGTCCAACGCCCGGTTTCGGCTGTCGATAAGTCCGCCGCTTTCAACCACATTGACAGCGCCCGCTTCTTTATACTCATCAGCTTCGCCGTGCCCAACATACCATACGGCATTAGGCAGATGTGCGCTCATCTTGCCCACATTGCCAGCGCGCTTATGACTAATGATAGCTATCAGCTCATTTGCCATTATTCTTGCCTATCTTGAAGTCCTTCTTACCCGAAACCGCATCAGCTAGATCCTGTTCGCGTTCGGTCCGCTTCTTGCGGCCCATCGCAGTCTCCACAGCGTATGTGAAGCAGTCCTTCATACCCTTTAGCGAGTAGTACACAACGCTGAACCGGTATCCGTCCTTGTCTACTGGTTCGAGCGGCGTTACGCCGTGTACAACCAAGTATCCAGGGAAAAACAGCACCCACCCATCCTTACACTCAACGACCATCTCGTACTCCGGTACATCTAAATAACCTCCGCGCATACCGCGTCGGATAACCGGCATCCCTGACCAGACCTCGAAGTTGAACCCATCGCGATGGTACGGCAGTGCTGCGCTACGATTTACCACCCCGCTGGTCCAGGTAGACCCGTCGAGCATTTTCCACTCATCGGCCACGCGGTCCATAACCTCTACGTCCGCCTCCCAGATCTCTGGTGCGATTTCTTTTAGCATTTTGTCGAGATGCTCGGCCAGGTTTACAAATACGGCGTGAGTCTCTGGTTCTTCCGTCGCCATACTGGTCGGCCTGCAGCTCTCGCGTCCGTGAAATGGTTTACGCGGCGCCATACCGAAGGTTCTACTTGCACTATCCCAACCACCGGCTCGACCGGCGGTGCCCCAGCTCTTGATAGACAGCACTGCGTGTCGGATCTGTTTTACAATGTCTCTGTCCAGAGGCAAGTACGCCATAACCGGCTCGCCCGTCTCTTCGTCAACAACTACGCACGCCTTCGTCAGATTAGGTTTCTTATTCGGCACCGGAGTACCTACTAGTTCTGTTGCCTGCTCACCCGTCATTACCCGGGCCATTTTGATTACTTCGAGTTCCACTTAGGTGCCTCCGTCTTATTGGTCTTCTCGAGCGCCTTCACCAGCGCTTCGGCGTTACTGTCTAACTTCATTTTCTCTCTGTACTTCGTCAGTGCGTCCTGCGCATACACGAACTGATCGTTCGTCAGCTCGATTACCAGCATTCGGCTTGCCATACTGCTGAACCTTTTATTTAGCTCCGCGATGTCGCTAAGATCAAGCTCTTCAGCTTCCTCCAAAATGGCAGCTAGATCGGCCAAGTCGTCTTCGCTGTAAGCTGTCGCAGCCAATAACCGTTCTTCTCCGCGCACTTCTTCCAGAAGTTCCAACAGTAAAGCAGTGTCATAGCTTCCTAGGTCGTGAGTTCTGTTATCAGCCAACGCAAACGCCCTACTGACAGCCTCATCTTCGTCCACCCAAACAGCTGCGATGTGTGACCACCCTAAACGTATTGCAGCCTGGAGTTGGTGGTTACCCGCAATAGCCACTCCGGACTTCTCGCCAGTTCTCCGCACTACGATCGGTTTACGCTGTCCGAACACTTCATAGCTTTTCGTAACAGCGTCGACGTCACCCCGTCTTGGATTGCTTTCGGCGAGCTCGATCCACTCGACCGGTGTTAGCAGCTTCTCTAAACCTTCCGCGTACTGTCCTCTCACTTCTTCTTCTCCTTACTTACTTCTTGGAGCAAAGTGATGAACGCTTCGCTGGTGCCCTCTATCTTCTTCCGGTTCTTGTACATCGTCATCTGGTCATTGACCCAACCGTAGATCGCTATCGGGAGCTCCGCCCTAAATGTCCGAGTCTCGCGTGTCTGGTACTTATCAGCTAGATCGTCAAGTGACGGCTTATTCTTGTTATTCAAAGTCTCAGTCTTAGCAGCAGCACTATCCATTTCGCGTTGCTCCAGCACAGCTTCCTGTAGATTGTCGACTTCGTAGCTCGCAGCTTCCAGCAGATCCGGTGTTGCGCGCATTTCCTCAAGCACTGCAGCTAACTCATCCGCGTCGTACTCACCCAGATCGCTAACCCGGTTGTCCGCTAGCGCATAAGCACTAGCCGTAGCGCTGTCGTCATCAACAAACACCGCAGCGATGTGCGTCCATCCTAAAGCACGCGCAGCTTGTAGTTGGTGATTGCCTGCAATCACAATGCCAACCGGTTGACCATCCTCTTCGCC
>Ga0209551_1001031_pt1 | contig 10695 bp, 8 predicted proteins | sample LauGreSuBDMM15SD_2_FD_187568 | JGI IMG/M metagenome (GOLD analysis project Ga0209551, IMG submission 187568) | Freshwater lake microbial communities from Lake Michigan, USA - Su13.BD.MM15.SD (SPAdes) (version 3) | ecosystem: Environmental > Aquatic > Freshwater > Lake | place: Lake Michigan, USA... | reverse complement strand
AACTCTCCATTGTATGTTGTCTACTATTATAAGTCAGTCCACCAGTAAATTATACCAATGAACCACCCCATTCTCAGGTTAATCTTTTTTGCCTTACATCACTTCAAAGAACTTGCTTCCAGACATTTCTGGAAAATAGCGAGACCCTAGTCCCAAATGCGAGTGCAAAGATCGGGTTTTGTTTTTTCTTTACAAAACTCAGTCTTGAAAAAATTGGTAAAATCTCGAAATCAACACTTAAAATATCCCTTCCCTCAAGACATATTCTTGAACGGGAGTGCAAACATAGCGCACCCATCTAGATTACGCAAGAATTTGACCAACAAAAATTACAATCCCCCACACAACTGGAATTTATTAGCTAAAAATCAGAGCTTTGCTTTTTTATACAAGGGCACCGTACTGCAAGGCTCCCCAAATAGTAGACTTTTGGCCTCCCCCTGCAACAAAGACACCAAACGACCATAGGCGAAAAGCGGAATCGCAACCTTACTACATCCTTTGATGACCACAGATCGATCTTTAAATGATGCTAGCGGAAGCTTTGACAAGGTATCCTCCACAATATACTGCTCTAATGCCTCCAAATCTCCCACGCAATACCCTCTTACCTTTCCCTCCAAATAAGTGCAAACGAGCATAAAAGCCCAAGTGGGAACTATCGCATCAGCACTACAGGTCACTGCCACCCACTTGCCCTCAAAGGAATTCCAATCCCTGGCTTTCAAAGCAGCACGAAACTCCTTTTCGCGAAGCACCAAGCCCTGCTCTAAATAAGCTGCTAAATCAAACACCATTCGCTCCTCCTGCGGATAAAATTCCTCCATATTTAAGGATACGATAGAACTGGCAGTAACTCGATTAATCAACTCACTCATAGCTTTAGTAACGGATTCTTAGTGGATTGCAATGCCTTAAACTCCTTTAAATAGTTGGGTACAAAATAGGCAAGGTCCTCCCATTCTTGGCGAGCATGTTTTTCAGATGCCAATGCCCCCATATTTTTTGCCGAAAGGGAAATCGCCCAATCGGCAATAAACAGGGCATTGCAATGCTTTATTTCTTCCTTGACTTTCTCTACTCCATCGCCAACAAAATAGACTCTTCCCTTTTCCAAAATTGAATCGAAAACTCCTTCCTCCAAAACCACCGCCTCAATTGGACTGATTTCTTGAAGAGAATCCCCGAAGGTTTGCGTGTACACTTCCTTTCGACGTGCATCCAAAACCGCTACCAGATACTCTCCCTTGGCTACGCTCTGGCTAGCTGCCATGGCTTGTAACGTGTTAATACCTATCAAAGGAATATCTAAAGCATATGCAATCCCTTTGGCAGTAGAAACTCCAATCCGTAGTCCCGTATACGAACCCGGACCTTGGGAAACGGCAATTGCAGCCAAGTCAACCAAGCGCAAATTCGCCTGTTTCAACACTGCATCCACCAAGGACACTAACTTTTCTGCATGAGCTCCAGGCTCCTTAATTTCAGCCAAAGCAAGCAACTCCCCCTGTTCGTGTATCGCTACCGAACAAATGGATGTAGAAGTTTCTATGGATAAAATAAGAGCCATCCCAAACTACTTGCTTGATCCTAACAACACCTTGGACATCCGAGCTGGCGTAGCGAAGTATTCTTTAGCCAATTCAATCACAGGATCCCCTTGAAGACTTGCCTCAATCATCCCCTCCTGAAAATAATATCTAGATACAATTTCTTCACTAAGAATCTTCTTGATCTCTTTTTTATGGGTATCCAGGTCATTCTCCTTACTGTGGTTGACCTTGGATTTGATTTGTTCCAACTGCTCTTTTACTTCGTCAAAATAGGACTCCTTTGCCAAATATTTTTCCATATCCTGAACAGACTTTTCGGAATAGGTGGTGTAATCGTATTCTTTACCCTCCAAAAACTTTTTAAAGTCTGCAAAAACTTCCTCAGTGACCTGAAATGCACTTGGACTCGCTAAAGTCGGGTACTTGTAAAAATAGCTGGTCGCAAAATCAAACACATGGTTGCCCGCCACCAAGGTGTAAGAAATGGGCGCATATCCTTTTTCAGTTACCTTTTCGTCAGGCTCAATCCCTGCACCATCTAAGACAACCCTCCCATTGGCGGTTTTGAAGGCCTTTCTTAAGGAGTCTGGGACAGTTCCAGCGGAACCATCCTCCCGCGATTTCGCATAGTCAATAGCTTGAATACAACGGCCACTTGGAATATAGTACTTGGCAGTAGTGATTTTTATTTGGGTATTAAAACTTAAAGGTAGCGTCGTTTGCACCAAGCCTTTGCCAAAGGACTTCTGCCCCAGCAACACGGCCCGATCGTAATCCTGCAAGGCACCGGCCACAATTTCAGCCGCAGAAGCACTTCGCTCATTGATCAAGACAATGACCCCAATTTTGGTGTCTACAGGCGTCTTGTTCGTTTTGTAGGTGTAATTGACCTGCTGCAATTTCCCAATGGTTTTCACCACCTCCTTGCCCTTCGGAATAAATAAGTTGACTATTTCTACCGCCTCATTGATCAGTCCACCTGGATTGTCCCTTAAGTCCAAGACAATTTGGGTTACTCCTTGAGCCTTTAGGTTCACCAAGGCATTCCGAACCTCCGCAGAGGCGTTGGTTGTAAAATCGGAAAGTTTAATGTATCCCGTCTTCTCATCCAACTTCCCATAAAAAGGAACATTCTTCAGACTGATTTTTTTTCGATTCAACGAAAATAGCAGCGTATCTTCTCCTCGTTTCACGGTTACCGTCACGCCGGTATTCGCCGGACCTTTCAATAGTTCGGATACTTCTCCCGTAGTTTTTTTCAGCACAGAAATACTGTCCACCTTCAAAAGAAGGTCCCCAATTCGAATCCCTCCGTTTTGAGCAGGGAAACCCGTGTAAGGCATGATCACGATATTTCCTTCTCCTCTATTGCCAATCAAAGCTCCCACTCCAGCATATTCTCCGGTGGTGAGCATTCGGAAATCATCCGACTCCTCCTCGGGAATGTATTCCGTATAGGGATCCAGCTCTTCCAACATGGCCTGAATTCCCACTGTCAATAATTGCTCGGGATCAATTTGGTCCACATAGTAGGTGTCCAACTCTCGAATTAGAGAAGCAAAAATGTCAATGCTCTTGGCAATGGCAAAAAGCCGGTCATTCTTCGTTTGAAAAGCTACTACCCCACCCAATACAAGTAGGGCAGCAAGCCAAAGTACTACCGGACGCTTAATTTTTTGAATCATGTTTCGCTAAATTTTTAGACAATTCATTTGGTAATTTTTGAAGCACCAACTTTATTTTTGGCTCAATCTCTTCAAAACTCATTTTTGCCTCTCCCACAAACACAAAACCTAGTAGAAGTCCGGCCGGAGGAAGAAGTGACTTATTTAGCCTATAGGCTTCTTTCAGCCTCCTTTTGATGTAATTTCTCCCTGTGGCTTTTTTAATTTTCTTTTTTGAAACAGAAAAAAGGACCTGGTTGGAAGTACCTTCCAATCCCTCCCCAACCCAAAATACAATCTTGAATGGGTACAAAAAAAAAGAGGAACCTTTTTCGAAAAGTTCCTTTATACTTTTTTCGGCATGAAGCCGCTCTGATTTTGGAAGTGAATACTTCATTGCAAGAAAGCTTTCGTATGGTAACATACGAAAAACAACTCAAAGAATTACTTCTTCAATGTCTTTTCGTCAGACACAGACAGTTTATGTCTGCCTTTTGCTCTTCTGGCTCTCAATACCCTTCGGCCATTTGCAGTCGCCATTCTTTCTCTGAATCCGTGCTTATTCTTTCTCTTTCTGCGAGAAGGCTGAAATGTTCTTTTCATGATCGAATATCTTTAATCTAGTTGCTTTCTTGACTTTCCTCTTGGAGATTGCCCCCAAAAAGGATTGCAAAGATAAGTACCATTTTCTTAAATACAAATCGAGGCCCTACATTTGTTTTAGTCCTACCCAGAAAAATGATCCATTACAAAATCTCTTGCCCGAATCCTGCGTCTCAATTTCTCCAAATTGAACTCGGATTTCATTGCCAGGCCCAAGAACGGGTTAACCTTCAACTCCCAGCTTGGAGAGCAGGAAGGTATCAAATCGCTAATTACGCCCAAAATCTACGAGGATTTACCGCATCAAATTCAAAAGGGGAATCCCTCCCATTCACAAAAACAAGCAAGGATCGCTGGGAATTCTTCGCTTTGGAAAGCACAGCCATCCAGGTTACTTACAGCTATTGGGCTGGGAAAATGGACGCCGGTAGCGCTTGGGTGGACGATCAGCAAGTATATATCAACTTGGTCAATTGCTGTTTTGAAATCCTAGGAAGAACTGAGGAAGCGATTGCCGTTCAACTGGATTTGGAAGACTACCCCCACCGCGTTGTAACGCTAACCCAAACGGAAGCCTCCACTTGGATGGCTGAGAATTACCAAATCCTGGCAGATGCGACGGTCTTGGCCGCAAAAAAGCTACACCGTGAAGCCTACTCGGTCGGATCCACCCAGTTCCATACCTGGTTTCATGGGGAGATCCATTTTGACAGCACTTCCTTTGTCCATCAACTTCAAGCATTCACCACTAGGATGATGGAAGATTTTGGAACCTTCCCCGAACCTGAATACCAGTTCATCTTTCAGCTCCTTCCTTACCCACACTACCATGGCGTAGAGCACCGCCGCGGCACCGTGATCGCCTTTGGCCCAGCCGCCTCCCTCCAGGAGACAGAGGCACTCGAAGAACTCCTGGGTATCAGCTGCCACGAACTCTACCATGCCTGGAATGTCTGTCGCATTCGGCCAAAAGAACTCCTCCCTTATGATTTATCTCGGGAAACCTACACGCAAGCAGGCTTGGTGTTGGAAGGGGTGACCACCTATTTCGGAGACTTGTACTTACTGAAGTCAGGGGTATATGACCTGTCTACCTACCTCCGTCATTTGGAGAAAATCGTACAACGAGAATCCCAACACTTTGGCTGGAAAAATGCGTCTATCCAAGAATCCTCCATTGACCTTTGGTTGGATGGCTATGTGCTGGGAGTTCCCGATCGTAAAGTAAATATCTACAGCCATGGCGCGCTGATCTGCCTATGTCTTGATGTTTTACTAATGCAGGAAGGCAGTTCCTTAGCGCAAGTCATGAAAGGAATGTGGAAAAATTTCGGCCTCCCGTTTAAAGGGTACGAACTCCAGGATTTTGAAAAAGGAATTGCAGACCGATCTGCTGAACCTGAAAAAATCAGGCAATTCTTTGATGCATTCGTGCGCGGGCGAGAAGATCTTTTTCCAGTTTTCGAAGATTGCCTTGAGAAGCTGGGGATTTTAATTCGAAGTGATGAAACGGAAAACACTGTTTTCAATGCAATCGGCATTCAAGTGAATGCGCAGCAGGTAATCCAAAAAATCCATCCCGAAAGCATTGCCTACAAATCCTTGATGGAAAGCGACCTGTTAGTCAGTATTACGGACAACTCAGAGACTGCCGAATGGAACATTGAGGTAGCCCGACAAGGAAGGAGGGTTCACCTTTCGATTGCCCAGGAAGCGCAAGACTTTTACCCACAGCTGCGTTTGGAAGCAGGCCCAAGTACTCCACTTAGAAACAACTGGATGCAATAAAAAAGGAGGGTATCGCTACCCTCCTTTTTTTATTAGTTGTTTTTATGCTCTTTAACCAGAAGACCTAGAAAAGATGTTTGACGTTCAAGAAAATGGGCTGTGGACCGTGGACCGCCTGCAGACCGTGGTCTGTCAGCTGTTAACAATTATCCGCCACTCTCAAACTTCATTCTAATCACCTAGCAAAATTGCGGATAATTCAATTAGTTAATATCAGCGTCCGTTACAGGAACATTGAGCTCAAGTGAAGTCACTTTAGCCTCCAATGGCACTGGAATCTGTGGGGATTTGATGGTCCAAGACATCGGAAGCAATACTCCGTTCTTGGCCTGGTAATCTCCATAGTACGTATCTCCAGAAGCTGGATTCTCGTACTTCACCTTCAATCCTGAATCCTGCGCATAGTAGTTGATCAACTTGGCGCCTGAAGCTGCCGTAATGATCACCTTGTAGGCTGGTTTTCCTTCTACATCTTTCAAGCCATCTAGCGAAACAGTGTAACCATTGGCCTTGTATACCGCCTCAGGGAAAAGGTAGGAGTTCAATTGTGCTTCGGCTAGTTGAGCAGGGGCCATTTCAATTGTATTACCCTGCACAGACATGGATCCTTTGCCATTGGCTAGGCTCGTCTTTTGCATCACATTGCCTGCAATGGAAAGCTTCTGTCCATAGCGGCCGTTTTGAGAATCGTACACAAAAGCGATGGTCAATGGAGTGCCCATGACGTTGGCATCCATGCTGATTTTAGCGGATTTCACAGCAGCTACTTTTTCTGCCCCGCCTACAGCGATCAAGTAATTCTCTAAGACTTTCTCAGCTGTCATGGCTGCATCAGCCACCAGCTGCTTGGCTGGTTCGCCCATAATATCGTATTCCATCACTTCTCCAAACTGGGCCAATTTCTCCTTGATCTCAGCTCCATTCCCTACGGTGGTGATGATAAACTTATCCGGCTCAATCAATCGCTTGGCTGTAGCATTGATATCTGCTACGGTGTAAGAGTTCAACTTCTGCAAATAAGTCGCATAGTAATCCTTAGGAAGATTGTAACGCGCGGTATTCAAGGCAAAGTTGGCCACCGTACCGGGTTGCTCCAAGGATCTTCCAAAGCTACCTGCAAGCTCTGCTTTGGCTTTGTCCAATTCTACTTGAGTGACTCCTTTTTCTACGAGATTTTTGATTTCATAGACAAATTCGTACACCGCAGAGTCGGTTACTTCGCTGCGTACAGATGCTGAAGCTGAAATAGTTCCAACCAATTTATCGGCATCAATGGAAGAATAGGCACCATAGGTAAAGCCTTTGTCCTCCCGAAGGTTCATAAACAAGCGTGAGGCAGAACCTCCACCCAAAATCTGGTTCAACAACCTACTGGAGATGTAATCGGTATCGCCAATTTTCATAGCTACAGGCTGCGTCACATCGATGACGGATTGCACAGAAGAACTACGGTCCACAAGAGCTACCGCCTGCTTGGCAGCACGTACTGGCATCGGGTAAGTGAAGGTTGGCACCACTCCCTTCTTCCAAGTACCAAAATACTGATTCACCACCTTTTGTGCCTCAGCCTTATCCATATCCCCTACAATTGCCAAATAGGCAATATTGGGTTTGAAATAGGTTTGGTAGTAGGCCTTCACATCTTCCAAGGTGATATTCTTGGTAGTTTGCTCAGTTTGAGACTCTCCGTAAGGGTGATTTTTTCCATAGAGCACTGCGCGAGAAAGTCGCGAAGAAATCGCCTGTGGATCGTCCTTGGTAGTAGCAAGGCCAGTTAGGGACTGCTTCTTCAATTTATCCAATTCCGGCTGAGGGAATACAGGATTGAAGAGCACGTCCGCCATCAAATTCAGCACTTTTCCTTGGTGCTTTTTGAGGGAGGAAACAGAAACTGAAGTTGCAGAAGCACTAAGGCTCGCCCCAATGAAATCAATTTCTTGATCCAGCTGATCTTTAGTTCTATTTTTAGTTCCTCCCATCATCATGTCCCCGATGAAGGTGCTGAGTCCTGCCTTGTCTCCTTCCAGAATATTATCTCTCTCCAACACTAGCGTGAAGGAGACACGTGGTAGTTTGTTGTTTTTTACCACAAACACTTTCAATCCATTGGCAAGCGTGAAGGTTTCCGCCTCCCCGATCTTGATTTCAGGAGCTGGACCAGAAGCAGGTAACTTACTTCTATCTACCTGGGCAAAGGTGATCCCCGTGGCCAGTAGCATAACTAGTATTCCTAATGCAAATTTTTTCATGTCTTTTCGATACGTTTAGTCAACGAATTATTCAGATACTGGCTTAGCTGATTTCGGTAAATAGTACAAGACCACGCGTCCAGTCAGGTCCATGTAGGTTTTGGCTACCCGCTGAATATCTTCCTTGGATACTTTGGAGTAGGCCTCCATCACCTGGTTGATGTAATTGGTGTTTCCAAAAATTACTTTGGCTTCTGCCAAGTTCTCAGCAATACCTGCTACCGTAGAATTACCACTCACGATGTTATTTTCCATGATGTTTTTCAACTTGGTAAACTCCTCATCGCTGATGCCTTGATCCTGAACCTGCTTGATCAATTTGTCTATTTCGGTCTCTAGATCTTTTGGATCTACGCCCATGTTGGCAATGCCATACATCAAGAATACCCCACCGTCTTCCAATTCAAGAGGAATAGCTGCTACCACTAAGGCTTTTTGCTGCTTATCCACTAGCTCCTTGGTCATCAAGGAAGATTTGCCACCAGTCAAATAGGTAGAAAGCAAGGATAAGGCATAGCTATCTGGATGATTTCTTGCAGGCAAGTTATAGGCCTGAATTACTGCTGGAATCTGAATGTTGTCGTAGATGATGTCACGAGTCTCGGTTAATTTTTTAGGCTCCTTGATGTTTGGTCGGTAGACCGCCTTGGTACCCTTCGGAATTTCGGAGAAGTACTTGCGTACCATAGACTCGGTAGTGGCGTAATCAAGGTCACCTGCGATAGTAAGCGTCGCATTGTTTGGCACATAAAAATCCTTGTAGAACTGCTGGAATTCTTCAATGGTCGCTGCATTCAGGTGATCCATGGAACCAATTGGTGCCCACTGGTAGGGATGCGTGGTATAGGCTCTTTTCAGTGTTTCAGGTAGGATGGTTCCGTAAGGTTGATTCTCGTAACGCTGTCTGCGCTCCTCCTTCACCACTTCACGCTGGGTCTCTACCCCAGTCAAGTCCACTTTGGAGTGGAGCATGCGCTCACTTTCCATGTACAATGCCAAATCCAATTCATTGGAAGGGAGCAACTCGTAGTAGTAGGTGATGTCGTTGGAAGTGTAGGCATTGAGCGTTCCTCCTCGACTTTGAATGATGTTCATGTATTGACCGCGGTCAATATTTTCAGAACCTTCAAACATCAGGTGCTCAAAAAAGTGAGCAAAGCCTGTACGCTCCGGGTTTTCATTTTTAGAGCCCACATGATAAAGTACGGAGGTCACCACAATAGGTGTGGTTTTGTCCTGGTGCATGATGACATGCAGCCCATTGTCCAAGGTAAATTCCTTGAATTCGATTTTTGTTTGAGCGGACAGCGGAAGGATAATCGATCCCAAAAGAAGGCCCAAAAGGAGAATTTTTTTCATAAGAAATTGTATGGGTAGTTGACTGATTGATACGAAACGGAAGAAATCTAAATTAGGTTTTTTTTAACTGGTAAACACAACAACAGGATCAGAACTGATTGTATTTTCCACCAAACGTATGCCAAAATACAAAAGCTGGGATTCCATTGATTTAATGGTGATGGTCAAGTTAAAGCTGTTCAAAAGCGAACATTAGTTTACAAAAATGTCCGCTTGGCGCTGCTAAAGAAGTACTCTAGGAAGGCAAATGGGGGGATCAGGGCTTCAATCGCTCCAAAATCTCCTTCGCCTCCTGCCACTTCAGTCTTGGCCCAAACTGGCTGACGATTCTAGAGCTGGCCATGGAGGCTAGCTTTCCACTTTCTGCATAGGAATGCCCGTTGGTGATGCCATACAAGAACGCCCCCGCAAACATATCTCCGGCCCCGTTGCTATCAATGGCATGAGTCGGATACGCTTCGATGTCGATGAAGGTATCGCCATCAAAAATCATGGCTCCATTTTTCCCCATCGTGATCACAAAGTGCTTGGCAGCTTTTTTCATCTCTTCACGCGCCTCGGCCAAGGTGGGCTTGCCAGTGTAAAGCATGGCTTCTTCTTCGTTGGCAAAAAGAAGATCTACGCTGGGCCCAATCACATCGTCAAAGTTGGCCTTGAAGTATTTCACCATCGCAGGATCCGAGAAGGTCAAAGCCACTTTCGTTCCTGCCGCCTCGGCTACCTTCTTGGCATGAAGCATGGCTTCCTTCCCATTGGGAGAGGTTACCAGGTAGCCTTCGATAAATAGATAGCTGGAATCTTGGATCGCCGCGTCGTGCACATCTTGGCTGGAAAAATTCTGGGTGATCCCTAAAAAGGTATTCATGGTCCGCTCCGAGTCTTCGGTTACCATCACGAGGCACTTGCCTGTGACACCTTCTTCCAGTTGCGCAGGAGCAAGGGCAATATCCACTCCAGAATCAATCAAATCCTGCAGGTAAAAGTGGCCCAATTCGTCATTGGCTACGCGGAAGCAGTAGAAGGATTTTCCTCCAAACTGGCTTACCGCAACTACGGAATTGGCTGCGGATCCACCTGCCTGCTTTTTGGCTTCAGCATGGTGGATTACCTGCATGAGGTGATTTTGGCGCTCCTCATCCACGAGGGTCATGAGGCCTTTTTCTACCCCATTGTCCGTAAAAAACTGGTCGGTGACCTTAAACTCAATATCTACCAAGGCATTTCCGATGCCTGTTACGTTGTACTTTTTCATTCGCTAGTTTGGTGGAGGTTTTGATTGATCTGATTGAATTGGTGGAACAGTTCCACGCTATTAGTTGTTTTATTAAGGCCCTTATTGGGATGATTAGTCAAAAATAGGGTGTCTTTCGAAGGGTTTTTCTCGGTCAAAAAGGAAGCGGTAGGTGTGGTGGGTCTTGTAAATTTTGGATATCAATTGTTCACAAACACGCATCATCTTGGGGTTGAAGTCCCCAATCC
>Ga0209551_1001025_pt1 | contig 10716 bp, 8 predicted proteins | sample LauGreSuBDMM15SD_2_FD_187568 | JGI IMG/M metagenome (GOLD analysis project Ga0209551, IMG submission 187568) | Freshwater lake microbial communities from Lake Michigan, USA - Su13.BD.MM15.SD (SPAdes) (version 3) | ecosystem: Environmental > Aquatic > Freshwater > Lake | place: Lake Michigan, USA... | reverse complement strand
AGCCATGGTGTTCCGCGGTAAAAAACATTAACAATCCACCAATCATTGGCTGGAAAATAACCATGATCTGCATAGAACAAGTTTGAAAATTCCAGATCGGCTTGAGGGAAAAAACTGAAAACAATACCGGCAAATGCAAACAACACAAAACATCCGGGTGCGCAATGCCAATTTCTAAGGATTGAATTTTTCATGGGTTGGTCTTTGCTATTTCTGGCGACTTAATGATTGAAAGGGGCCCGTGAACCGCCAAAATTTCCCAATCTGGTGGCCAATAGGGCTGGATATTTTTAACCAATGCCAACTCACCTGGCATAGGCTCACGCCTTGGTGACTCTTGTTGGCGATATGTGGCAAACGAAGGCAAATGAACACCCCACTGAACCACAACTCGCTGGTCTTCTTTGAACATCATTGCCAGATCGTGCGCAGGCGCTTGCAGCGTACGCGACCACCAAGGCAGCGTGACCATCGACAACACAAGGGATTGATAAAGTGCCAGTGTGAAAAATGAATAGCTTGTCTTCACTTTTAAATTCACTATCTTGCTCACTCGAAGAAAAAATATAAACGCAGGTGCCACATAAATGATCAGGGGCAAGGCAAAAATCCATACCTTCATATCTGTTTGAGGAGAGCCTTCTAGCAAAGCTTTGTAGTAGGGGTCAGAGACCCATTCGGGATAGTCCTGCAAATAGCTTGGACCCATGATCAAAATGGACAGGCCCAAGAGCGCAAGTAGCCAAGTCAGGATCCAAGTTAAACGACTTGCATGCAAAGAGGAGTAAGCAATGATGAAGCACATTGCAGGACCTGCATACAGCAAATAGTGAGGTAGCTTGGTATTGGCCAGCGTGAAAAAAACAAAGACAAACAAAAACCAAATCCAACAATATTTCAGAAATGGGTTTTCCCAATGCGTTTTAAAATTTCCTAACGCTCTCAACCACAAGGCCGACCAAGGCAACCAGAGCAGAGGCAATGCAATGAGAAAGTAAGACCAGTGCCCAGAGTGGCCTTCCATGCTTCCCATAAAACGCTCAACGTTGTGCTTGAGCAAAAAGCCTTCAATAAAATGTCTACCGTGCCTTAGATAGGCATAGACATACCAAGGTAAAGCAACGACAGCAAAGACAAGCCAAGACCGCAGATTCAATATGAGAAGCTTAATTCGCAAGCGGTAAGCAGGTGCAAAAAGCCAATAAATTAAAAGCGTACCCACTGGCATGACCAATGCCACCGGTCCCTTCACCAAAAAGCCCAAGCCCACCCAAAGTGCAACTCGCTGCCCCGCCCATGCATGGTTATTTTCGAGCGATCGCCAAAGATCTAAGAAAATCAAAACGAAAAATAAACCCAGTAGTGCATCGGCAGTGGCGGTTCTGGCCATCGCCCATGGACCCAGGCTGGTTGCCGAAACAATGGCGGCCATCACTGCAGCATGGCCCCCCCACTCTTTCTGAGCGAACCTGGCTAGGGCCAAGCTTGCAAGCCATCCCGACAATGCAGAAGGCAAACGGAAAGCAAACTCATTGAGTCCAAAGATGGCTACACAAATAGCTTGAAACCAATAAACACCAATGGGTTTGTCAAAACGATCGATACCATTCAAGGTGGTATGGCCCCAATCTTGAGAAACCAGCATTTCTCTGGTGGCCTCTGTGAATGCGCCTTCGTCAACATCAAAAAGAAGCGATTGGTCTAAACCCAAAAGAAACAATCCCAACAGAGCCATCGCGCCAACCTGCCAAGCCAAGTGGTGAGAGTGATTTGAATCAGTTGGCTGCATGCCATCCCTCATTCATATTCAGGCTGGAAGAATGCAAAGTATGATAAGAATTGAACTTGCCAGCATCGTAGTAGGTGCGCATCAAAATCTCTGCAATCACGCCAGTAGTGAGCAATTGAAGACCGCTCACTACCGCAAAAAATCCCAAGAACATCAAGGGACGATTGCCAATTGACTCGCCTAAAAACTTCAAGATGCCTAGGTAGGTCAATATAAGCAGTCCAATGCCCGTCACAATGCTGCCGAGACCGCCAAAGAAATGACCAGGACGCGAACCAAATCGCAAAAAATAATGGATCGACAGCAAGTCAAGCAAGACCCGAAAGGTTCTAGACAAACCGTACTTAGACTGACCTTTGGTTCTAGGAAAATGAGCGACTGGCACTTCGGCCATGCGCTGCGGTGAGGTGACAGTGGCAAGCCAAGCGGGAATGAATCGATGCATCTCGCCGTAGAGTCGAACTTGGCGAAGCACAGATGCTCTGAAAGCCTTCAGGCTACAACCTAAATCTTGAAAGTGAAGTCCACTGACATTTCGGATAAGACGGTTGGCTATTTTAGAGGGCACTTTTCGAAGCCAAAAACCGTCTTGACGTTTCTGCCGCCATCCTGCCACCATGTCGAGATCTTCAGTCAATAACTTGTGAACCAATGCAGGAATATCCTGGGGATCGTTTTGCAAATCCCCATCCATGGTCACGATCACATCGCCTCTTGCTGCATCGATGCCAGCCTGCATTGCTGCTGTTTGCTTAAAGTTTCTGAGAAGTCGGATCAATCGAATATGAGGCCCCACCTCTTTTGCAGCTTTGCTCAACTGCTCCCAAGTGGCATCACTGCTGCCATCATCGACAACGATCAACTCCCATGAAAAAGCATAGTTTTTCAAAGCTTGATGAACAGCAAAGATCAAATCAGCAGCAAGTTCCTCTTCATTGAACATAGGCACCACCACAGAGAGGGTGTGAACCATCAAATTTGATTTAGCACTTTTGAGAGTCAAAACATTAGACATGAGAACTGCCTCTGCTTGAATCAATTTTGGTTGCGAATAATCCGTGAAAAATTATAGAAATCAAAGCACCCAAAAGAGAAATAGAAAGGAAAAACAAATGAGAAAACAAAACAGATGCCATAAGGTGTTTCATATCGGCCCAAGGCAATCCCAGCCCTGCCCATACTGCAGCCTCGTAAGTTCCCAAACCAGCGGGGCCTGTCAGTGGCAACAAAGCTGAAAGTTCTCCAGTCAATGCACCATCAAGGCATTGAAAGAGTGGCAGTCCAGTGAGGCTTTGCAACATGATGGCAACAACAGCAAGCTTGCAAAACCAGTTTGCGGCAGAACAAGCCCAGCCCCAAACATCAGAACGTTGATGAAGAAAAGCTCGCAATTGGCGAATGATGAAAAGACGTGACCGCAGCAGCCGAAGCCAATACTTCTGCGTTAACACGGCCAATACAATGCAACACAAAAAAATCAGCACTCTGACTTCTGGTCGGAAGAACGGCAAAATTAAAAAAGCCATTGACAGAAGCACGACAGCATCTTGCAATCTCAACCAAAGCAAGCTGCGAATGCATTTCTGCCAAGAAACATCGAATAAATTTCTAACCAAAACTGGGTAGCCCAACTCACCGACTCTAAAGGGAACCAAAATAACGGCTGCATTGTGTAAAAAGATAAGGTGCAATGCTTGGAAGAAATTGATCTGACCTTGCGATTTCCACTCCAAACGGAATCGGATGGCACGAAAAATAAAACTGAGCACCCAACCTAATGCGCACAAAAATACCAAAGATAGGGGCAACTCTACATAACGGCTGTAGGTTAAATCCCAGTTGGAATTTCGGACCAAAATCAAAAGCAGCACCAAGGAAAGCACCCAAAATGCGATTCGATAAAACCACTTGCGCAGGCGGATATGCGAATCTAAGTTGCTTTCTAAAATTAAGGGTTGCATCACTCAACAACCCAATCAGGCAGCTCGCGACCGAATTGATTCATTGATCAACAAAAAGGCCTTGAGCATAGAAAGGCAGCCCAAGCTCAATTGAAAGAGATAAACAAAGAAAAAATCAGATTGCGGATAAAACAAATACGTGGCAATCAGAATATGAATCAAAATAAGCAAGAAAAGGCCTCTTTGTGACCTGAACCAATGATTCCACGTGTGGTAGCGCTCCCAAACAAAAGTAAGCGCAACTACAAAAAATGCCAATCCGGCACCGACGATGACATCAGAGGGCCAATGCGCTCCAACTGCAACCCGCGCCCATGCAACCAGACCTGAAAAGACAGCGATCAGGCATAAATTTGACCAAAGCACGCCACGTTGTCTGAACACGGTGCACAAAATAAGAGCACATGAAATTGCGGCAAACGCATGTCCAGATGGCATAGACCCAGTGATCAAGGGTGGATGATCAATCAATGACAACATTTCTTGACCCAATACGTTAGCAGGTCGTGGTATGGGAAAAAGGTTCTTGATCAATTGAACCGACACCGCACCAACCAGCCATGTTTTGATAATCCATGACGTCACTTCGCCACGACGGCGCTCAGACACTAGCAAAATGAGCAATACAACCCAAGCATCGCCACAAATATTGATCAAAGACCACACCCACGCGGGTAAAAACGGATTTGTATGGATAGACAGCATCCATTTTTGATTGAACTCAGAACCAACGAGGGAAATACTTGTTAAAACACTCAGGCACAAAATAAATCCAACAGAAATGAGGATTCGTTTTGAAGTTAAGCTGTGTTGTATTGAAGAAAAGTTCATAAATTTTCCAGCAATAAGCCAATGGCTGACTGCATATGAACATTACAACTAAGTTTCATGACAATGTCATGAAACCAAATTAGATTTAGACAGATGAAAAGAAAAGTTCTGATCACAGGTGCAGCAGGATTCATTGGATCGAAACTTGCTGATCACTTGAGTGAACTTGGCCATGAAGTTATTGGCTGCGACATTTACAATTTCCGGAATCAATTTTTTGATGTTGGGGATTCAAACCACCTTGCCCTCCAACGCCTTAGGTTTGATCGAATTGCACATTTCTTAAATCGAAATGGCATTGAATACCATTCAATAGACATAGCAGACCCATCTCAAGTCAGCAAACTGTTTCAGAAAATTCAGCCTGATGTCGTAGTCCATTTGGCAGCACAAGCAGGCGTCAGACATTCAGTCAAATCACCCATGGATTTCGTAAAATCGAATTTGAATGGGTTTGCCAATGTGTTGGACTCGTGTAAAACACATGAGGTTAAGAACTTCTTATATGCAAGCTCGTCAAGCGTGTATGGCGCACGAACCGAAGCGCCATTTCAAGAGTCTGATCGTTGTGATTCGCCTGAATCATTCTATGCAGCCACCAAGATTGCCAATGAGCAAATGGCAAAAGCCTATTTCGCACAATATCAAACACCCTCTTTAGGACTGCGGTTTTTTACTGTCTATGGTCCATGGGGTCGGATGGACATGGCGCCCTACCTGTTTGCCCAAAAAATGCGCCGACAGCAGGCAATTCAGTTGTTCGGAAACGGATTGTTAAAAAGAGATTTCACATTCGTTGGAGATACTGTATTCGCAATTGCTCGCCTAATTGAAAATGGCATCAACCAATCGCAAGCAGATGTCGTCAACGTAGGGCACTCCAATCCCATAGAAGTCAAAGAGTTTGTTCAAACGCTGGCTGATTGCTTGAATGTACAACCCATCATTGAATTACTGCCAATGCAAGTATCCGATGTGCCATTGACTTGCGCCAGTGATGCAAAACTCAGACAAATGATTGGTGAATGGCCACATACCAGTCTTAGAAATGGCTTGCTTGAAATGGTTGAATGGTTAGAAAAATGGAACCCATTGTGAGCTAATCACTGGAATTTATAAATTTTGCAGTGATGACTCTTTTTCAAAAAAGTATACAAAAGGATTTGCTTCGGAATTTTGGGGGCGCAACGGTCATCCTTTTCACCATTGTCATGACTATCATGCTCATTCGCATCTTGGGCAGGGCATCAAAGGGGCAAGTCGATCCTTCAGAAGTGATATTGCTAATTGGTTTGAATGGCATCGGCTATGCGGCGCCCATTCTGACCTTGAGTTTGTTTGTTTCTGTGGTCTACACATTTTCGCGCATGTACCTCGACAGCGAAATGGTCATCTGGTTTTCAAGTGGCGTCAGTCTCATTAAATTTCTCAAACCACTTTGTACATTTGCATGGCCCTTTATCTTGACCATTGCGTTGTTGGCACTTTTTGCCTGGCCATGGAGCAATGTCCAAACTCAGTACTTGAAAGACAGGTTTGAAAAGCGAAGCGATATTGAGCGAGTAACTCCAGGGCAATTTCAAGAATCAAATTCCAACAAGATGGTCTTTTTCATTGAAAAAAAACAGAAAAATGATGACGAAGCCACCAGTGTTTTTATATCGAAATTAGATGGAAATTTAGAAACCATCACAACAGCCAAAGCTGGAAATGTCGAATGGTTTGACAAAGACAAATTTCTATCACTGAAACAAGGACAACAAACCGTCATTGATCATCAAACAGGCCAAGTTCGAATGACGGAATTTAACCAATTCAAGTATTGGTTAGACCCAAGCAATCGGCAGATCTTGTCTGGCACGCAAAGTCAGATGTTAAGCACAGTTGAATTAATCAGAAGCAAAGAACCCAATCATCAAGGAGAACTTTTTTGGCGCATTGGCTTGTTCATAGCTGCAATCAACTTAGCCTTGTTAGCCATTCAACTTGCGAGCGTGAATCCCAGGATCGGCAGAAGCTATTCTTTAGGTATGGCGCTACTGTGTTTTGTAGGCTACTACAACATGCTCACCGTCGGCAAACGCCTGATTGCCGATGGCATTGCTACTTTTGGCGGCATGATGCTAGCCGTCCATGGCACAGCGACGCTCATTGTGTTGATTTGGTATTTGCACTCTGAGATCAATTTGCACTGGCGCAGATTGAGCGTGAAGGCATCGTCAATTCACTAAAGCTCATACATGAAGCTTTGATTTCCGTCACGAAAAATACACGAATTAGTCACAACACAGAAATTTTAGCTCTCCAAAATTAGGCAATCCTTGGAGATCACCATGAAAATTTCAATTGTCGGCGCTGGTTATGTAGGTTTGGTTACTGGCGGTTGCTTGGCAGATCTGGGCCATCAAGTCATTTGCATAGACAGTGATGCCAAGAAGGTTGGCACTTTGAATGCTGCTGGCTTGCCCATTTATGAACCTGGCCTTCAAGAACTGATCGCCAGAAACAGGGCAGAAGGTCGAATTCACTTCACTACAGACATGGCGCAGGCAGTCGAGCATGGAGAGGTTATTTTCATTGCAGTTGGAACACCATCACAAGAAGACGGTTCGGCAGATTTGCAACATGTCTTGGCGGTTGCCAGCCAAATAGGTCGACATTTGAAGAAGTTCAAAGTCATTGTGAACAAGTCAACAGTGCCTGTGGGTACCGCCTATCGAGTGCAAAAATGTCTTCAGGATGAACTGGACAATCGTGGAATGACTGACTCTCTCTTTGAAGTCATATCCAACCCAGAATTCTTGAAAGAAGGCGCAGCCATCAAAGACTTCATGCATCCCGATCGAATTGTGATTGGCTTGGATGACAGTCCCAATTACAAAATGGTTCACCAAAAGATGGAGCTTCTCTATTCCAGCTTTAACAGGCACCATGCTCGCACCATCTGGATGGACGTTCGAAGTGCGGAACTCACTAAATATGCCGCCAATGCCATGTTGGCAACTCGCATTTCATTCATGAATGAAATTGCCAACCTCTCTGATTTGCTGGGAGCAGACATCGATAGCATCCGAAGAGGCATTGGGGCAGACCAACGCATTGGACATGACTTCTTGTATGCTGGAACAGGTTATGGAGGCAGTTGCTTTCCCAAAGATACACGCGCTTTGATTCAAACAGCCTTGGACTGCGGAAGTCAAATGAAGGTGGTCACTGCCGTTGAGAACGTCAATGATCAGCAAAAAACTTTACTGGTTTCACGTTTGGTTCAGCATTTTGGTGAAAATTTCAACGGCTTGAAATTTGCTATTTGGGGTTTAGCGTTCAAACCGAATACAGATGACATGCGCGAAGCTCCAAGTTGGGTCATCATCCAAGAACTTCTCAAGCGTGGCGCACAAGTTAGTGCATTTGACCCATTGATATCCAAAGAAGGGGCTGACGCTTTAGCTCACCATATTCAAAACAAAGCTGATTTGTCTCGCTTTCACATAGCAGACTCTGCCTATGCAGCTGCCAACAATGCAGATGCGCTGCTGGTCGTCACTGAATGGAAAACCTTCCACCATCCTGATTTTGATGCACTCAAAGCCTGTATGAACCAAGCTTTCATTCTAGATGGACGAAATTTGTATGATCCACAAATGCTTGAAGATATGGGTATTGCCTATCAGGGTATTGGCCGACGAAATCAACTGGCCCTGAACTTCAAGGCAGGTCGAAATCTCATCAAATTAGAGGAAGCATCGGCATAAGTCAAATATGCCTAAGGGTTTCTTTTTCCTGATCAGCGCTCAATTTACGTCTGGTCTGGCAGACAATGCTTTTCTCATTTTAGGCATTGCATTTTTAAGTGAGCAAGGCTATCCAGGGTGGTGGGCGCCACTTCTGAAGTTTTCTTTCACTCTTTCATATGTACTATTGGCACCGCTGATGGGGCCACTTGCAGATGCCTATGCCAAAGCCAAACTCATGGCTTGCATGAATGCACTCAAAGTGGTGGGAGTTGCATTCATTTTCACCAATTTTCACCCCATGCTGGCATTTGCCATTGTAGGTCTGGCTGCTTCGGCCTATGCCCCTGCCAAATATGGTCTCATGACGGAGACAGTACCCGCTGAACAATTGGTCAAGGCCAATGCTTGGTTAGAAGTCTCCGTTGTCATGTCGGTTATTTTGGGTACGGTTTGCGGCGGGTTCCTTGTTGCTGCCAAAAATTTTGAGTACATGCTGATACTCAATCAGACCCTCATTGAAAATTTAAACTTGTCATTGCAAACTCAATATGCTGGGCCTTTGATTTCATTGATTGTGATCTACATCACAGCAGCAGTTCTGAACTTCAAAATTCCACACATCGACATCAAGTATGAGCAGCAAAGCATGAAACCGATTGCACTGTTTAGAAATTTTTTCCAAAGCAATCGGATTTTGTGGACCGATCCTTTAGGGCGAGTGTCATTGGCAGTCACTACCCTTTTTTGGGGCATTGGTGCAGTCGTTCAATTTGCAGTCTTAGTCTGGGCAAAAGAGGCACTTGACATGCCTTTAGAACAAGCAAGTTTGCTTCAAGCGGTCGTAGCCATTGGCGTTATTGTTGGTGCGGGGGCAGCAGGTCAGATGGTGGCTCTTCACCACGCTTTCAAAGTTTTACCATTGGGGATCTGGCTGGGATTATCCTTGCCAGCCTTGGCTTTCTCGTCATCACTTTGGGTTGCAGTTCCAATTATGCTTTTAACGGGCTTTGCTGGTGGAATGCTGATGGTCCCAATGAATGCAATATTGCAAAATCGAGGCTATCAACTTCTAACTGCAGGACGCTCTATCGCTGTACAAGGCTTTAATGAAAATGCCAGCGTCTTGATCATGCTTGGCATATACAGTTGTCTATTGGCATTTGAGATTCCATTGCAATGGGTCATGACCTTGATGGGTACATTCATGGCAATTGGCATTCTTTACTTCATGCGAATTGCATCCCAGAAAACTGATTCAACTTGCTCAGAAATTTGATCCCAATCCAAATGGACCACTTGCTGACGTGTACTTAGGCTAACTTGCTCCAACAAGGAAGGCGACTTGAAAATGGCGAGGGCTTGATCAACAAATCCATCGGAATGAGCCTCAGGCACCAGCCAGCCATTGATGCCAGGCTGAACCCAATCGCGAGCAGCCGCACAGTCAAATGCCAGAACAGGAATGCCGCTGGCAAGGGCCTCTAATGTGACGTTGCCAAAAGTTTCGGTTTGGCTTGGAAAAAGAAACAAATCAGAGCTGGCGTAATAAACCGCCAATTCAGCTTGCGACAACATACCCGGAAAAATGATACTGGGAAACCGATGCTGAAATTGCTCACGAAGTGGGCCATCACCCACCATGACCAGCTTAAAACTTGAACCCAAGAAGCGCAATGCTTCGTAAGTTCTAAGGACCTGCTCTAAGTTTTTTTCTGGGGCCATTCTACCGACTGAGATCAAAACTTTGGAGTGTTCATCAGCGCCCCAAGATTGGCGTAGCTGAGCATTGCGTTTACCCATGTTGAACAGCTTGGTATCGACACCGCGCGACACAACTTTCAAGTTTACAAACCCAATTTCACCGAGAGTGCGCTTAAGCTCATTGGTGGGCACCATGGTACAAGCAGTGGCATTGTGAAATTTACGCAAATAGGCAACGATGGGCTTGCGAAGCCAGCCCACACCGTAGTGCTTTGAATAGCTTTGAAAATTGGTTCGAAAATCGGAGGTGACAGGCAACTTTAAAACCTTTGCCGCTTGAAGTGCTGACCATCCCAAGGGGCCTTCCGTGGCAATATGGACCACATCAGGACGGCGCAAGGTCCATGTTTTAACCAAGGTTTTTTTACTGGGCAAACCAAGTTTCAATTCTGGATAGCGCGGTATAGGCATACCACGCATCAACACTTCTTCAAGCTTGGAGTCGTTCAAATGTCCGTCTGTTTTGGTTTGGCGCGGTCGTATCAATTGAACATCGTGGTTCCGATGGCTTAATCCTTGCACCAACTTGGCCAAAGTAACTGCAACACCATTGACTTCTGGCGGCCATGTTTCAGTCACAACCGCAATTCGCAGCGAAGGACGGCTTGCCGGATAGTCTTCTAGAACGATAGGCAGA
>Ga0209551_1001018_pt1 | contig 10746 bp, 14 predicted proteins | sample LauGreSuBDMM15SD_2_FD_187568 | JGI IMG/M metagenome (GOLD analysis project Ga0209551, IMG submission 187568) | Freshwater lake microbial communities from Lake Michigan, USA - Su13.BD.MM15.SD (SPAdes) (version 3) | ecosystem: Environmental > Aquatic > Freshwater > Lake | place: Lake Michigan, USA... | reverse complement strand
CTAATTAGTCATTATTAACCCTAGTTGACAGCCCCTCTAGGCAATGGTATACTTAATTATACCTATCTGGAGGGGCTTTCGCATGACCGTTATTGCTGTTTTAAAACATGAAGACAAAGTTTATATGGCTGGAGATCGTGGTGCATCAGATGATGGAACCATTCTAGCACTTGAAGCACCAAAAGTTTGGAAGACTGGTCCCTACTTAATTGGGTATGCAGGATCAATGGACGGAGAAAGAATTCGTCACAATTTTAAACCAACTGCTCCCACTCTCAAAGATACAGATAGATTTATGCATACAAAGTTTATTAAAGAACTTCGTGAATTTTACAATGAGTTCTGGGTTGACACATCTAAAGAAGGAGACCTTGGATTAATTATTGCAGTTCGTGGACAAATCTATGAACACAGTTCTGGAGATATGTCTTTATCTAAGTACATGCTTCCATATCTGGCTATGGGATCTGGATCAGAGTATGCTTATGGGGTTCTCTATGCAACAGATAAGCAAAAAAATGCAAGGAACAGAGTGATGCAGGCAGTAAATGCTGCAATTAAATTTAACCCATCATGCATGGGGCCAGTTGACGTAGTAAGCCTTTAGGAGTATACTTATAATATGTCAGAAGAGTGGGAAGAAATTTTAAATAATATGCAAGACAAAGACTCCGACTATAGAGAGTTTGAGATTTGGCTTGAAAACGGAATTGAACGGGGATGGGTAACTGAACCGTTCTGTAATACTCATGAGGGTGATCCCTATATGAATGAAGAAGAGCAACAAGAATGGGAAGAGGGCGGAGACCCTTGCCAAGTAGTAATTAAAATAAAAGAAAACTAACAGGGAGAAAAAATGAAAAAAGTAGTGGGTTTGTTAGCATTAGTGTTTGGACTTGCATTAGTTCAACCAGTTCAAGCAGCAGAAAATCAAACAATTGCAATTATTGATTCAGCAATTGATTCATCAAAGTTTACAAATGTTGTTTATGAAGTTTGTTTTACTTTAAACACTTGTCCTAATGGTAAAACATTAGTAGACTCAAACGGTTCTTATTCTTTTTCTGAGGGTAAAGGAACTGCATCAGTAAATAATTTTACTATTAAGGGTGCTGATCATGGTTACAATATGGCAAAAATTGCAACAGTAACTAACCCAAATATTAAAATTGTATTTATTCGTATTTCAGATGAAAAAGTTTATGACACATTTTCAATGATTCGCAATGATGGAGGATCAATGTCTCGTGCTCTTGCATGGGTTTCAGCAAACTCATCTAAGCTTAACATTAAAGCAGTTTCTATTAGTCAGTCTAGAAGTAACTTTCCAGTAGGAACCTGTCCAACAGATACTTTGTTTGAGTCTTCCGTTGCTACTTTAAAATCAAACAATGTTGCAACATTTGTAGCAACAGGTAATGATTCAAAGAAAAACCATATTGGATTTCCTGCTTGCGTAAAGGGAGTCTACTCTGTTGCAGGTGCTACTGCTGATGGTGTAGTGGTTAAAAATAGCAACATAAATAATACAACAAGCATTGTTTCTAGAATATGCGCTAACTTTATTGGAACAGCATGCTTAAAGGTTCAAGATTATCGTGGCAATATGACTGCTATGAGTGGAACTTCAGTTGCTACTGTTGTAGCAGCATCTCTTGCAGTAACAAAAATTAAAGATGAATCTTGGGATGTATTTGTAGGTTCATTACCAAAAGCAGGAAAGTATCCTTCGCTTTTAAATTAATAGGTTTTGGTCTGTAGCTCAGTTGGTAGAGCGTCGCACTGTTAATGCGAATGTCACAGGATCGTGCCCTGTCAGACCAGCAATGCGGATATTGCATAGTGGTAGTGCGTAACCTTGCCAAGGTTAATGTGCGAGTTCAATTCTCGCTATCCGCTCCAAGATTAGTTAAATGATGATATAATTACCTTATCAACGATTAGAGGTAACTAATGGCTATAGATCGTATCCCAGCACCATCATCAGCAAGTCCACTCAGCTATAACGTTGGCGCAACAGCAGCCCGTGTAAATACTGCTGGTTATGTTTTGTATAATACATATTGGAATTACCCAGAAATTTATGACGGTACTAGTTGGCGTAAACTTTCAGATTTTAGCGTATCCCCCACACATACTGGAGGAACAGCAACAGTATCAGGTGGTTATAACTACATTGCGTTTACAGGCAGTACTATATTTAGTACCTCACTTGCTTTGACTTGTGATGTTCTTGTTGTTGGTGGAGGCTCTGGTGGTTCAGGACGTAGTCCTGCTCCTGGCGGTGGATCTGGCGGTTCAGTTTCTTTTAAGTCAGGATTATCTTTTCCTATTGGAAGCTATAACGTTACCGTTGGTGGCGGTGGTGGACCAAATACCGCTGGCGGTACATCAACAATAAATACAATTACAACACCAGGAGGAAACCACTCAGGTGCAAGTATAAGTGGCCAATCAACACCTGCTGGTGGTACTGCTGGAGGAGCAACTGGAACATCTGCGTTTAGCGGTGGTTCAAGTTCTAGCTCACGTGGTGGTGGTGGAGCAGGTGCTGGTGGTAATGGTTACAATGGCGTTGGCTCTAGTTCTGGTACTGGTAATGGTGGTCTTGGAATAAACACTTATTCAACTTGGCTATCAGCAACAAATCTTACTAACGGTGGCGGTGGATACTTTGCAGCAGGCGGTGGTGGTGGTGACTCATCAGCAGGTGGTGGTGGTTGGGGTAATAACAATTTGTCAGGTGCTGGCGTTTTTGGTGATGGTGGATACTATGGAACCACGCCATTAGTTGCAGGTTCTGGTGGCGGTGGTGGATACGCTTCTGCTGGTAGTGGTTCAAGTGGCCTTGTTATCATTAGGTATGCGGTTTAAGGGTAAGGAAAATAATTATGGAACTTATTATATGCTTGCAAACCTTTAACACTTCAGGTTTGGAGATCAAATAATGGCAATTAACGTATTACCTGTAGTAAGTTCAGCAGTTGCTAACGGTTCTCAAACATTTAATGCGTCTTCAACTTGGACAGCACCTGCTGGTGTGACTGCAGTTAATTACATTATAGCCGCAGGTGGTGGAGGTGGTGGTGCTGCGTGTAACTCAACAACAAATTCTAGCTACAACTTTGCTACTGGCGGAGGCGCAGGAGGCGAAGTTGCTCGTGGCACTATTTCAGTAACACCTGGAACTACATATCCAATTACTGTTGGAGCAGGTGGTGCAGGTGGAACTGCAACAACATCAATTATTACCACTGCTGCTGCTGTTGGAGGATACTCTGCTATTGCTCCTAGTTTTGTTTTAGAAAATGCAATTCCAAATGGTGCTATGGAATTAAGTAATAATGATGGTTGGATGGGTGGGTTTTCTGGAACGGCTGGTTTTCCATTATACAATAATGCATATCCAGCAGACTATAACGGTCAACCATCTATTAATAACAACCTTAGTTATAATAATCAACGTTCTACTGGCACAAATATACCAGGAGTTTCAGATGGCTCTAACCTAAAAAGATATTCTTATCAAAGTAGTAATCAGGCTTATAACGATATTCAAAAATTTATTAACGTAACAGAAAATACAGATTACGTACTTAGCGGTTGGACTTCGGTTATTAACGGTGGCGTTGGTTCACAAGTTGCTATTGCCATTGATTACTACACATCAGCAAATGCAGTAGGTCGTATTAGTGGAAACCAAACATCCTTTACAACTGTGTCAACCTCATCTAATGTTTGGACTCGTATTAGTTTAAACACAACATCTCCTGCTGGAGCAAATTTTGCAGTAGTAAGATTTGCGAATAACAATAACTACAGTTCTGCACAAATGGGTTGGACTGGATGCCAACTAGAAGGTGGCTCAACTCTTACCGACTATGTTGGAATGAACACTTCTGGCACTAAAACAATTTCTGGGCTTGGAACAATTACCCTTAACTCTGGAGTTATTGTTGCAGGAGGTGGCGGTGGTGCAAGCAATCAAACAAATGCAGCTGTTCCAGGTGCTGGTTTTGGTGGAGGCAGTGCTTATACTGGCTCGCAAAATCAAAATTACCATGTTGGAGGCAATGGTTCTGGACAGGGTGGAAAATTAAATAACATTCAACTTTTTCCTTCTAGCTCTACAATGCCCTGGTTTAGTGCTTTTGGACAAACAAATAATGGCAATGGAAATATTCCATCTGGAGGAAATTCTTATGCCGCTAATGCTGGATCTGCTGGATATTTAATTCAACAAGATGGCGCTCCTGCTACATCTGAAGGTCTAGGTGCAGGCGGTATGGCTCCTAGAGGTAACTTAGTAATTCCTGGAACTCCTGGTATTGGAGCAGGTCTTGGAATTACTGGTGGTCAAGCAGGAAATAGTGCAAACGCAAATAGTGGGGCAGGTGGTGGTGGCGCAATGGCATCTACCGCTGCTGCAACTTCTGCTTTTGCTGGTGGTAATGGTGGTTCTGGCAAAGTTATTTTGAGTTGGTAGGAGATAAAATGGAAAAAACATTTGCATTAATTAAAGGAGCAACCGTAGTTAATTCAATAGTTGCTGACTATAGTTACATTGAGTTTATTAAAAATGACTACACAAATATTGTTGAAACAACAGATGTAAATCCAACACCTAGTGCTGGTGCTACATATGACAAAGATACAGACACTTTTTCATATCCCGTACCATTTGTTGTAGAGTCAATTCCTGACTAACCAACAGAATAATAAATAACTTATACCCCTGAGCATGGGTTTAAACTGCTCTATTTTTTATGCTATAATATATATAGGTCGCCTTATGGGGGTTGGGATTATAACAACGGTATTGATGGTGGAGTATTCTTCCCAGTAGCGCAAACAGAAGAGAATTTATCTTGGGAAGAATCTTTGGTAGACCATATAATTTCTTAGTTTTTCTGCTACAATTGATTTATGAGTAAAAAAACTATAGTATATTGGTCAGTATTTTCCTATCCACACCTACAGTCAAAGTTTGGTTTATTTGATTTAAATCCAAAATCAATATCAAGCTACATGGTAAAATGAACGTAATATTTACAAATACACTGGGTGTTCCAGAAGAATACTCACCTAAACCAGCATCAGCACTTGTTCCAGAGTGGTACAAAAAAGTTGATTCCTATGTAAATGGTGCAAAGAAGCCTACTGGAGAAGGCTCATCTGATGCAACAGTAAAGCGCTGTATGCCAGTCTTTGATGCAATTGTTGGAGGGTATATAATTTTATCCGCAGCAGATGTATATGTTTCACAAAAAGAAGCTTCATATGCAGACGCACAACATTTTGATGAAACAGGAGAGACAATTTCTCTTTCAGAAGAAAAAATAAAAAATGGCAATCTTCCAAAAACAGTTCCTCATTATGAATGGTCTAGCTATGGACTTATACAATTTCACCCAATAGAACAAATGCCAGAGCACCCATCTCGTAATGGACATATGACATATCCTAAGTGGATTAACCCCTGGGCAATTAAGACTCCTGAAGGCTACTCATCTTTGTTTGTTCAGCCTATGCATAGAGAGTCTCCATTTACTATCTTGCCAGGCATTGTAGATACTGATACTTATACAGCTGCCGTGAATTTTCCATTTGTTCTTAATGATATTAATTTTGAAGGACTTATTCCTGCTGGTACACCTATTGCTCAGGTAATTCCAATCAAGCGTGAAGATTGGGAAATGAGCATTGGTACACAGGAAGAGTTTATGGAACAACATCAGGTTACTAACCGTTTAAACACTAAATTCTTTGATCGCTATAAGTCTATGTTTAGACAGCCAAAAGTCTATAAATAAATGGTATAATATGAATATGATGTGGATCTTTTCCACATTAACGATTAGAGGTAATTAATGGCTACAAATCGTATTAAATGTTTGCATACGTGCATACTTAATAATATTGATTTACAAGCTATTTATACTTTAGACTTGGAGATCAAATAATGGCAATTCAACAGATCCCTGCAGCAGGAGCTGGTCCAACAACAGCAGATATTCAAACTGCCGTATCTACATACGGTAATACATACAACGGTCCAAGTGCAGCAACTATTGCTTCTACAGTAGGTACATCGTTTAACCCACTTACAATGTCTTTGCAACAGACCTTTAATACAACATCTAACAATGTTGTTGTATCAGGTAAAAACTTTGTATATGCAATTGCTGTTGCAGGTGGTGGAGGCGGTGGCAACAACTCTGGAAGAGGTGCAGGTGGTGGTGCAGGAGGAGCAGCAGGCGGCTTTGCTTTTGGCTTAACACCAAAAGCATCAAGTGCTGTTGTAGGCGCGGGTGGCAATGGAATGAGTAGCGGTAGTTATTATTACAGCGGTCCTGGCAATAATGGCAGTGCTTCTTATTATGGAGTTGCTACTGCTAATGGAACAAACAGCGGCTCAAACTCAGCAACTGCTGGAACTGGAACTGGTCCTTTATCTGGAAGTACTGCCAACGAGACTGGTAGAATTATTGGAGCAGGAGCAGGCCCGTATGGTGTTAATACTCACGCCACTGGCGGTAATGGATTTTTCTATAATGGTGGTGCAACTGGCGCAACTGTTTTGCGCTCCCCAGGCGGTGGCGGTGGCGGTGCTGGATATTTAGGTAATGGCTCTGCTGGCAATGCTGGCAGTGGAGGAAACAACACAGGTGTTTCAGGTAATGGTGGTGCAGGAGGAGCAGGCGGCGGCGGCGGCGGCTCTGGCGGTAGAGGTACTGAAGATAAAGGTGGATCAAACAATGCAGGAACTTCTGCAGCAGGGGGAAATGGCGTTGTCCTACTCTACTACTGATATGCCAGATTTTCCATTTTTTGCGGTAATTAAAGATAACACAGTAATTGGATGTGGTATTCATAATGCAGACAATAAAATACAAGACCCAATTCAAAAAACTGTTTATGATAACAGTGATTTAATTTTTGTGCCAATGACACTAGAAAATAGTCCAGCAAGCATTGGCATGAAGTATGATACAATTAATAATAAATTCTATATGGAGGAAAATTATGCCTAAGATTGCAGAAATAGTTAACGATGTAATAGTAAATGTTGTTATGGCAGATACTGTTGCTGATGTTGAACAATTACACGGTAGAGAATGTCTTGACCTGTCTAACTTTCCAGAAGAAGCAATTCCTGGTGTTGGTTGGGTAAGAACAAATGGTGTATTTGCTTGGGCAATACCAGAGATAGTGGAGTAATAGTATGCCAACTTACAAATACAAATGCAGCGGTTGCGATAAAGACTACTTAGAGCACCGTGATATAACTCACCCACAGACATTTACACATTGTGATTTATGTGGAAATGTTTTTAATGAGGTAATAGAATAAAATGAATTTAAAGCCAAGAGAGGATTCAGGGCTCTGGGAATGGAATCCTGAATCTTCTTCTTGGAATGAATTTAAAACAACAGAGTGTCTTAGTGATTTTATTGTTGTTGGTTATCCAAGAAGTGGAAATACTTTTTTAAACTTTGCATTTGAAAGAATGTATAAATTAAACGAACCTCCAAATAATTATCATACTGTTAAAGCAATGGAACATTTTGATAAAATATTTGTTCCTTTAAGAAACCCATTAGATTGTATTGCATCTTGGGCACATTATCAAAAATATTATTTTGAAGACTATTTTGATTTTAAAATTAAATTAACAGAACAATGAGCACACCAACGTACAACACAACAAGAGGACTTATCATCAATGCTGAAATTCCTCAAGAGACAAGAACTTATAAGCCAATCAGCCATGCTCAGCTTATAGATCTTACATTAAATAGCATTGAGAAAGCAGGATTTTCATTGAGCAAGGAAACATATTCAATGGCACAAGGTGGTGCTATTGCTAATGGTCAGTTTGCCATTAGAAACGTTGCTGATAGTGAAATGCAATTACAGATTGGTTGGCAGAATAGCTACAATAAATCATTGAGTTTGAAGTTTGCCATAGGTGCACACATATTCATTTGTCAGAATGGTATGGTGCATGGTGATATGGGTTCTTTCAAGAAGAAGCATCAAGGTTCTGTACAAGAATTTACACCAACAGCTATTAGTGAATATATTAAGCAAGCTGGTGATACATTCTCACAGATGCAGAAAGAGCGTGAAGCTATGAAGCAAATAGAAATGACTAAGCGTGTTAAAGCTGAACTCATTGGTAGAATGTTAATCGAAGAGCAATTCATTAGCTCTACACAAATGAACATTATGGCTAGAGAGCTTCAGAATCCTACACATGATTATGGTGCTCCAAATAGCTTATGGGAACTATACAACTATGCTACATTCTCTATGAAGGAATTACATCCTTCTATAAAGATGAATAGTCATATTAGAGCTCATAACTTCTTTGTAAATGAGAGTGGTGTATTTGTCAATCCTATATTTGAGGAATTAGAAATGCAATCTAGAGAATTTGTACAATTAGAAATGTTTTAATTATGAATTGGGAATTATTTAAAGACTTCTTTCACGAAAGCTGGCATAAGAAGATGCAACCGTTTATTGAGAGTGAAGCTTGTGATGACATCTATAAATATCTCAAATCAGAAAGCAAGAGGGGCAAGAAAATAGCCCCTCTTTCTTCTGTTATATACAGATGCTTCAAAGAAACTCCATTAGATGATGTAAAGGTGGTTATGGTAGGTATGTGCCCCTATCATACATTCTATAACAATGAACCTGTAGCAGATGGTTTGTTGATGGGATGTAGTGTAACCAATAGATTACAACCTTCCCTAGAGAAGTTTTATGAAGGTGTAGAGAAAGAACTATTCAATGGTCTTAATTTCACATATCAGAAGCTTCCAGATGTTAGCTATTTGGCTAAACAAGGTGTTCTTATGTTCAATGCTGCTCTTACAACAGAAATGAATAAAGCAGGCAGTCATATAGACATTTGGGAACCATTCACTAAGTATGTTCTAGAGGAGATTCTTACACCATTGGGTGCACCGACAATCTTCTTAGGAAAGGATGCTAGTAAGTATGAGAAATATACAAGCCCTTTTGCTTGGAATATTGTTTTGTCTCATCCAGCATCTGCAGCATACAAACAATCTGAATGGGATACAGAAGGTAAGTTTGGTATGGTTAATAAAATTCTTAAAGACAACAACAATTTTGAAATTCAATGGCTCTATGATGTGCCATTTTAAAACAACAGTTTATGCAACTAATAGAAATAGAAGATTTAGATGCAGGAGATGAAATACTCATTTCTTGTCAGTCATGTTTCAAATATTTGAGACTACTAAGAAAACCAGCAATTGGTCCACACAAACATTGGAGTACAGGTAAACCAACGTATAAGAGTGTGAAATGCTCTACGAGTAAAGTTACTAAAACAAATTCTTATGTTTATAATGGTGTACCTCAAATTCGTGAATATAAAGATTGGGGATTTGGTCCAGATGATCACAATTTTGAGCAATATGTCAATTTGAATGATAGACAAATTATATTAGTAAGAAAGAAATAAAAACTTAGAAATCATGATCTTAGAAAAACAAACAGAATCGAACATTCTTCAGGAAGGAGAAAGTCAAGGAAGTATTGGTATGTCATTAGACTTAGATTCTGCACAAGTGTTGATGCAGATGTTAAGTAAGAATTTGTATTCAGATGCAATAGGCTCAACTATCAGAGAGTGTGCAAGTAATGCACTAGATAGCCACAGAAGAGCAGGAGTTACAGATCCAATCATTGTAAGTCTTGTATCAAACACAGACCACAATTATGAGTTCTCTGTAGAAGATTTTGGTACAGGACTTGATGCTGATGATGTAAAGAACATCATTAGTAAGTATGGTAAGAGTACAAAGCGTAATAGTAACACAGAACTAGGTATGATGGGCTTAGGTTTCAAGGCACCTCTTGCATATTCTAGTAGTTTCTACTTTGTATGTAGAAAGAATGGTGTAGAGCGTAAGTATATGATGTATGAAGGAGAAGAAACAAATGCTATCGATCTTCTTTATGAAGCAATTACAGAAGAGCGTAATGGTGTTAAAATCATCATTCCTGTTAGATATTATGATAGAAGTTCGTTTGGTCAGAAGATTAAAGAGCAATTGGCTTATTTTGAGAGTGTATATTTTAATACACCAATGTCTGATATAGATAATTCATTTAGCATTGTTAGACATGATGATTTTCAATGGAGTCCTTTAGCTGTTGATCAATATCTACACATATGTCTAGATAATGTCTACTATCCAATTGATTTTAAGAAGCTAGACATTCCCACTATATCGTTTCCTGTAGGTCTTAGATTTAGTTTGTCTGATGGATTGTTCCCTACACCAAACAGAGAATCAATTCGTTACACTAAGGAAGCTAAGGAAATCATTCTAGCTAAAATCAAAAATGTTGCAGATTTCTTTGTGCATAAGTATAACAAACAAGTTCAAGAGAATGATGATGTTATGTCTATAATATCCTACTATCGTGACAGCACTCACTATGTAAATTCTTTTGAAGGTGATGGTCAATGGTGTGTTGATAGTTTTGTAAAGCATGCATCAATACCATTTGTTAAGCCTACACTTAAAGATGTAACTCTTCTAGACCTCAACAGAGTGGCATACATGAGAGATCATTTATTGAATGAGTATAACCAGAAGTTTCGTTTAGATAATGGTAGAGTTAAAACAGTCACTGCCAATAGATATAACACTATAGGATTTCATGTGCTAACAGCAGATAAGCCTATTTATATA
>Ga0209551_1001016_pt1 | contig 10750 bp, 11 predicted proteins | sample LauGreSuBDMM15SD_2_FD_187568 | JGI IMG/M metagenome (GOLD analysis project Ga0209551, IMG submission 187568) | Freshwater lake microbial communities from Lake Michigan, USA - Su13.BD.MM15.SD (SPAdes) (version 3) | ecosystem: Environmental > Aquatic > Freshwater > Lake | place: Lake Michigan, USA... | reverse complement strand
ATTCTAGTTATATTAGATTTAATGCCTGTTTTCATAGAGTCATTAAATTCCTTACTATTGTTTCTTTTCTGTTGTCTATCTGCATAGTGTGTGTAAAAGTCTAAAATACTATTATCTGGTAAAATGGTCATATAAGTATTTGTTGGGTAACCATCAACAGCTTTCCAAGTAACACTTAAATATTTGACACCTATTTTTAAACCAAGTTCATGCTGTTGAAGCTGTTGTTTTTCAAAAGCCTCTTGTTCATTAGCAGGAACTGTTCTCATCACAATTTTTCTAAAATTATAATTTTCCATTTTATAATCAGCTGGTAAAAACTCTAATGCATTTATCATAATCCAAGTCGATCTTCTCCATGCACCATCAGTATTATTTGACATTTCTTCTGCAATTTTTGGATTCGCCTCTCTAAATTTATTATTATTCGTAGCTCTATTTGCAATATATTTTCCTAAATTTTCATCACCATCAATGAAAGAAAGAATATAAAGACTGCCTGTTTCAGATATATGAGCAACTCTATTATTCATAATACCTTCATTCATTTTTCTTGTAAAAGCGTCCTGTACTGGGAAGTTCTTTCTAAAAACATCCATATCTTTTACTTTAGACTCACCCAGATAGAAAAAATGTCTAGTAGCATCTTGTGCAATTGAACTTAAGCCTATAAATAGACTTAATAGTAAAATAACTTTTTTCATACGTTTTGATTTAGAAATAGGGTATAGCCTATCTCAATGATTAAATAATTTTCTAAGGAATGATAGTGTTTACAAGAATTTTAAATAGAGCTATTGCGTTAAAATTGCAACAGAGTATCTGATTTAACTTCAAAAAGGTAAGTCATATATTTTAATATTTAATCTACTCCACCTCAATAGTCTGTTATTTTATTGTAAACATGACTTGAATTTTAAATACCTCTGTGTCATGAAAACACCCCCTGAAATCGGTCAAAATCGGTTGATTTCAGTTTTGTGAAAACATAACGCATTACAAATCAATGCCTTCATTTTCTCAAAAAATCTTCATAACCCTGAGGTCCCGGGTTCAAATCCCGGTCTCGCTACATGAAAATCAACCACTTACGTTTATTCGTAGGTGGTTTTTTGTTTCTGCGTGAGGTTTGCGTGAGGTTTTGCGTGAGGTTTTTGTCATTTCTTACTGAATACACGAACCTTTAATACTGATATTTCTACTGTTGTTAACACTTTTTGCTTTGATAAGATTTAATAATTGTAAAGTTGAATATCTTCACATAATTATGATTTTTTTATTTTAAAATATGAAGCAACTATTTATTTTAATATTTTCTTTTTCATTTTTTTTGGCATGTTCTAATAAAGCAATAGAAACCCCTAAGATATTGGAAATATCGAAACTTAGTTCATGCGATTCTGTAAAAAGTGGACTTTTAAAAACAAAAATAGATTCAATTCGTCTGGTATCCTGTTTATCAATTACTGGATGTGATTCCATTAGACTGGGTATTTTAGAACCTACCAAATTAAATGCTGACAGACTTAAATGTATTGTAACAAATATTGGTGAAAAATTGAACGGAGGAATATTAATTTATATTCTACAACCAAGTGATCCAGGGTATGAAGCTAGTATTCCTCACGGATTAATTGTAGCAACTGAAATTTATAGATCTCGATGGTATAATGGAGTTTATATTAATACAGGTGCAACTGCAACTTCAATTGGAGCAGGTTTAGTAAATACAAATTCAGTTATTTTGAATCAAGGACTTGTACAATTAAGTTATGCATCAGGTTTAGCAAGAGCATACAGGGGTGGAGGTTATTCAGATTGGTTTTTACCAAGTAAGGACGAATTAAATAAAATGTTTTTAAATAAAATTTCAGTTGTTAATTGTTTAGACAACCTTTATTGGAGTTCTTCGGAGGTTTCTTCAAATTTTGCATGGGCGCATGATTTTGGGACAGGTATTCAGCTTAACGAAAATAAAGAACTAAGTCTTTGTGTATGTGCCATAAGGGCTTTTTAAATATAACAAAATCAAAATAAGCTAAAAGTTTATTTAGAAAAAACAAAAAAGAATGACACTAAATCAAATAGTAAAACAAATATAGTTACAAGAAAAAAATACCCTAAAGATGGTAAAAGTGTGGTAGTGGAAATTAAATTAAAGTACAAGAATTAATTTGAATGACTGCGTGCCGAAAACACCCCCTGAATTCAGTTAAAATCTGTTGATTTTGGTTTTCCAAAAACATAATGCATAATAAATCAAGGACTTACGTTAAATCGTGGGTCCTTTGCTACGTGAGGTTTGCGTGAGGTTTTGCGTGAGGTTTTTGTCATTTCTTACCAAAAACACGAACTTTTAATGCTGATATTTCAACAGCGGTTAACACCTTTGGATCCGTAAATAATTTTATTTATTTATAATATAATAATATGATGTTAATAACTTAGAACAAGGCATTATAAAATCTTTCATTATTTTTATCAAATATTGGTTTACAATCTTTTTAAAGTAAAAGATAGTAATTAAAAGGGAATCCGGTCAAATTCCGGAACTATCCCCGTAGCTGTAAGCTCCTTTCGTGTTGTTCTAAATATCTGCCACTGTTAAAACGGGAAGGCTTAGAACAATAGAGTAAGTCAGAAGACCTGCCATTATAACAACAATTTTCAGCTTTCGGGAGAAAGGCTTGAAATGTAAACGTCTTAGGACTCTTATATTTCTATCTTTTTATTTACCGGGAGCAGTCACAACAAAAAATTTTTCAAAAAATGAAAAAAAGATTTTTAGTTTTGACTGCTGTCATTATCAGCAGTCAGCTACATGCTCAAGACACTTCTAAGACAAAAGAGTTAGATGAATTAATTGTAACAGCCACAAAGTTTGAACAAAAACAAAGCACTACAGGAAAAGTAGTAATTGTTATCGACCAGCAAACATTACAACGTAATGTAGGCAAAACAATTACTGAAATTATTAATTACCAAGCAGGCATTTTTATAAATGGAGCTAATAATAATTTAGGTACTAATCAGGATATATATTTTCGTGGGGCAAGTACTGGTAATACTTTGATATTAATTGATGGTGTTCCTGTTGGCGATCCATCACAAATAAACAACAGCTTTGATTTAAATAATATAGCTATTGGACAAGTAGAACGTATAGAAATTTTAAAAGGAGCACAAAGCACTTTATGGGGAAGTGATGCGGTAGCTGGAGTGATCAATATTATTACAAAAAAAGGAAATAAAGATAAAATTACACCCACGGCATTACTTAGTTATGGAAGCTATAATACTCTGCGAGGCAATGCAGGCATTGGAGGTGCCATAAAAAAGTTAAATTATAATGTGGGATATAATTTTACTAATAGTAATGGATTTTCTTCAGCTTACGATAGTACGGGCGTTAAGAATTTTGAGAATGATAAGTTTGCTCAAAACAATATTCAATCAAATCTTCATTACCAAATTAGCAATCATTTTGCATTAAAGAGTTTATTAAGTTTTGCCAAATATAAAGCAGATATTGATGCGGGTGCATTTCAGGATGACAAGGATAATGTTATTGATAACAAGAATACTATTATCAATCAGGAGTTGACTTATACAGTAGATAAAATAAAACTTAATTTATCTCAAACATTTATAAATGCAGAGAGGATTTTTACAGACGATAGTGCTAGTGTGGGTGGGTTTGCTAAATATTCTAAAGGAAATTATAATGGTAATAGTGCAATTACAGAGATATATGGTAATATTCCATTAAGTAAAACTATATTCTTATTATCTGGTTTCCAATACATTGACCAGAATACCAGGCAAAATTATTTTAGTATTAGTGATTATGGACCTTACAAAACAGCGTTAGGTGATAGCGCAAAAGCAAATAATACATCAATTTATAATTCTATTATAATCAAGGATTTAAATAAATTTAATATAGAAGCGGGTTTTCGTTTGAATAATCATAGTATTTATGGAAGTAATAGCACCTTCACATTCAATCCTTTCTATAATATAAGTGCAAATACAAAACTATTTGTCAATATTTCATCTGCTTATAAAATTCCATCGCTATATCAACTTTACAGTGAGTATGGTAATAAATCTTTAAAGCCCGAAAAAAGTAATAACTATGAAATAGGTTTTCAAACTTTTACACGTAATCATAATAATAGCTTCAGGCTTACTGGTTTTAAAAGAGACGCCAGAGACTTAATTATTTTTTTTACGGACCCAGTCACATATGACGGTAAATATATAAATCGAGATCTACAACAAGACTATGGCATTGAAATGGAGAGTACGATTGCCATTGGTGCAATAGGTAATTGGTCCAATAATTTTACCTATGTGGATGGGGAAGGAACAGAAAATAAAGTAAAAGTTAAAAATTTATTTCGCCGTCCTAATATTACTTTAAATAGTGTTCTTACTTTGCAACCCACTAAATTACTTACCATAAGCACTTCTTATCGTTATATAGGTACTAGATTGAAAGGTGAATATGATGCAGGTCCAAGTAAAATGCCTCAATATTATACTTTAGACTGTTATTTAGGCTATAAGTATTCAAAAAGATTTAATGTATTTATTGATTTACGTAATATTACCAATCAGCAATACTTTGATGTAGTTGGATATAACAGTAAAAAGTTTAACGTTATGACCGGCATAAGTATTAATTTATAATTTTTTTATTACTAAATTTAATAATCTACTTTATTTTAAATCACATATTATGATAACTGAAAAAATCAATCCTCGCTTTACTGTACTCGCTTTATTTATGATTGCAGTCGCTGCAATGCGTATTCCAGATTCAGCACAACTTACTCCATGGTCAAACTTTACCCCCATAGGAGCCATGGGTTTATTTGGTGGTGCCTATTTTAGTAAAAATTGGAAAGCAGTCTTATTTCCATTACTAACTCTTTTCGCTAGCGATTTAATCATTCAGTACTTTGTGTTGCATGGAAAATATGGTATCATGTACAGTGGATGGTACTGGATTTATGGCATATTCATTATAATCACTTTAATGGGAAAATGGCTAATAAAAACAATAACTGTAAAAAATGTGTTGGTATCAGCAACAATTGCAGCACTTACACATTGGTTATTGGCTGATTTCACAGTCTGGGTAAGTGGAGGTATCGATTTGAGAACCATGTTGCCTTTAAGCAGAGATTGGGCAGGTCTACTTCAATGTTACATACAGGGCTTTCCGTTTATGTTAAACTTTTTAGCAGGTACACTGGTGTATAGTTTAATGATGTTTGGCTCATTCGAGTGGATGAAATCGAGAAATCCCGCACTAAAATTAGTATAACTAAGCTTCTAAATTATAACACATGAAAGTATGCTCTTTTTTACCAGCTGCCACTCAAATGATTTACGATATGCAGTTACAGCATTTATTATATGGTATCACTTTTGAGTGTCCCCAAAAAGCACTCGATGAAAAACAAAAAGTGGTTCGCTGTGTAATGGAAGGTAAAAATTACTCTAGTGCAGAAATTGATAAAATATTTTCCGCCAGCAAAGCACAAGGGAAAAGTTTGTATTATGTAGAAGAAGCAATATTGGAGCAAATCGCCCCAGATATAATTTTTACACAAGACACTTGTGAGGTTTGCCAGATAGACACTAAATGTACTGAAGCAGCGGTAGCAAAGCTAACTAAACAGCCACAGCTAATTCCACTTACGCCTAATAATTTGCAGGATGTTTATAGGACTGCAACCCTAATTGCAACAGCAATGGGTCATGAGGAAGCAGCTTATACTTACTTAGCTGGTTTACAAAAAAGAACAGCGAGTATTTTGGATACACTTCGCTTGCATTCAATGCCATTAAAAAGAGTGATGCTTGTAGAATGGATTGAACCAATCTATAATTGTGGTCATTGGATACCTTTTCAGATAGCACAAGCAGGTGGCATTGATATGTTAAGTAATCCTGGAGGAGATAGTATCCCAATCCCTTGGGATAAAATAATTAAATACAATCCAGAGGTTTTAATCATTGCTCCATGTGGTTTCCATATTGAAAGAGCTAAAAGAGAGTTATCCTTATTATCAATTAAAGAAAATTGGCATGAATTAGATGCTGTAAAAAACAATCAAGTTTTTCTAATAGACTTTGATTTGTTCACGCAACCATCACCGTCTACATTAGTAGACGGCATTGAATTACTAGCAGCGCTGTTTCATCCCAATATATTTAAAATTCCTGAGCGCCTTAAGCATAAAACATTTTCTTACAATGTAGAGAATGTATTCACAAATTAAAAAAAAGTATGATCATATTTATTACTGGTGGTGCTAGAAGTGGTAAAAGTAGTTTTGCACAAAAATTAGCATTGTCCTTGTCAGATAATCCTATTTATGTTGCAACTGCCAAGGTTTGGGATGATGATTTTGAGCAGAGAGTAAAACGTCATCAAAATGAAAGAGATGAAAGATGGTTAAATTTTGAGGAACAAAGAAATGTAAGCTTACTTCCAATTGAAAATAAAGTATGTATTATTGATTGCGTCACATTATGGCTTACTAACTTTTTTATGGATACTAAAAATAACATTCAACAGTCTTTGGATCTTTTTAAATCACAAATTGATGCATTACACGAAAAACAAGGAACATTTATAATTATTAGTAATGAAATAGGGATGGGAATGCATGCCGAAACAGAGGTTGGCAGGAAGTTTACCGACTTGCAAGGTTGGGCAAATCAATATGCTGCAAATAAAGCAAGTAAAGTAATCTTTATGGTTAGTGGGATATCCCTAGTTGTAAAAGATGATAAGAATGAATAAAATACCCATCGTGTTTAGTTGGAGTGGAGGTAAAGACAGCAGTTATGCATTATATAAGATTTTACAAAATGAATTATATGAAGTAAAATATTTATTAAGTACCATTAATGGAAACTTAAAGCGACTTTCAATGCATGGCGTTAGAGAAGAACTAATTGAAGCACAAGCCGCATCAATTGGTATTCCCTTGTTAAAAGTATATGTTTATGAGGCAGATAACAATGAGTATGAACGAAAGATGAATGATACATTGTTAAAAGTGAAATCTGAAGGAATAAGCACAGTTGCATTTGGAGATATTTTTTTAGAAGACTTAAAACAATACCGTGAAGATAAAATGAGAGGTATTGGAATGAATTGTTTATTCCCTATATGGCAAGAAGACACATTACAATTAATAAATGATTTTATTGAAAAGGGTTTTAAAACCATTACCTGTTGTATCAATGATGGTTATTTAGACAAAGACTGGTGCGGTAGGGTTATTGATGATAGTTTTTTGTCCCAATTGCCAAAAAATGTAGATCCTTGTGGAGAAAATGGTGAATTTCACAGCTTTTGCTATGAAGCACCTTTTTTTAAAACAAAAATGAATATTGTGGCTGGAGAAAAAACCTATAAAGAATTAATATTAAAAACTAAAGACCATCCTACTCCAATTAAAGAGGTGGGTACAAAAGGCTTCTGGTTCTGTGATATATTATTACAATCATAAATTTTTAATTATGAATACTGCACCATCTCCTATTATAGATGAATTAAAGCATAAAATAGATTTTAAAACTAAACCCTTGGGTGCATTGGGTATGCTCGAAGAAATTGCCTTACAAATCGGACAAATACAAAATAGTCTAACACCACAAATTATCAATCCACATATTGTGGTCTTTGCTTCCGATCATGGCATAGCTGCTACTGGGCTAGTAAATCCATATCCACAAGCAGTTACTGCTCAAATGGTTTTAAATTTCTTAAATGGGGGAGCAGCAATCAATGTTTTTTGCAGACAAAATGACATTCAATTAAAAGTGGTGGATTGTGGTGTTAATTATGACTTTAATGTGATGATAGATGCTAAAAATTTCATCACTGCAAAAATGAATTTAGGTACTAAAAACTATCTTTTGGAAGAGGCAATGACAGAAGCTGAAACCCATAGTGCTATTGAAAAAGGCAAAGAAATAGTGAAAAATATTGTTTTAAATGGTTGTAATACCATTGGATTTGGTGAAATGGGTATTGGTAATTCCTCATCCGCATCATTAATAATGAGTAGCATATTACAAATGAATGTGGAAGATTGTATTGGAAGAGGAACAGGTGTTAATGAGGTACAGCTTACTCAAAAAATGAAAACACTTAAAAAAGTATATCAATTTCACCAATTACAAGCATTAAACGATAAGCCGATAAAACTTTTGCAAAAAGTAGGTGGCTTTGAAATTGCAATGATGGTTGGTGCATACATTGAAGCAGCAAATCAAAATATGATTATTTTAGTAGATGGTTTTATTGCTACTGCCGCATTAATAATAGCAAGTAAAATAAATGAATCTATTTTAAAGAATTGCATATTTGCACATGTCAGTGGTGAAAAGGGTCACGAAATGATGTTACACTACCTTAAGGCTAAACCATTATTAAATTTACAAATGTGTTTAGGTGAAGGTACAGGTGCTGCCATTGCAATTCCCTTAGTTAAAAGTGCAATAAATTTTTTAAATGAGATGGCAAGTTTTGAGTCAGCGAATATCAGTAATAAAGAATAAATAAAAATGAAAAAAGAAGTACAAATATTTTTAACAGCTGTTATGTTTTATACCCGAATCCCAGTACCTAGTTGGGTAAATCATGATGCTGACTACTTAAATAAAGCCACAAAATATTTCCCACTTATTGGTTGGATAGTAGGAATAATTGCAGTATTGGTATTTGTAGGGGCAAATTATTTATTTAACCCATCCATTGCAATTATAATATCTATGGCTGCTTCTGTATTGTTAACAGGGGCTTTTCACGAAGATGGCTTTGCAGATGTTTGTGACGGCTTTGGCGGTGGATGGACTAAAGAAAAGATATTAATGATCATGAAGGATAGCAGGGTAGGCGCTTATGGAGTAATTGGTACTATTTTTATACTCTCTTTAAAATTTTATGTTCTTGCATCTTTTACGCCCATACAAATCCCCATTGTATTAATAGCTGCTCATGCATTATCAAGATGGGCTGCCTCTACATTTATTCTTACACACGAATACGTGAGAGAGAACGAGGATAGCAAAGCAAAACCAGTTGCCAAAAAGTTTTTATTTGCTCATTTTTTAATTGCATCCTTATTTGGTATTCTTCCGATAATACTTTTTAAGAATGCAATGGCATTTTTACTTATCATTCCTGTTTATTTAATGAAAGTATATTTAGCTAATTATTTTAAAAAATGGATTGGTGGTTATACGGGCGACTGTCTTGGTGCTACACAACAATTATGTGAAATTGTATTTTATTTATCAGCCTTTGTTTTATGGAAATTTATTTAATTAGACATACAAAACCATTAATCGACAAATCTATTTGTTACGGTCAAACAAATGTTGCAATTGATGATGTAAGTTTTAACATTTCCATTCAAAGTATTTTATCACAATTACCTGATACTACAGATGTGATATATGCTAGTCCATTAATCCGATGCAGTTTATTAGCTTCCTATTTAAGTGAATATAAATACAATCATTTAAATGTGGTATATAGTGACTTGTTAAAAGAAGTAGATTTTGGAAAATGGGAAAATAATAAGTGGGATGATATCGATCAGGTTGATTTACAGATTTGGATGAATGATTTTGTCAATAAAAAACCCCATGGTGGAGAAAATTTCATAGAGCTTCATCAAAGAGTAAAAAATTTCCTTGATATTTTAACCAACCAATCTTTTATATCAGTAGTTATTGTTACACATGCAGGTGTTATTAGGTCCATACTAAGCCATGTTAATCAAACTTTACTAAAAGATGCATTTTCAATTAAATGTGAATATGGAAGTGTAATAAAATTGAAATTAAGTGGTTCTTAATGAGTTCAAATTCGAAGAACCTTTGAGATGAAAAAGTCGATATTTAAGTCTGACTTTATTTAATTTTAAGGAACTTATTTAAGACGCATACCAAACTATAGAATTCCCTAAATCCCTCTACATTTGGTTATAATGTAGTTCAATGCTGGCTTCATATAAATCAAGGACTTACGTTAAATCGTAGGTCCTTTTCTGTTTCTGCATGAGGTTCACAACTGTTATGTATCAAATATCTCATAACTCTTTTAGAATTTGCAGTTTTTAAATATTCAATTTTGTTCATTTTTTTAATGTGTACTTGTTTTTCCTTACGTGAGGAAAACACACCCTCAAATCTTGTTAAGTTGGGTGATTAGATTTTAAATTTAGCAGTTTTTTCTTCTCCAGTCATATCGCCGTTAGCTCTTATTTGGATTTGTAAATTACATATCCATTCATCACATTTCTTTGCATAAAGATGTTCATTCACATCATTGAATAGCTTTATAACCTGCTCGTAGGTGCCTTCTAATTCAGTTGAAAAAGGTCTAACCTCATATTTTAAATTAGAGGACTGTATCACAGTAATAGCATCATCTACCCAGTCATATGGATGCTTGTCTTGGGCTAATGGTAGAATTTGAATAGTCGCATTTACAAGATAAGTATGCATAATGTGTAATTAATAGGCTGAAGATAGTTTTTTTGTGTCATGAAAACACCCCCTCAAATCGGTCCAAATCGGTTGATTTCGGTTTTGTGAAAACATAACCCATTACAAATCAACGCCTTCATTTTCTCAAAAAATCTTCATAACCCTGAGGTCCCGGGTTCAAATCCCGGTCTCGCTACATGAAAATCAAGGACTTACGTTA
>Ga0209551_1000991_pt1 | contig 10867 bp, 10 predicted proteins | sample LauGreSuBDMM15SD_2_FD_187568 | JGI IMG/M metagenome (GOLD analysis project Ga0209551, IMG submission 187568) | Freshwater lake microbial communities from Lake Michigan, USA - Su13.BD.MM15.SD (SPAdes) (version 3) | ecosystem: Environmental > Aquatic > Freshwater > Lake | place: Lake Michigan, USA... | reverse complement strand
ACTATAGGTTTTTCTGGTAGAACTTCGCTTTTAAAACAAAAACTCGGTGTAAATTTCTTCGGCTCCTTAGATCCATACCAACTCAATAGCAACGGAGTACGTATTAATAAGTATGCTATTTCAAATGGTAAATTAGTGCGATTAACTAATATTGGTATTTCACTCGACTTTAGTTTAAATTCATCAGGATTGACAAAAAGTCAACCAAAAACAAAAAATACTTTAACTACCCTTACTCCTGAACAAGACGAGCAGCTTGACCTTATTAACCGAAATTCTGAAGCTTTCGTTGACTTTAACATTCCTTGGAACTTTAGAGCATCTTACAATTTCAACTATTCAAAATCAGGTTTAGTAGCTTACAGAACCAATACGCTAAACTTTAATGGCGATTTTAGTATAACACCATTATGGAAACTTACCTATACTTCTGGTTACGATTTTCAACAGAAAAAAATTAGCTTAACTCAAGTAGGGGTTTATAGAGACCTTCATTGTTGGGATTTATCATTCGGCTGGATTCCTTTTGGAACCTACAGAAGTTATACGGTTGATTTACGAGTAAAAGCCTCCATTCTACAAGATTTAAAACTAAGCAAACGACGCGATTACTTTACCCAATTTTAATATGTTAGCAGAGATTATAACCATAGGCGATGAAATACTGATAGGGCAGGTAGTAGATACAAACTCGGCTTGGATAGGCAAAAAATTGAGCAAAATTGGAGTACGAGTACAACAAATTACATCCATTTCCGATCAAAAAGAAGCCATTATGCAAGCTCTTAAAGCTGCATCTACACGTGTGGATATTATATTGCTTACCGGTGGTCTTGGCCCAACAAAAGACGATATTACCAAGAAAACTTTAGCTGAATACTTTAATGTTGGTTTTAAACAAGATGTAGACACCCTTACAAGAGTAACTGCATTTTTTGAAAAATTTAAAGCCCCTTTATTGACTATCAATAAAGCACAAGCTGATGTGCCCGAAAACTGCATAGTTTTGCAAAATAAAAATGGTACTGCACCGGGTATGTGGTTTGAGCAAGGCAATTGCATTATTGTATGCATGCCGGGAGTGCCATTTGAGATGAAATACTTAATGGAAGAAGAGATTTTACCACGCATTAAACAAAAAGCCAATTTGCCGGCTATTGTGCATCATACGCTGTTAACGGCCGGTATTGGCGAATCTTTCCTTTCTGAACGTATTACCCAGGTAGAAAACAACCTGCCAAGTCACATAAGTTTGGCCTATTTGCCAAAACTAGGTCAGGTACGTTTACGTTTAACGGCTTTAGGAACGGATAAAAAAAATCTAGAAACAGAAGTGCAAGGCCTTGCCAATCAAATTAAAAAGTTAATAGGGCCCTACTTTATTACCGACGCTGATTTGCCTTTTGAGAAGGTAATTTTAGACTTTATGGAAGCCCGTAAACTAAAACTAGTATTAGCAGAGAGTTGTACTGGTGGGTTTTTAGCACATCAGTTTACCCAACATGCTGGTTGTAGTTCGGTTTTCGAAGGAAGTGCCGTGGCCTATTCCTACGACCTTAAGGAGCGTATGCTTGGTGTAAATCATCAAACCTTATTAACATTTGGTGCCGTTAGTGCTGAGGTAGTGGAAGAAATGGTACAAGGAGCTTTAGCAAAATATCACACAGACTACGCCGTTTCTATAAGCGGTATAGCGGGCCCAGATGGTGGTATGCCTGAAAAGCCTGTGGGAACAGTGTGGATTGCCGTAGCCAATAAAACTAAAGTAATTAGCCGCAGATTTGAGTTTGGCTATAAACGTAAAGAAAATATTGAACGCTCGGCAGCCAATGCCTTGCTCATGCTTTATAAGTTACTAACAGAAGATTACGCTTCATAAAAAAAGGCTTATTTTTGCATCAAACCTCTTAAAACTATGGCTGAATATCAGTTAACTCTTCCTAAAATGGGCGAAAGCGTTGCCGAGGCTACTCTAATAAAATGGGTAAAAAATATTGGCGATAAGATTCAAGCAGATGAAATTATTTTAGAAATTGCTACCGATAAGGTAGATTCTGAAGTTCCTTCGCCCGTAGCCGGTAAACTGATAAAAGTGCTATTTAACGAAAATGATGTTGTGCAGGTGGGTGAGGTAATTGCACTTATTGAAACTGAAGGAGGTGGCACTATCAGCCCAGTGCCTCCAGTAGCAACCGCTCCTGAAGTCATTCCTGAAGTTGCAACACCAATTATAGCCGATATTCCCGGTATTAAAGAATTAGTTGCAGAAACAATTGTTGCAGTAGAAGCTGATTTCAACCAAAGTGATAAGTTTTATTCGCCTTTGGTAAAAAGTATTGCTACTGCGGAAGGTATTCCTTTAAGCGAATTAGATCAACTGGTGGGAAGCGGTGCTGATGGTAGAGTAACCAAACAAGATTTAGTAGACTATATGGCCAATAAAGGTGCTGGTTCCAGCAAATCGCAGGCCCCTAAATCCGGTTCAGCAGAAAGCCCTAAAACCACATCTAAACCCATACAAGTATTTTCTGGTTCTGATGAAATTATAGAGATGGACCGTATGCGTAAACTCATAGCCGAACATATGGTTATGAGCAAGCAAACGTCGCCTCACGTTACTTCTTTTGTTGAGGCCGATGTAACTAATGTGGTGCGTTGGAGAGATCGGGTAAAAAGCACGTTTGAAAAACGTGAAAACGAAAAATTAACCTTCACACCAATTTTTATTGAGGTCGTGGCTAAAGCCATTAAAGATTTTCCGATGATAAACATATCGGTAAGCGGTCAACAAATAATTGTAAAGAAAAACATTAATATAGGTATGGCAACTGCCTTACCATCAGGTAATTTAATAGTTCCAGTAATTAAACGTGCCGATTTATTAAATATGGTTGGCTTAAGTAAATCGGTAAATGATTTAGCCAATCGTGCACGCCAAAATAAACTACAACCCGATGAGGTAAGAGATGGTACATTTACCTTAACCAATTTGGGTTCTTTTGGCAATATTATGGGTACTCCCATTATTAACCAACCCCAAGTAGCCATTTTAGCTGTGGGTGCTATAAAGAAAAAACCTGCTGTATTGGAAACTCCTGATGGGGATGTAATTGCCATCAGACATATGATGTTTCTATCCTTATCCTACGATCACCGAGTAGTAGATGGCGGTTTGGGTGGTTCTTTTGTACGTAGAGTAGCCGATTACTTAGAGGCTTGGGATGTAAATAGAGAAGCTTAATTTTAAGCTAAGGCTTGCGCCAAATCAGCTTGTAAATCTGTTATATTTTCCAACCCTACCGATACACGAATAAGATTTTTAGGTGTTTTGGTATCCGGCCCCTCCACAGAGGCACGGTGTTCTAATAAACTTTCTACACCACCTAAACTAGTCGCTTGGGTGAATATTTTCACGCTATTACATACCTTTCGGGCAGCTACTTCGCCATCTTTTACCAAAAAAGAAATTATGCCGCCAAAACCACATTGCTGTTTTTTAGCTAATTCGTGTTGCGGATGGCTGGCTAAACCCGGATAAAACACAGATTCTATTTTTGGGTGTTTTTCTAAAAAGCTAGCCAATGCTTGTGCATTTTCTAAATGCCCTTTCATGCGGTAAGGCAAGGTTTTAATACCACGAACAGTCATATAACAATCAAAGGGTGCGGGAACTGCCCCAGAAAGATTTTGAATAGTTCTAATTTTTGTCCAAAAATCATCGGCTGTTTTGCAAATAAGGGCGCCACCCAATACATCACTATGCCCACCCAAGTATTTAGTAGTAGAATGCATCACTATATCGGCTCCCAAAGCTAAAGGACACTGAAAAATTGGCGTAGCAAAGGTATTATCACAAGCCACTTTAATGGCATGCTTTTTAGCCAAACTGCAAACGGCAGCTATATCACTAATTTTTAATAATGGATTAGAAGGGCTCTCCAACCAAATTAATCGGGTAGTGGGTTTAATGGCTTTTTCAATCGCATCCAAAGAGGTAGTATCTACAAAATCTACATTTAAAACACCTTTAAATACTTGTAGGAGTGCATTGCGTAAGCCGTGATACATATCATCGGGTGCAATTACTTGGCTGCCAGGCTCTAGTGCTTGAAATACTGCCGAACCGGCTGCATTACCCGAAGAGAATGCACAGGCATCAACACCGTGTTCTAAGGCAGCTAAAACCTTTTCTAATGAGCGTCTGTTCGGATTATCGCTACGGGTATACATGTAGCCATCGGGGTAATTCCCATCTGCATCTCGTTCAAAGGTGGTAGAAAGACTAATGGGCTGAATTACTTCGCCTGTTAAGCTATTTACGGTGTTGCCAGCATGTATGGCTATAGTTTCAATTTTCATAGTATATAATCCTTCCGTAAACTTAACAAATGCGTGGCTTTATCCCAACTATAGGATTAAATATTGTGTACCGAATGTGTATTTTTGTGAAAAATAGCTACTATGTCTACCACGCTTTCTTTTTTAGTATCCGATCCTTCTTTGCCTATAGAACTCAAAGCTATTGCGCAAAAAGTACAACAAGGTGAACGCATTAGTCCCGAAGAAGGTATTTTGCTCTACGAAAAAGCAGATCTTTCTTATTTAGGCGTTTTAGCTAATTTTATTCGAGAACAAAAGCATGGCCATAAAACGTATTTCAATCGTAATTTTCATATAGAACCCACCAATTTATGTGTGTACGATTGTAAATTTTGTTCCTATTCTCGTTTATTAAAACAAAAAGACGAAGGTTGGCAGTTTACCAAAGATGATATGATGAACATCGTAAAATCATACGATGGAAAGCCCGTAACCGAAGTACACATTGTTGGTGGTGTATTGCCGCAGTATGATGTTGATTTTTATGTGGATTTATTTCAGTCTATTCGTGCGCACCGAGCAGTTTTACACATTAAAGCGCTTACGCCGGTAGAGTTTCATTACATCTTTAAAAAAGCTAAAATTGATTATGCCAAAGGCATGAAATTGATGAAAGAAGCTGGCTTAAACTCCATTCCTGGTGGTGGTGCCGAAATATTTGCCCCCGAAATTAGAGAGCAAATAGCAAAAGATAAATGTACGGGTGCACAATGGTTAGAAATTCATGAAATTTGGCATAATTTAGGCATGCGTTCTAATGCCACTATGCTATATGGTCATATAGAAAAATACGAACACCGCATTGATCATATGGAGCAATTGCGCCAATTACAAGATCGTACTGGTGGTTTTCAAACCTTTATTCCGTTGAAATTCAGAAACCAGGATAATCAATTATCGCATCTAACTGAGGTAAGTGTGCTCGAAGATTTGCGTAATTATGCCATTGCTAGAATTTATCTTGATAATTTTGATCACATTAAAGCGTATTGGGCCATGATCAGTCGGCAAACTGCACAACTTTCTTTGAGTTTTGGGGTGGATGACGTAGATGGAACCCTAGACGACACCACCAAAATTTACACCATGGCTGGTGCCGAAGAACAAAATCCGGCCATGAGCACGCAAGAATTGGTGAATTTAATTAAACAAGTTGGCCGCCATCCTTTGGAACGTGATACTCATTATCACGTTATTCAAGATTTTAAGGATATAGTGTTTGACGATGAAGTTAAACCCAATTATTACCCCTTACCGGTATTGAATTAATGTATACAGCCAAAACGTTTTACATTATTAGGCACGGCGAAACCGATTTAAATCGTCAAGGAATTATTCAGGGTAAGGGAATGAATACCGATTTAAATAGTACAGGAGAGGCTCAAGCTGCTGCTTTCTTTAATGCATACCAACACATTCCATTCGATATAGTTTATACTTCAACCTTAAAGCGCACCCACCAAACGGTTGCCAAATTTATTGAGAATGATATTCCTTGGATACAACACGCTGGTTTAGATGAATTGGCTTGGGGAATTTATGAAGGCAAACCATCAGAAATTACCAAATCGGCATTTTTAGCCTTAACAACAGCATGGTTAGAAGGTGCGGTACACGAAAAGTTTGAAGCTGGCGAAAGCCCTATAGAGGTTCAAAATAGACAATTAGAAGCTTTAGAAGAGTTAAAAAAACTACCAGAAGAATTATCCAACGTGTTAATATGTATGCATGGTCGAGCATTACGCATATTCTTATGCGTGTTATCTGGTTTCTCCTTATCGCAAATGGATACATTCCCGCACACTAACACCACTTTGTATAAAGTGCATTTTGATGGTGAGGGCTTTGAAATTCAGGAATACAACAATACTCAGCATCTAGTCTAAAATGAGCGATAAAATTAATGTTTCTGCGGTTTCTTATACCAATACCAAACCTTTTGTGTACGGGCTTACCCATTCGCCGGTAGCATCGCACATTAACTTAAGTTTAGATATACCCGCTACTTGTGCCGATAAATTGTTGAATAATGAAATAGATCTTGGCTTGGTTCCAGTAGCCACATTACTGCGTATGCCACATTATGAATTGGTTTCCGATTACTGCATTGGAGCGGTAGGGGCGGTCAATTCGGTATTTATTTTTTCAACCAAACCAATTGAAGAAATTCAAAGTATTTGCTTTGATGCACAATCTAGAACCTCCAATTTACTAGCCCAAGTGCTTATGAAACATTTGTGGAAAAAAGAAGTGCAGTGGTTAAGTGAAGGACAGGCAGATGCATTTGTAGAGATTGGCGACCGCACCTTCGGGAAAAAAGCACAGTATGCATATAGTTACGATTTATCGGAATGTTGGTTCAGTTTAACTCAACTTCCTTTTGTATTTGCAGTTTGGGCAAGTGTAGTAAAATTACCTCAACACTTTTTAAGCTTATTTAATGACGCTTTGGCTTTTGGTCTCCAGAATCGGGATGTAGTTATTGAAAGTTTAGTAGATGAAAACCTGGTTATAGATGTGAAGACCTATCTTACCCACTCTATAGATTACCAATTCGATTCCCAAAAACGTTTAGGACTTAGCAGGTTTTTAGAGTTGGCAAGTGCGCTCTAATACTAACTTTATTGTTTTATCAATCGTTTTACTCGGGTTTTTAGAAAACTCATATTTAACTCTGCTAGCTAAAATGGCATTAACCGATATGGCTTGGTGGCCTAAAATATTGGCTAAACCATAAATTCCTGAAGTTTCCATTTCTAAATTGGTTAGTCGCCAATTATCTTTTTTAATGCCCGATAATTGCTTAATAAAATTTGGAATGGTTTTAGTAAAACGCAATTCGCGGCCTTGTGGTGCATAAAAACCTGGGGCTGTAACTGTAATTCCACGAGGTAAATCTTTACCAATTTTGCGAATTAATAGTTTGCTTCCGGCACATACATAAGGTTTAAAAGATTTAAAAGCAGGGGCTTGGTTATTTATTGCTCTTAAAATAACTTTTTCTTCTCGGCTGGCTTCATAGGTGTAAAAGGCCATCAAGGCATCAAGGCCAACAGCGTATTCAGATACCAAAATACTATCAATAGGTATGTCTGTTTGAATGGCGCCGGAGGTGCCAATCCGAATAATATTTAAACTCTTTAGTTTATCTAAATAAACTCTTCGGTCTAAATCTATATTCACTAAGGCATCTAATTCATTAAGTACAATATCTATATTATCGGTTCCAATACCTGTAGATATTACACTAATTCGTTTCGAACCTATATAGCCAGTATGGGTAATAAATTCACGCTTTCCTTTGCGTAGTTCTACTTTATCGAAGTGTTTGCTTACTTCACCCACCCGATCCGGATCGCCCACGGTAATAATATCATCAGCTAAATCTTCGGGCAAAATGTTTAGATGATATACGCTACCATCTTTATTTAAAATGAGGTCTGTTGTGGTAATTTTCATAATGTCGATAGATAAATTAACCTCAAGTTATTAATATTTTCTAATTGTGTAATAATTTTTAACACTAAATTTTGTCTAATTTCAATTACTAGTTTACATTGGGTATCTAACTTCTTGCGCTATAATAGTGATGTTTTCATCTTTTAGTATTTTAATTAGCTCATTAAGTTGGACATAAGGTAGCAGTATTTGATAGCTATCGTGTATGGTTTTTTCGATAGTTTCAGCCGCAGAAATGGCTTCTAGGGAAGCCTGCTTGTAGGCATGTATTAAATCCGGAACACCCAATAAAGTGCCTCCGAAATAACGCACAACGACCACAAACACCTGGGTAAGGTTCGCGGATAAAAGAGTATTTAATATCGGTTTTCCGGCTGTTCCAGAGGGTTCTCCGTCATCATTCACTCTATATACCGAACGGTCGGTGCTTAGCCTTAGCGCCCAGCAAAAATGTCGGGCCTTGGAGTGATCGGTCTTTAATTTAGTTAGTATTTCTTTTACATCCTCGGCCGATTGAATAGGGAAAATGTAGCCAATAAACTTGCTGCCTTTATCTTTATATTGTCCTTGAGCGGATTGTTTTACGGTTAAATACGAATCGTTAAACACAGCTAGGCAAGTGAAATTAAAAGAATGGCTAGCACGGCTAGGCCAATGCCCATATAATTTAATCGACTCAATTTTTCTTTAAATAGCCATAAACCTACCAATGAACCTAAAGCAATTACGCCAATATTCATGCTAGTAAATACGATAGAAGGTTGGGTACTTAGGGCTTTATGTGCTTTTAGATAAAATAAAATATTGCCGAAATTGAAAGTGCCTAACACGATACCAAAGAGTATATTTTTAACTTTTAAGTGTTCCTTTTTAATCCAGCGGTCATAGGCTAATAGGATGATAGAAACAAAAAGGGCTAAAAGGAATACCCAAAATAGCGACGTGGTAAAGGGAATTTCGGAAAATGTAGCCAATTGTTTAAAAAACACATCAATAATACCCATTCCAATAAACACAAGAAGTGGATAAACCCAAGAATAGCTAGCGCTAGATTGATTCTGTTTCCAGGGTATTGATAAAAGTACAGCAACTATACCTACAACTATAGCTATTAATTTCTGATTAGAAATGTGTTCTCCAAAAAGTAAAAAAGCTGCTAATAAAGGTATGAGTAGAGATAAACGTTGTGCAATATCGGTACGTACTATGCCAGATTTTGTAACAGAAATGGCCAAAATAAGAAATAAGCTTGGTAGTAATATTCCTAAAAGAGCATAGGTGCCAATGGGGCTTTCTGCAGGAAAACTAAGACTCGGTTTAAATATAAATAGGCATGCCGAGGCGGCTACTATATAATTAATGGCTATGGCTTGTACCATATTTACATCATAGCGCTTAGCTACTTTTAGTAAAATGGAAACGAGTACGCTACAAAAAATACTAATAAAGACGTAAATCATGACCTTAGAATATGTTGCAAATTAAGCAAATCATTCGCTTTTTGAAGCTAAGTCTACTTTATTACCAAAGCTTTTATTTATTTTGCAGGGATGACTTTTTCTGATCTCGAAAAACAATTTAGTGTCGAACTACATGCCTTTTATGCTGCCGAAGAAGCTGCAATGCTTTGCTTTTTAAGCGTTCAACATCGTTTATTATGGACAAAGGCAATCTACCTACTTAACAAACAAGACCTAATTGCGGATGCGGATGAGGCCTATTTCTTAGATATCTTAGGCCAACTTAAAGCCTCTAAACCCATCCAATATATTTTGGGTGAAACTGATTTTTACGGTCGCACATTTCGGGTAAACCCTGTCGTATTGATACCAAGACCCGAAACAGAGGAATTGGTAAAGTGGGTTTTAGGCAGTTTTTCGATAACAAATCCTTCGATATTGGATATTGGAACTGGAAGTGGCTGTATTGCTATCAGCTTGAAAATAGAATTACCTGAAGCAGAGGTTTTTGCTTTAGACATTTCTGCCGACGCCTTGGCGCTTGCTCAAGAGAATGCTGCATTACATGAAGCAGCAGTTAGGTTTATTGAAAAGGATGTATTGCTCATGAAGGCTAGCGATTTACCCATCACATTCGATGTATTAGTGAGCAATCCGCCATATATTGCTTTGGCTGAAAAAGATACTATGAAAGCTAATGTATTAGCAAATGAGCCACATCTAGCTCTTTTTGTACCGAATAACGATCCGCTGATTTTTTACGAAAGCATTGCGTCTATGGCTAAAGAAATATTAAAACCGAATGGCTTTTTATTTTTCGAAATAAACGAACGCTTTGGAACAGAGGTGGTGGAATTGCTTATAAAAAAAGGTTTTAAGCAAGTAGCATTGCATCAAGATTTGAGTGGAAAAGACCGCATGGTAAAAGCGCAGTGGTTGGGCTAACTACGCGGGTGATATTGTAAAATCGTACTTTTTAAATAATCACGATCCAGGTGCGTATAAATTTCGGTAGTGGTAATACTTTCGTGGCCTAGCATTTCTTGCACGGCACGTAAATCTGCGCCACCCTCTAATAAATGCGTAGCAAATGAATGTCTAAACGTATGCGGACTGATGGTTTTTTTGAGTCCAATTTTAGTGGCCAAGCCTTTAATAATTAAAAATACCATTACTCTAGAAAGCGATGATCCTCTATTATTTAGGAATACCCAATCTTCACTGCCGGGTTTTATGTTAAGGTGTACCCGAACCTCCTGAAGCCAAATTTGTAGAATTTTTGCCGCTTCGGAACCAATGGGTACCAATCGTTCTTTATTGCCCTTGCCTAAAATTTTTACCAATTCTAAATCTAAAAATAGGTTAGATATCTTTAAGTCAACTAATTCCGATACCCGTAAACCACATCCGTAAAGCATCTCTAAAATGGCTTTGTTACGCATCCCCTCTGGTTTAGAAAGATCAATGGCATCTATTAAGCTATTTATTTCGTGTATGCTCAATGTATCGGGTAGCTTTCGGCTCAATTTCGGGCTTTCTAAAAGTGAAGTTGGATTATCGGTTAGTAC
>Ga0209551_1000982_pt1 | contig 10904 bp, 7 predicted proteins | sample LauGreSuBDMM15SD_2_FD_187568 | JGI IMG/M metagenome (GOLD analysis project Ga0209551, IMG submission 187568) | Freshwater lake microbial communities from Lake Michigan, USA - Su13.BD.MM15.SD (SPAdes) (version 3) | ecosystem: Environmental > Aquatic > Freshwater > Lake | place: Lake Michigan, USA... | reverse complement strand
ATTGGGCATCGCGCGCGCGTTGTTAACACAACCAAAAATATTAGTCTTGGACGAAGCAACGAGTGCATTAGATAGTGAGACGGAGCTAGCGATCTCGCAATCAATTTTTGAATTAAAGGGAGACGTAACCACGCTCGTAATTGCACATCGCCTTTCAACGATTGCGAGTGCTGACCGAGTGATTTATTTAGATGCAGGAAAAATAAGGGCGATGGGTACCTTCGATGAACTTCGTCAACAAGTGCCAAATTTCGAAACCCAGGCTGGCTTGCAGGGTCTTTAACCCGCGGGACCAGGGCGATATCGGCTCTCGCGGAGGCTGTTGCCTGAGTGAAATGTCCGTTTTGTCCTATCTCCGCTACAATCTAGGCTAGGATTCGTAGAAGATTATAGAGGCACCGACGGGTGTCACTGAAGTACAAAACCGGTTAAGAAGGAAGTCCCAAAGTGGCATTTAAGAAGTCTGCAGCCTCTGCAGGTCCTCGCGTGTGGACCGTCGCAGAGCTCGGTGCTTTCTACACAGAGCATCGTTCAGAGCTTCTTGCCCACGCTAATCGCGTATTGAAGGACTCAGCTAAAGCAGAAGAAATCACACAGGATGCACTTATTAAGTTCATGCTCGCAGCCCCTGAGCTTGAATCAAATGATCATGCACTCTCTTATCTACACCGCACCATTGAAAACCTCTGTATCGATCTATTCCGTCTTGAAGGTCGTCGTCCCAACCTTGTTGTCATCGATGATGCCAAGGCTGAGGTTGAAGCTGCATGGCAGGTATCGGGGGATCACTCACAGGCTATTTCAGCTGCTGAAGATGCAGCAATTATTCGTCAGGCACTTGCACTTCTTTCACCTGCAGAGCGTGCAGCTCTTGTTATGTGGGAGATGGAAGGCCGTTCAACAGAAGAGATCGCAGCAGAGCTTGGTATCAAGGAATCTGCAGTGCGCCACACTGTTTCTCGCGCTCGCACATCTCTACGTCGCGTTCTTTCAGAACTTGTTATCGATGAAGAGCGTGGTCTTACCGCTCTCGATATGTTGTCTACTACTTATAAGAAGGCAGCAGAGCTTGCACAGAAGTCTTCAAAGGCAGCCCTTTCATTGGTCTTGGTCTTTGCAGCATTCCTAGGATTTAACTCAATGACTGGCAATGAGGGCGTTGTTGCTCCAACAGCATCAGTTCTCTCTGGCCCAGTTGCTGGACAGGATGCTCCGGTTGAAGTTGCTGTTGAGCCATCAGTGGAAGCAACTTCTGCTACCCCATCACCATCTATTTCATTCCCTGCCAAGAAGGACAGCACCATGGTCTCTGGTCTTTCAATCAAGGGTGCCAAGCTTGCTTGGCCAGGTCTTGATGCAGAAGGACTCCCAACATCTTTGAGCGTGACAGGAAAGAACGGCGAACTCGGCAAGATCCGCCTCAATAAGAATGTCCCAGTGGCTACCGAGGCCGGAACAGTGTTGAGCACCCAGGCGATTACCGCTTCGGGTGGACCGAATGTGATGCTCTTGCAGACCATTACGGTGGATGGAAATGGCACTAGCTATAAGCTAGTTGGTGCCTCTTACGGCAAGGATGGCTTCTGGTCGAGCTTAGAAACCGGCGCCACGAGCGCTGATTTTGAGCGTATGTCCAACGGCCAGTACCTTGTAACCGTTAGAATTTCCATAGTCTCAACCCTACCTTTAGGGTACGTCGCTCCCGTGGGCACCCGCGGATATGACCTCTCTGCAACACCGAAGTCGATCACAACCCGACTTCTTTTGAATGCAGGCAAGACACAGATTTTGGCTCAGTCAATTTTCGTTGACGAGTCGAATGCAGGAAAAGCATAAGGATGAAGCACGTGACATTTCATCTGCCTAGTTTTCTTCGCCGCGTCCGGATACACGGCGGAGAATTTGATTCATCAGCACGTGCGATGAATCGAGTGAAAGAGAAAGGTTCTCTCATGACTTATAAGAGGGCATTTCTAGCTCAAGCCGATCTACGGATAGTCCGTGGATCGACTATCGAAAGGAAACAAATGTCTACAAAGACAACTTTCAAGCGCGTAGCGCTTGTTGCAGTTGCAGCTTTGGGTCTTGGTGTTCTCTCTGTTGCGCCTTCAAACGCAGCAGCACAGTTAGACAGCCTTGCTGTCTCGCTAGCATCAACAACTCAAGTTACAGCTGAAACTCTTACAGCGACATCCTCAGTTCTAACAGCAACACTTGCTGGAACAAAGGGTGTCGACACATTGACAGTAACAGCGTCAATCGTTTCTGGACCAGCTTATGTTCAGCCGGTCTTGGCATTCAAGGAATCAACAACAGCTGTTGCTTCTACTACTGCAGATAGCAGTGTTCAGACTGTTACACCAAATGACACAAGCACTATTACACAGGCAACAGCAAAGTACAATGTGTACTTGAAGGCGCCTTCAGTAGTTGGTGCATACGTCGTTAAAATTACACCAACAGGTGGAGTTAACGCAGCTGCAGTTACTGTAACAATTACAGTAACCGCCCCAGTGGTAGCTTCAATTTCTGCTACCTACTCAACAATTGCAATGGCTTCAAGCGCTTGCTCGGCTGGCGGCGGTCAATGGTCATATGGCGCTTGCTATAGCAATGGTGGATCAGGTGCGTCTGCCTATGTTTACTCGACAGCAACAGATACAGTCACAGCATCAGCAACAATCTCATCTGCATTGTTACCTGCTGACGCGCTTATAGCTTCATTCTTACTAGATCAGAAGAATGGCGCTTCAAATACAATGGCTTCAACCGTGCCGTGGACTGTTGCAATCACGTCAGGCCCAGGTAAGATTTCAATGGGCGGACGTCTTGTTTCAGCGAAATCTGTTACAGAATCTCTCTTAACGACAGGTGTTGACGGATATCAAGCCGCTGGAACTACAAAGTCAGCCTACCTCGTCTCTGACGGCGTAACCGGAGTAACAGTAATTACCTTTACTGCCGGTGGTGTTCTCATTGGGACCCGAACTATCACAGTTTATGGTCCAGCAACGACACTTGTAGCAACAGCTGCAACTGCTCCGACACTGTACAGTCCTACAGCAGGTCAGACATCAAATACAGGTACCTATACAGTGACTGCTAAAGATTCAAATGCAGCTGCTGCAACAGTTCCATCTGGCTTGACTGTTAAGTCATCTGACACATCAGTTGCGACAGTTACAATTTCTCAACCTACTGTAACTGTTACAGGTGTTAAAGCTGGAACAGCGACAATCACTGTTACAGATCCTGCGACATCAGGGGCAGCTACAGCTGTTACATTCACAGTAACAGTTGCGCCTACAAAGCCAACATCAGTAGACATCACATTTGACGCAGCTTCCTACAACGTAGGTGACCTCGTCACAATGACTGTCGCTGCAAACATGGGTGATAGTGCAACAGCAAACCTCTTTACATCAACAGGCATTGTACTTTCAGCAACGGCTGTTGCTTCAGGTACAGCAGTCCCTACAAATGGAGTGCATGCAATCGTCGGTGGTAAGGCTACTTACAAGTTCTACGCTCCAGCAGTTGCTGGTTCACTTGTAGTAACAGCAACCACAGGCGCTTCAGTTGATGTAACAACCGCGGTTGTGCTCAGCAAGACTGTTCCAATCGCTAACCCTGGCGTCGATGCAGCAACAGATGCTGCTAACGAAGCAATTGATGCAGCGAATGCAGCAACAGATGCAGCTCTTGCTGCAGCTGAAGCAGCAGATGCTGCTACAACAGCAGCTCAGGAAGCATCTGATGCAGTTGCAGCTCTTTCAGAGTCTGTAACCAAGTTGATCGCAGGCCTACAGGCTCAGATCAAGTCACTTGCAGCAGTAGTTGCAAAGATTGCTAAGAAGGTAAAGGCTTAATAAGCCCCCTTTATTAGTAACCGAAACCCGGTTCCTCATCACGAGGAGCCGGGTTTCGGCTTTCTACAGGTTAAGATTTGGAAATGAACATGCTCGCTGAAAGAACTGTTGCTCCAATATTGGCCTTTGGCTCAGCGTTTGTGGCGGTCATAGTGTGGACCGGTAGCCTTACAGATCCTGTAAATGTGACAAAGCTCTTCGCCCTAGGCGGGGTGGCCGTGGCCGCCGCCTTTGCCACTGGTTTCAATGGTTACTCACGGCTCTGGAAAGACGGAAAAGCGTCAATTGCAGCGGTCCTGATTTTTATAGTGATGGGAATTAGTGCTGTAGCAAATAGTGATAGTCCTTTGGTACAAAACTTGTATGGTGAGTACGGCAGAAATACCGGTTTTGTAGCGTATATATTATTGATTCTGGTTTTCCTATCGGCTCTCGCTTTGAGAGCAGAGGGAAGTTTCAGGCTTTTGATTTGGGGCCTCATTCTCGCCGGAGTTGTGAATGTTATTTACTGCCTATGGGTAGTCATCTTTGGTGATTTCATTTCTTGGAACAACCCATATGGGAACATTCTTGGGACTTTTGGAAATCCAAACTTCATCGGCGCCTTTCTAGGATTTTTCGCTTCCGCCATGGTGGCATTTGTAATAAAGAATAAATTGAGTATCTACCTAGTAATCACCGCTGGCCTAGTTTTTCTCCTTGCCGTTTATGAGATTATCGATTCGAGTGCGATCCAAGGACGAGTCGTTGTTCTCGCAGGTTTGGCAATAGTTGGTTTCTATTTGATTCGTTCAACATTTAGCTCGGTCGTGCCGCAACTTGGATACATTGTGCTCGTTGGAGTTGCTGGCACTTTCGCCCTTCTGGGAGCACTTCAAAAAGGACCGCTGACTGCATACATTTACAAAACTTCTGTCTCTCTCCGAGGCGAGTATTGGCAGGCAGGCTGGAACATGGCCCTTGAAAAGCCATTGACCGGAGTTGGCTTTGACGCTTATGGAGATTGGTATCGCAAAGTTCGCGATGCGCAAGCCCTCATCTTGCCAGGACCTGGCACAGTTACTAATGCTGCCCACAATGTGCCATTCGATGTGCTCGCCTCGGGTGGTTGGCCGTTGTTTATACCCTACGTAGTTATTGTTCTTCTGGCTTTTATTGCAATCGTTAAAGTGACGCTGAGAGAGAAAAAATATAATCCAGTCTTCGTAGCAATGACTGTTGCTTGGGTTGGCTATCAACTTCAATCAATTATTAGTATTAATCAGATTGGTCTAGCAATTTGGGGTTGGCTCTTTAGTGGCGCGCTTATTGCATATGAAGTCAGCACGCGAAATGTGGATGCTCCGGTGGCTCATGAAAAGAAGAGAAAAGTAACGTCGTCTCGCAGTACAGAGCAGCTATTCAGCCCGAGCTTATTGGCGGGTGTGGGGCTTGTAATCGGCGGGCTTATCGCTTGTCCTCCGTATACAGCTGATAACAAATGGAGGGATGCTCTTTCCTCTTCGAGCGTTGAGCAGTTAGAAGCCGCGCTAGTACCTGGTTACTTAAATCCTGCTAACTCAAATAAATATGCAAGTGCTGTTGACATATTTGAGAAAAGCCAGTTTCCTGATCAAGCATATAAGTACGCCAAAATTGCTGTGGAGTTTAATCCGAATGATTTTGATTCATGGAAAATTCTGTATTCAATTAGTAAATCCTCCCCTGAAGAAAAGGCAGATGCTTTAGCTAATATGAAACGCCTTGATCCGCTCAATCCGAATGTTCTTGGATAGTTAATGAAGGTTGCAATCATCGGGCAGGGCTACGTCGGCCTAACTATCTCTGTCTTTGCCGCTGAACACCACACAGTTGTTGGCTTTGATGTGAATCAGGGTCTGGTTGATGCACTCAATAGTGGGAAGTCACATATTGAAGGTGTGGCATCCAGTGATTTAGCTAAGTGGATTGCTGCGGGTAAATATCAGGCAACGACAGATGCTGCAGAGATTGCGGGATCAGATGTTGTGGTGATCGCGGTGCCTACACCGCTAACCAAAGATAGAAAACCAGATTTAGCTTTTGTTGAGGCAGCATGCAAGACAATTGGTGAGAATCTGAAGACGCCTGCACTCATTATTAATGAATCAACATCTTTTCCTGGGACTGTACGTAATCTGATTAAGCCTGAGATTGAGAAGCATTCAGGTGGAGCGATTGAGCATCTCTATGCAGTATCTCCAGAGCGCGTAGATCCAGGTCGTGTGGATTGGGATCAGAAGAACACTCCGCGTTTATACGCAGGGTTGACGCCTGAGGCGTCTAGCGCTGTTCGTGAATTTTATTCAACCTTCTGCGATAACTTGGTAGAGGTTTCATCCCCTGAGGTGGCAGAGGCTGCCAAGTTGTTTGAAAATACTTTTAGACAGGTAAATATTGCTCTGGTTAATGAGTTTGCACAGATTGCTCATGCGTTGGGGATTTCGGTCTACGAGACGCTGGATGCGGCAGCGACGAAGCCATATGGATTTATGAAATTTATGCCAAGTGCTGGTGTTGGTGGACATTGCATTCCTGTAGATCCTTCGTACTTGGCAGATACTGCAGCTCGTGTAGGTGTGCCGGCAACATTTATTGAAAGAGCTAATGAAGTAAATCTTGAGATGGCGGCATATGTTGTTGGTCGCGTGGCTGCAGATAATGGTGGATCTTTAAGTGGAAAGTCAGTTCAGGTGATTGGTGTGGCATATAAACCGAATGTTGCTGATACACGTGAGACACCGGCAGAGCTTGTGATTGAAGAGCTAAAAAAGGCTGGGGCTAACGTTAGTTGGCATGATCCAGTTGTTCAGAGTTGGCGTGGTGGACAATCGTCAAGCCTTGGTGGTTCTGAGATTGCGATTGTTGTGACTATGCATGATGTTGTGAGCGCTGAATCTGTTCTTGCATCAGCGCCTTATGTGTTTGATACAACGGGCAAGATAAAGACGCCGCACACTCTTTAATCGTTTTTACTTAGCCTCGCATATGGCTTGCAACATCATCGATGATGGAATCAAGTGTGTTGGCAGGTGACCAGTTGATCGTCTTTTTAATCTTGGTGATGTCGGGGACGCGGCGCTGCATATCTTCAAAGCCGGCTGGGTAGGCGTCAATGTATGGGGTGTAGGTAATTGTTGATGTTGAGTTGGTGCGTGCGATGATTTTTTCTGCGAGCTCTTTCATTGTTGTTTCGCCAACGCCGCCGACGTTAAAGACATCGCCGATGGTTGAATCGGTGGCAGCTAGCGTGAGGATTGCTTTGACGGCATCGTGCACGTGACAGAAGACGCGTGATTGTGATCCATCGCCGTAGATGGTGATGGGTTCGTTCTTAAGGGCTGCTTGGACAAAGCGTGGAAGAACCATTCCGTAGCGACCAGTCTGGCGTGGGCCAACGGTGTTGAAGAGGCGCACAGTGGTTACTTTGAGGCCTTCTGTGGTGTGGAGAGAGTGTGCAACTGCTTCCTCTAACGCTTTGGCATCGGAGTAAGTCCAGCGAATTTTCTGTGGGGCACCGACTACGCGATCTGACTCTTCATGCAAAGGTTGTTCTGGGTTCTTGCCGTAGATCTCAGATGTACTTGCGATGATGATGCGCTTCTTTAATTTCGTTGCGGCATTTAATACAACTTCAGATCCTGTGAAGTTAACTGATACTGATTCGATTGTTTTTTCTAAGATGGTGTTAACGCCAAGGGCTGCTGCCATATGAAGGACGAGGTCGGCAGGTGCCATCAGCTTTTCGATCAGGGCGGCATCGCGGATATCGCCTTGGACGAGTTCGATCTTGCCTTCAAGGTGGGCGATATTGGTGGCAGAGCCGGTTGTGAGGTTATCGAGGATGGTGACCGCGTCTCCTCGGGCGATCAGAGCATCGGTGAGGTGGGAGCCGATAAAACCTGCACCACCGGTGATAAATACGCGCATAAGGGGAGTCTACGGGTTGGCCTAAGTGGTTTGGGGCTTATCTGGGCTCAGGCAGTGGCTGCGCTGACTGTGTTGAGGGCAGCGATCTCTGTTGAGTTGAGGTCGATGATCTGGACAATCTCTTCTAACTGTTCGACGGTGCGGGCTGATGCGATCGGTGTGCTCAGCTGGGGGTTGCTGCGCAGCCAAGCGAGGGAGACTGCGCTGACGCTGCACTTATTTTCTAGCGCGATCTGGTCCATGACGGCCAATATTTGATAACCCTTAGGGGTTGCAAACTCTTTGACGCCTTCTGCGCGGACTGATTCGACAACTTTTCCTTTGCGGTATTTGCCGGATAAGAATCCACGGGCAAGACCGTAGAAAGGAATTGCTGAGATGTTATTGGCAGCTAGGACTGGTTGTTGCTCTGATTCGAAGGGATTGCGAGAGACAAGGTTGTATTGATCTTGCAGCGCGATATAACTTGGCAAATTATTCTTAGCTGATACATCGAGCGCTTCTTGTAAGCGCGCACCGGTGTATTGCGATGCTGCGATGTAGCGCACCTTTCCTTCAGCGATTAGCTGTGCAAATGCGCCGAGTGCATCTTCGAGAGGCACTTCTGGATCATCGTGGTGTGCGTAGTAAATATCGATGTGATCTGTTTGCAGGCGCTTGAGTGAATCGTTACAGGCCGCGATGATGTTGGCAGGGCTAAGGCCGGGACGGGTTGGAAGTTTTGCAACCTTTGTTGCAACAACCATCTGATCGCGATTGCCGTTCTTCTTCATCCAGTTGCCGATGATCGTTTCGGATTCGCCGCCGACATTTCCCTCTTTCCATGCTGAATACATATCTGCGGTATCAACGAAGTTTCCGCCGTGGGCAGCGTACGCATCAAGGACTGCGTGGGACTGGCTCTCATCTGCGCTCCAACCAAATACGTTGGTGCCTAGGCAGAGTTCGTAAACGACAAGATCTGTCTCTGGAATAGTGATCATGAGACGAGCCTACCGAGAACTAACGGTTATAGATTCTCTTTGCAGTAGTAAATGCCGTCAAGGATGCAGGATTGGAGAGCGTTGTGTTTAACTCAAGACTCAAAGATCCATCAGCATTAACTTGAAGTGCAACGACTCCTTTACTCGAATCCCCGGTGACGACTGTGTAACCAACAGGCCAAGGCGCCATACTTCCTGGTGGGTTAGGTGTAACTCCTGCAGGCGGCGTGTAAGAAATTTGTGCAAGTTTGTAGACAACCATGCCACTCGCTGATGTGAGTTTATCTGGTGCAACTTGGCCGGGACCAACTACGAGGACTGCTTGATCAGCATCACCCTTTGGATCTTTCCACCAACCTGAAGAAAAGACCCAGGCCTTGGTATCTACTTGATGCGGTGCGATTGCTAAGTGGCTCCACGAGTAATCATTTTTTCCTGGAACAGATCCTGAACCCAACATTGCTGTTGCATTTTCGTAATCGCTATTGAGGCGCCCGGCATATCCGTTTGTTCCAGCTAAGAACCAGTTGCCTGATGCAGTTCCGGCAATGTCGTAATCAATTTTTCCTATACGTGGGGAACTTGTTTTCTGTAGCTGAGCTTCCATCGCTGTACGAATTGATGGAGTAAAGAATGGGAGATAGTCAGCCGTGTAAGGCTTCCATGTATCTAGGGTGAGATAGGCCTGAACATTTTGAAAACCAGATAACCACTGTGTTCCATCAAATACGTTGAAATCAAGCATATTCGTTGCTTGGCGACCGAATTCATCTCCGGCCTTAACTTTCACATTCGCCTTTAAATAGCCAGAGGTTGCAGCCTGTGCTGCCAATGAAGCTAACACGCCAGTTACTTTATTCATCACCATGTAGACGGAGTATAGATTGCAACCATGGTCAATAACAACGCGAAATGAAGTAGGCGAACCGAGATTAGAAACCTCTACAATTGTTCCAGCAGCTGGTGCAGTAACTGGGACATAGTCTGAAGCTGTTAGTTGTGAAGCGGGTATAGAGAGAGCTTTCACGCCGAGGTATGCATGATCGATAGGTGTCACGTGTCCACCAACCATCAAGCCATAAGGAATAGCTGGCGCTAATTGATCAAGCGGAAGAACCGGAGATGTGAATGATATTGAGGATGGCGCACACGTTGGTTCCGTAGCGCTTGGTCCACCAAGAATTTGAGTAAGCGTTGGGTACCACTCAGGACGTGATGTGAAACCACCCGCAGGTGTCTTTGGTGCATCGGCTGCTAAGAGATAACTGACTTTTCCGTTCTTACAAATTGCAGCCATCAATCCATTCCATGCAATTTCACCATTCTTACTGCAACTTGCACCGAGTTGGCCTAACTTAAATCCGGCGTTCTGAGTGTTTCCTCCACCACCGGAACCAGAGCCTCCACCAGAACCGCCGCCGGTTCCTGCGCCTCCACCAGAACCTTGCTGACTCTGCGGACGCCATGAACTCTTACCATCGCTGCCCTTAGTGCAGTAGAGAGTGTTTCCTTTTGTATCTTTTGCGGGCGCACTTCCTTCAGTGCAGAGAGATCCTTCTGTTACATTCTTGCTGGCAGCTGGCTTTGTAACAGGTACACCTGCATCCCAGACCAAAGCCTTACCCTTTTTAACGCAGGTAAAAGTCTTACCGGAATATGTCACCTTTTGTTTTACTGTCGCACACTTTGCTCCAGCTTTTGGATTTGCAGCCTGCGCAAATCCAATTCCAACAAGTGAAAGTGATCCGATGAGGATGAGGGCGATGATTTTTCTCATCCCAGAAAGTTACCACCAGCGATTGAACTCGGAAAGGGAGGACGGGTTACAAATTGATGAATTTAGCCAGAGAACCCTTAGCCTTGGGCCATGGCTGAAACCACGGGCGGATTTACTAGCGCAGGCCTTGAGCTAGAGGTGAAGACCTTGATGTTGGCATCGCTCACGCAGGCAGAGGCCCTTGAGATCGGTGAGATTGCAGTGGCGTTAGGTCGAGCGCGCAAAGCACCGATTGCGATCGAGGTAAAAATGGGTGCGTGGAGCATTTTTCACGCATCGCTGCCGGGATCAAAACCAGAAAATGATGCGTGGATTGCGCGTAAGGCG
>Ga0209551_1000969_pt1 | contig 10965 bp, 10 predicted proteins | sample LauGreSuBDMM15SD_2_FD_187568 | JGI IMG/M metagenome (GOLD analysis project Ga0209551, IMG submission 187568) | Freshwater lake microbial communities from Lake Michigan, USA - Su13.BD.MM15.SD (SPAdes) (version 3) | ecosystem: Environmental > Aquatic > Freshwater > Lake | place: Lake Michigan, USA... | reverse complement strand
TTTCCACACAATATACTTACTAATAAAAACAGTTAAAGAATCATTACAATTATATATGTCTCAAAACAGCATAATTTTCATTTTATATATAAAAACAGTAAAAATAAAAATAAATGAATCACATAGACCATTTTACTTGAGACAGTTGAATATACAATTTATTATATATCCAACTAAGAACCTATATAAATATATCTCTCTTCTACATACCATATTACATCATGTCCCATAACATTGAAAAAATTATTTATATTAATTTAGACCACAGAACAGATAGAAAAGCAGAAATCGAAGGAGAACTCGAAAAAATCAATCTGTTAGACAAAACCGAAAGATATCCTGCGATATGTGTTAAAGAACAGGGTATCCTCGGATGTACCATGTCTCATTTGGAAGTATTCAAGTTAGCCAAAGCCAGACAATACAAAAACGTGCTCATTCTGGAAGATGATTTCCAATTTCTTATTTCCAAAGAAGAATTTGAAGAACAATTGACCCTTTTTTTTACAGAAAACATAGAATATGATGTTTGTATGATTTCTTACAATTTAATTCAATCGGAGGTAACCCCCTATCCATTTTTATTGAAAGTCAATGAAGCACAAACCGCTTCCGGATATATTGTACACCATACCATGTATGACCGTCTCATTGAATTGTTTGAAGAAGCTGTCCCAAAATTGAGAGAGACACAATATCACTGGATATATGCCAATGACCAAATCTGGAAAAGATTGCAACCTACTTCGAATTGGTATTGTTTTAAAAATCGTTTTGGAAAACAGCGAGATGGATATAGTGACAACTCCCAAAAATATGAAAATTATAACTGTTAGATAGAAGTGTATAATATGTTACAACTGTATAATATATAATATACTAATAATGATGAATGACAAAAAGGAAAGAAGGAAGGGGGTCGTAGGGGGAAACTACGTTTCCCCTACCTAATATTTTATCAAATAATGAAATACAATAAATGGTTGCATGTTGTTGTGGGCATTCCCTCCCCCAGTAGAATTGATGGTAAGAGCAGGTAATGAAGCATATAAATCAGGTTCTCCTGTACCCTCGTTAACAGAAGCATTCATAGTATTGACTCCTGTAGATGTGATTAAGCCAATATTTCCCCCTACAGCATTGGACGAGTGGGAGTGAGAAGGAATTTCGTCGGTGGTTAAGGTGTGTGTTTCTGCACCACCGGTATTTCCTAAATTTCTAGCAGATAAACCAGCACCGGTTCCAGAACCAACAGCAACACGACCTCTTATATCGGGAACATTAAAATTATTACCGCTACCACCATAAGTATATCCAATCGCATTGAATAAATTTAAATAAATGGCTCTCAGAATAGATGCACCATTACATACGAGCCATCCATCAGGAACAGTTACTGCCGCCGATTGAATAATGGTTCCGTATGGAATCAAAATATAATTATCTAAATAAAAGTTTCCTTTGTTGGCATAATAGCTTTTTGCTTGTAAATCGCCACCGATGGTAAGATTTCCGCTAATGTCCATATCCCCACCGACCCGTTCATAGTTTTCTACAAACAAGTTACCGGATAGCATGGGTGGTTTGGTAAAGGTATTCAAACGATTATCGTAATAGACATTTTGGTTTATCGCTCTGCTTTTTGCTCTTAAGTATGACATGATATATATATAATAGCGTTAGAATAAATTCTCTCTGTGTAAAAAACATATAAAAAATACATCAGTTACTGTATAATGTTGGCTTTTCATGAATTTAATAAAACTCCCAATCCATTCCCAGAAATCATACACGGCATTTTTAAACAAAAATACGAGTTTGACCGACCACTTCATGAATTACATACACTGTTGGATACACCTCTGATTTCAGATTACCAAAAACAATTTCATAAAACTCTTCAAGATTGGAAAAACGACCGAAATTCCGTGTTTGTCAAAAATTTTCATGAATATGTAGATACCAATCCATCTTTCAAAACTGCGTATTACAAATTCATCAATGAATATATTAAACCACTTTTCCCAAATGAAAACAATGTCGTCATTCAAAAAACACCCAACATTCGGTTCAGCTTACCGGAATCCGCCGCTATTGGATATGACCCAAATGACCCGCAAGGAATTGTCGGATTGCATTGTGATTCCGATTTTGGACACAGTGAGCACGAAATGAATTTTATTATTCCTATTACAGATATGTTTGATTCCAATAGTATTTATTATGAAACCACGATTGGGTCTCGCACAAATTCCATTGATTTTAAGAATCTGGTTCTCACAACAGATGAATTTTTCCAAGCTTATTTCAATAAATTAAAACATTGCAATCGTGTCAATACAACATCTCATACACGTATTAGTTTTGATATTCGAGTGATTCCATATACAAAATACATTGAACATTTAAGTTGGTTCAAGGGAACAAAATTTGAACTCGGAAAATATTACATTGTGTTGTAACCGCATGTGTAAAAACAATATAAATAGAATACGAGATAACAAGATAACTCCCTTATCGATATGAGCGAAAAAAATATTACTGTGATTGGTATCGGAAAATTAGGATTGGGATTTGCACTTTTATTAGAAAAATCGGGATACAATGTGTTTGGGGTAGATATTTCACCGGAATATGTTGCAAAAATAAATGACAAAAGTATTCGGTTCAGCGAGCCGGGATACGATGAATTGTTGGATAAATCGCAAAATTTGGTGGCAAGTACGGATTTACATGCGGGATTAGACCATTCAGACATTATCTTTATCATTGTGCAGACCCCAAATGGCGGTGGAAAACGGTTTTATGACCATTCTATATTATCGAATTTGTTGGAAAAAATCAATCGAACGAAACCCTCCAATAAACATTTTATTGTTGGATGCACTGTGATGCCAGAATATATAGAAACCATCGGAAACGTCATTTTATCGGATGCGGTGTCCTGCACTTTGTCTTACAATCCAGAATTTGTTGCTCAGGGAGATATTGTCCATGGATTTGAGAACCCAGATATTATTCTGTTGGGGACACATTCGGAGACACTTCCAGATAAAATCCGTGAAATTTATGATAGCATGACAAAAACCACACCAAAATATTGTATCATGACACCCACTGAAGCAGAAATCGTAAAAATTTCATTGAACGGATTTATAACAACCAAAATCAGTTTTGCCAACATGGTATCAGATTTGTGTGATACATTAAGTGTAAATAAAGACCGAGTGTTGAATGCAGTGGGGTCGGATTCTAGAATTGGGACAAAATATTTCCGCCCGGGATATTCATTTGGTGGTCCATGTTTTCCGAGGGATACGCGTGCATTGAAACAACTGATGGACCAACATGGGGTATTATCGAGTCTATTAGCAGCCACCACCGATTACAACGAAGAACATATTCAATTCCAAACAAGGCAAATATTAGAAGAACATCAGAAAAAAAGAGAGTATTATCATATTATAGAAGATGTTTGTTACAAGGAGAATTCCAAGATTCCTATTATAGAAGAATCTGCCAAATTAAAAATTGCGGAATCACTCGTGAAAAAATACAACCAAGAGGTGATTATTCGCGACGTTGAGCCTATCATTCATGAAGTGAAAAAAGAATACGGCAATTTATTCTTGTATGACATAAAACTATAAATCAACCCGGACCTCGGCGTTAAAAATCCACGCCGCTGTTATAAAATCGAAGTCGTTTATTTTTGATACCCTATGTATATCAAAAATAAAATGGAAACAGACCCGTCTATTGAATCCGACCCCGCACTTGCAATCGCAGTAGCCCAGCCCCCCTATCAACGACAAATGGAATTATGTATCCCAAAAGTATCTGTAAATATATCACAAAAAACCATTTTTCAAGTATTCTGTAAGTTAAAAATCGGATATATTGTGAAAATCATTGAGAACCAGTTAAAAAATGACCCATCTTACAAAAGAATTATTATTCGGATTCATTGGGATAATACACAACCTTTGGCAATAGAAATACAAGAACATTTAAAAAATCCAACAGAACATATGAATATTGTGTATGATATGCCTTGGTATTGGCAGATTTTTGCGAACCATCTACAGCATCATCCTGCATCCTCCAAACCGAAACCTCTATCACAACAATCCGTTCCTTCTATACTAGTGACTTGAAAAAATCGTGGACAGATATTCTTTCAACACAGGATTTTCAGATTCCCCAATATTTCTTTTAAACGAGAACCACATACTCCAGACAGAAGTATTATCCGCACGATTAATTTCTTTAATAAATAATTCATCAATGCAACTGTATGCATTTCGGTAATGTAATATTTCATCTTTTATTTTTTCTTTTATTTCATACAGGAATTCTAATCGTTTTCTCTCTTTTATATCAATCTCTGTTTTTTGTTCGCATTTCCATTTGATGTATAGAATCTCATTTTTTATATCTGTCAGTTTGACAATCAAATTTTTGTTATACACTTCGATTCGCTTAATAAATGAAAAAATATTCACATTGCATATAATGGGAAATATCCGTTTGATTTCTTGTGGGATATGAATGTTATGAATCGTTTCTTTGATTTCGTTTATCTTTTTCTCAATTTCTTTCATTCTGGTGAGAACCAAGTCGTTTCTTTCGGTGATGTTCTCAATCAATGTCAATTTATTGTTGGTGAATTCAATGGAATTTTCTAATTTATCGTATTGAGTAGTCAAATGTGAATACGTATTTACCGACGATTCTAATTTAAAATAATGGATAATCGAAATCAAAAACGCTACAATTGCATTTAATCCGGAAATAAATGCACCACTCCAAACATAGTTTTGAATAATGGGCGCAGTAATTGTAATAATAGACGTTCCAATCAACGACGGAATCATCAGCAAATTTAATTTTGTTTGTGTTACCGATTTTGATTTCATATATAAATTTTTCTGTCCTTTCAAATACGTTGTTAAAATATCCAGTTCATTGTAATATTTGTCTTCTATATCATAATATTTGTGTATGGATTTCTTCACATCACGAAACGACAACTTTTTCAGTGGTTTTTTATCAGACCCAGATGCAAAAGATTGGGTTCGAGTGAATATGTTCTCATCATATTCTTCATTAAATCCTTCTTCAAAATCGACGTAATCATCTTCATCGCTATTGTTGTTGGACATAAAAATCGGACTGTTCCCGTTGGATTCCAAGGAAAGAGATTTTCGTTTTATCCTTAAATTTTCAGACAGTCGTATTTTTTCCAACTCTTCATTCAGTTTGTGAATGAAATGGTTGTCTGTATATTTGCTGAGTTCTTCATCTACTTTTATTTTTGTATCTGAAGTTGGTTGAGAAATATTAATCGTAATATGTTCATCTGACATGTATATTATATTCACATATAAAATTGAAGAAAACTGCACCGAATGAACCACACAATATTATCTGTAAGACAATATAAAAAACCATGAATGAAGAAGAAGAAAAGATACATCGTGTCCTTATGAAAAAAGAGGAAAATTTAAAAATCAAATTGTATCGCCCACAAATGAAAGTATTCTTAATGACTTCACGATTTAATACATCGACACGTGCTGAAAATAAAAATTTTAGAGAAAAAAAGAACTGGACGAATGGGTGTTTGTATTGTACGCCGGAACCGATTTCTGCAAAAATACCCTTTTATTCCAAAATGGTTGTATTGGAAATGGACAATGACAAAAACAAAATATTTGGTGTAGGATTTCTTGTGAATAAACCAGTCGTCCAAAAATACAATATCTATAACAATAATGATTACAATAGATATAATTATGTAGGTAAGTATAGAATCAATCGAGAAGAATTAACTGCTCAAGAAGAAGAGGTATTTGCAGCATTGGACGTATTATGTTTTACAGGAAACAATCATATGAAACGTGGTCAAGGGTTGCGTGCATTTCCAATTAAATTTCTGTTACGGTGTAAAGATTTAATTGATATTCCCGAATTTATAGAGAAAATGTTTCTTTCCAGATATTCTCATCCATCTTGAATATTCTACAGTAAAACCAATTCATCCTAAAAAAATATAAATGGTATGTATAATATCCAGTATGCAAAATAATAATGATGATGTATATAACATCAAATGTTATACGGATGAACAATTATATAATATTTTAGATATAAACCATCCGACCGATAGAGAACTGGAAGCAAAAATCATTCATTTAATCAATAAATATGAAAACATGCAGAACGAAACAGGTAACAGAATGGCTATTTTTTTTCAGGACATATACAATCATTTTTTTATGGAAGATGAGGAGGAAGAGAATGACCCACAAGAGTATAGGGAAGGATTTGAAACTGCTACCCCATCCGCTAGTACAACTAGACCTGCTTCCACATCCGTAACCACAAAACCTGCGATAACCACCCCAACACCTTCTAGCAAACCCACTGAATATAACCCAATACAAATCGCCAATGTTCAACAATTGGATTATTCTGCCGATAAATTACAATTAAATCCGCTTTTAAAACAAACGATAAAACGTGTCATCAGTATTGATAGTCAATACCGAGATATTAATACAACTAAAATGACTACCAATTTTACATTTGACCTGTCTGAACCCTTGCGAGATGTCGTTTCATTAAAATTATATTCGGTTCAAATTCCATATACCTGGTATACGATTAGTAAAAGTTATGGGAGTAATTTTCTGTATTTGAAAGGTATTTCTCCAGGAGTGAATGATGGATTCCATGATTACAAAGTAGAAATCAATGCTGGTAATTACACCGCCGTCGATTTAGTAGCGGCAATCAACGCGTCTTTTCAAGATTTGTCCAACAATAGTGCATCTGATGTGAATTTCAATGGACTTCCGTTATTATCCTATGATAGTACCACATCCAAAACAACCGTGAATTTGAACCTACAACAAACGTATTCGGAATCCTATTATCAACTGTATTTCCCATATTGGACAACCCCGGTAACAAGCATTCAAAATCGTTCCTTATCTATTCCCGCATATTTGGGGTTTAACAATCAAACATATTATCCTCATGCCATTCATTCTAGCCAGAGCTACAGAACGACGGTTACCATTAATGCACAGACCAGTCAAGACTTTTATTTGGATAATTCAAACAATTATTTTACTGTAATTCAATACATCGGTTATACAGAATTTGATAGATATAATGCGGTAAGTACTGTATTAAAAACTATTAAAATACAACTCACTCAAAATGGTTTGAATGTGGTAGGAAATGCAACGCGTTCAGATATTATTAGTTATGTAAATGCAGCGATTCAATCCTCTGGATATTTTGAAACATCTTCTGGTATTGTACAGGTTGATATTCCGATTTCGGCAAATGTTGAAAATGCCGGAAATACATATTTTCAATTGAATCTTATATTGAATCGTAAAACAGTGAAATATTATCCAAATGCAAAAATGATTGTTCTCTTTCCATATGAAGGTCTCCGATTGAATCAATATGGTGAAAATTATTCTATATGGAATCTCTTTCCCGGTCTTACAACCTCTTGTTTCTATTTTGATAATTCTATGAACGAATTTTCTCAGTTTATATCGGAAACTCCTTCAGTGCAATCTACTTATTCGATTGATTCGTCTGCAAACATTTTTTTAAAATGCATATCCCCTTATTACAATAATGGATTGAATGATTTCAGCATGAATATCCCAACTGGTAATTATACACTCAACCAATACTTATCAGCAATCACTACCGCATTTTCTACAAAAAATGCACAATTAAATTATAATTTATTCAATATGACCAATACTTATGCATCCATTGATAGTTCCAATAAGTTTAATTTACAATTGGATATTACGAAAACGTTCTCCAACAAAAATTATTATATTTCGTTTAATTCGAATTCATTGTTATGTAGGATGGCATTACAACCACAACCATACGGTCCTGGATTTTCGCCAACTATCATCGATTTATCCAGTCAAAATATTTTTGCAGCAAATATACAAACAATTTATACGGGTTATGCAGTAGATGTCAGTTATATTTTAACCATTCATCCATATATAGGATATGGTAATGATGGAAATGGTGCAGCCCCACCAGTTGATGTATGTTTGCCAAGTACTTATCAATACCCTTATTTTTTTTCGACTTATAATACATTTATAACAGGTATTCAAAATGCTATTACAAATACAGTCGTTGATATACCGAGTATAAATGATTCACAAACACCACTCAGTAAAAGTACATTAACCTATACGATTAATCCAAACAATACCATTGACCTGTCATTGAATATTTTCTACAGTTATTTTTTGAGTGAATCAAACTATGATATATCTTTTTCGGATGGAACGAGAGATATTTCAAATGTAGAGAACGCATGGTATCCATTTGATATTAATCCTTCATATAATTTATTTACACAAACCATTATACCAAATTCAACACCAACAGCTTATTATCCATATTCAGTCATTACTGGAAACTCACAAGTAAAAGGAGGTGATAGTATTAATGTGTTGGATGGGTCTAACAACATTGTTATATCTACTTATGGGACAACCGGAGTTCCTACTGATACTATTAATATTACTATCCCTTCCGGAACCTATACAACCGGTACATTATATAGTTCCATCAATAATATATTTACACAGAATCCGAAAACATATGGTTCTTCGATTTCTTCTTATATTTATAATAATCAAGAGTTCTGTTTGATACGTCTCAATATCAATCGTGTTTATACCACCGCGGATTATAAATTGGTGTTTTATGACCCAATTAGTTTTGTTACATGTTATGCTGGTTCCAGAAATGTTCAGAATACAACATGGGATAGTACGGTAGGATGGATACTCGGATTCCGTGATTATACCGAATATACATTGATACAAAGCAATCAAGTGCAAGACAACAATTTCAAAGACAAATATTATTATTTGGCATCAAGTAGTGGTTCTTATACATATTCTACCACCACTAGTCAAAATGGGGGATTATTAACAAACAGTGTTATTTCTCTTACAGGCGATACTACATTGAGTACGAATTTATATAATTATTTTTTGATATCACTGGATGATTACATTCAAAATCATTTAAATGACGGTTTAGTAACAATTACACGTAGTCAAACCGCAATTCCCATCTCTTCATATGCAAATACGACTCGACAAACATGTGACCCATCTACCAAAACAGTTGTTCGGACATCCGTGAATCAACCCAACAGTGACAATGTATCAAATAATCAATTGTATTCTTTGAATCAATCGGCGGCATCTAATCAAAATACATTGAAAACATATTCTGCTGGACCCTATGTAAAAGATTTATTTGGGATTATTCCTTTAAGAGTTCCTGCCAAGAATGGTGACTACTATATTGAGTTCGGTGGTTCTTTACAAAATCAAGAACGTATGTATTTTGGACCGGTGAATATACGCAAAATGACCATACAGTTACTGAATGACCGAGGTGATATTGTAGATTTGAATGGCAGTAATTGGTCGTTTTCCTTTATTTGCGAACAATTATATCGTGCCACTTCTACATAATGACTGGATTGCAGGGATACTCCGTGAGATTCAGTCGGAAAGAAATATATAATAAAAATATTCTTGTTTATTATATATGTTAATATCTATATTTGATTTAATAGGACATTATGGTCCTGTTATATCTTTTGCATTGACTTTTTATAGTATAATCCATCAAATACCTTATTTAACAGCATTTGTGTTTGGTAGTATTTTGAATATTATATTAAACATGTATTTGAAAACAATGATACGAGAACCTAGACCGGAAAATCAGATAGAATATATTGACCATAATCCAGATTATGATGATTTAACCGGATTTAATGAATTTGGTATGCCATCGGGACATGCACAAACAGTTATGTTTGCTCTTATGTTCTTGTTTCTTGTAAAAGGTAATACACCATATACATATGCTGTTTTATTTATTTCCATATTGACCATATATCAACGATGGAAATATAATCGCCATACAGTAAGACAATTAATGATTGGTTCTGCGGTTGGTATTTTATTTGCATGGCTTGTATTTCATGCAACCTATACTTATTTGCACGGAAATGCATTGTAACCATATAGACAGACAATTTGTTCTGTTTGTAAAATATCTCACAGATATAGTATAGTATGTCTCAAAGTGATTACATCAAATTAAAAAAAACATCCATGATTTTAAAAAATAATGAATTGCCACCGGTTTTAACACCAGAAAATTACACGGATTTTGTGCAATACAATTTAGAAACAACTGTAACCAATACAAAAAAAAGTTATAGTCGTTTATTATTGCCAGGAAACCGCAATATTTTGGATATGGAAAAAAATGTATCTGGTTGTACCGGATTTACCCTTTGTACAAATACCAATCAACGTCCCAATCGTGTATTGAATACCGCTGTTGCCTATCCGTATTCACCTAATCCGACAAAGAAATATATCAAAAATGTGCCTTATCCACCTTGTCCATGCTCTGTAAATAAACCGAAAAAATACATTAAAAGTCATCCATGTGCATGTTTGACGAACCGTTAGAGAACCCAACAGAAACCAACAGAAACCAACAACAGATTTATTTTGTTGGGTTCTCCATTTATTTTCGTAATATTTCCTGTAAGATTTCTTTAAGTTCTCGATTTTCCTTTTTCAATTCTTGTATTTCTTTTACAATGACGGCAATCAATCCAGTGTAATTCAATGATTGATACACTTCTCCGTCTTTTTCGTTTCTCACTAAAAATGGAAAGTGTTCCTGCACTTCGTGTGCAATAAACCCCATATCATGGGATTCCCCATTTAAATCGTATTCCACTGGTCTTAATGCGTCGACCGTTCGGTTCTCCAATAGGGGGACAACATTATGTTTTGCTCTGTAATCTGAAGTGATATTAAAACTATTCGCCGAACATACCCCAATCACATC
>Ga0209551_1000966_pt1 | contig 10979 bp, 10 predicted proteins | sample LauGreSuBDMM15SD_2_FD_187568 | JGI IMG/M metagenome (GOLD analysis project Ga0209551, IMG submission 187568) | Freshwater lake microbial communities from Lake Michigan, USA - Su13.BD.MM15.SD (SPAdes) (version 3) | ecosystem: Environmental > Aquatic > Freshwater > Lake | place: Lake Michigan, USA... | reverse complement strand
AGCCAGAGCCGCTGAATATGCAGTTTCTGAATTAAAAAAGAATAATCTTTAATCGCTATGGATAGAAGAAGCGCCCTTAAAAAAGCCGGTGTTCTGGCAGGTTCGGCAGTCGCCATGCCCTCGTTTTTCTCTTTATTGCAATCGTGCAAGAGCGAGACCCGATTGGGTTGGCAACCTCTATTCTTTACGGAAATTGAGGCCAAAACAATCGCCGCCATTTTAGATATGATATTGCCGCGTACGGATACGCCCGGTGCTTTGGACGTAAAGTCGGATATCTTTATTGATAAGGTCATTGCAAAGACCTATGTCGAAGAGGCGCAAGCAAAAATGCGGTCAGAAATCGCTGCCTTTAATTCAGAATGCGAGAAGAACTTTGGCGGTGCATTCATTGAATTGAATGCCTCGGATCGAGAAAAAGTATTGCAGGCTGCCGAAAAGAACTCCGGTAAATTCAGTCCTGGAGTTTGGGGTACCGCGGTAGGGAAACAAGAGACTATTGGTTTTTACAGGTCCATCAAGTCTATGGCGATCTGGGCTTATTTCAGTTCAGAGGAAATAGGGGAAAAAGTACTGGCTTATGATCCTGTCCCAGGAACCTTTGAGCCATGTATACCGCTTTCCGAGGGGCAGAATCGTTGGAGTTTATAATATTTTTCCATCGCCTCGGTTGAACCAATGGGGAGTTGATCCTTTTTGGGTTATTACCTCTTATATATTTCCGTTTTTTTGGCTCCGTTTGGACTAATAAACTCAAAGGTGTAGTTGTTATTAGAATCCCAATTATAATTGATAAAATAATTTTCAGTATTTAATTTATACTGTAATGAAAAGGCATTCGTACTTGTTGATTTAAAATTAACGATAGTAGCACCTGATAAAGGAGTTTGTGGTGGTCTAACACCTTTAGTAATTGCTTGCGGTATAACTTGATTTTCTGGCGCACTTGTGGCTGGATCTAGGGTCACTTTTCCTCTCATAGATGCAATAAAATAAGGGTATTGCTTTATAGTATGATATTGATAAGACCCATCTGAATTAATTCTACCGAGAAATTCATCCAATTTCTCTGTTGTCTCTCCATAAACAGGAAAACCATCCATTGCAAAGGCTATTGGCTTTCCAACCCCTACTTCATCCTGAAGGTGAGTAGGCGGTAAATGATAATGATAGTCATCCGCTTTACCTGAATGCCCTCCCCACTGATCTAATTCTCCAATAGCATTTGCATCTTCTCCTCTATTATTTAATGGATTGAAAATTGGTATTCCATTGGCGGCAATAGCAATTGCTCCTTTCATTAAGTTGGTTTTCATAGAAAGGGGATTTGGGGAAAGCTCTGGTTTTAAAGGTATTGCCCAACTATTATTGTCTGTATAGGTCTGATTAATAGGGACTTGCTGCTGCCAATTTGTTATTCCTATCATCATATTATGATCTGGAATGCCGGTAGAAGAAATATAAAAATACTTTTCATCGGATCGATAGGTGATTGATTTAAACTTTCCAAAAGCCGATTCCATCAAAGTCAGGTTATTTGTAATTACTGGCTTTTCATCACTGTTAGTTGGTACACAAGAGAAAAAAAATAAAACAAGTGTGAAACTAAGAAAATTAATTTTTGGTGTATTTCTATTCCTTTTCATATCATCTAAAACTGTCAAATTTTTGATATTGTTCAGAATGTGTATTTTTTGAAATATTAAATACGGATTCTTATAAGGCTTTCCATTTGCGCCCTTTTTTTAGAGTGGGTTCAAGCCCCCACTTATTTGCGTGAAATGTAAAATATCTTTCTGTTTTAATCTGTATCACTCGATACATGGTAACAATTTTTTAACAGCCCAAACACCAAATCCAGCGGCTTTTTTTTAAAAATTGCCCTGCAAAATGAAAAAGTCTTGAAAGTAACTTAGAAGAGTTCTGAGTATCGAGGAGAGGACTCGACCAGGTGTCCGAAAGCTCCTGTGCGGCGTGGCGGATAGCGGATATGAGCCCTCTAAATTCCCAATTAGTTAAAAACAAAAAAGGATGCCTTAGCATCCTCTCAATGTAGCGGGAACAGGACTCGAACCTGTGACCTTCGGGTTATGAGCCCGACGAGCTACCAACTGCTCCATCCCGCGATATGTCTTTAATAAAGCCCGAGAATCCGCTGCGGCGGATCCATCCAACGATATAGAGATGCAAAGGTAAGGACAAACTCTCAAAAATCAAGTACCTTTGCAAAAAATATCAGAAATGATCGCCCCCTCCCACAAAGCAGGATTTGTCAACATCTTAGGAAAACCCAACGTAGGAAAATCTACCTTGATGAACATCCTAGTAGGGGAACGGCTCTCAATCGTTTCCTCCAAAGCCCAAACTACCCGACATCGCATCCTTGGTCTAATCAACACCGACGAGTACCAAATTGTCTTTTCTGACACTCCCGGCATGCTGAAGCCAAAGTATGAACTTCACAAAAGCATGATGACTTTTGTGAAGCTCTCCTTAGAAGATGCCGATGTCATTGTATTTGTGACCGACTTGTATGAAACAGACGAGGAAATCGAAGAGGTCATCACCAAAATGAATGCCTCAGGCGTACCCATCTTATTGGTCATCAATAAAATAGATTTGGCCAAAGAAGGGCAGCTGGAGGAAGTTACCCAGTACTGGACATCTCGAATCCAAGCAGCAACAGTAATTCCTATTGCTGCACTTGAAAGGTTTAATACCGAACGGATCCTTCAGGAAATTGTAGAGCGCCTGCCAGTTCACCCTCCTTTTTATGACAAAGAGGAACTAACAGACCGCCCAGAGCGGTTCTTTGCATCTGAGATCATCCGGGAAAAAATTTTTACCAACTATAAAAAAGAAATTCCCTACAGCACCGAAGTAGGAATTGAGGACTTTCACGAAGAAGAAAAGCTCATTCGAATTCGAGCCACCATCTTCGTGGAGCGGGACAGCCAAAAAGGTATTGTCATCGGCGACAAAGGAAAAATGCTTAAAAAGGTAGGCACCGAAGCGCGCCTCGACCTTGAGAAATTTTTCGGAAAAAAAATCTTCCTAGAAACCTATGTCAAGGTGGAACAGGACTGGAGAAAAAATAAACTAGTACTAAAAAAATTCGGGTACGATCCCTCTTAATCATGGCAAATATTGTAGCAATTGTAGGCAGACCCAATGTGGGCAAATCCACCCTTTTCAACCGCCTGGTGGAAGAGCGAAAGGCCATCGAAGACAACATGAGCGGTGTCACCAGAGACCGGCACTATGGCCATGCCCAATGGTGTGGAAAATTCTTTTCTGTAATCGATACAGGTGGCTACGTTACCGGATCTGAAGACCTATACGAAGCAGAAATTCGAAAACAAGTAAAACTTGCCATCGAGGAAGCAGATGTTATTCTTTTCATTGTTGATTGCCATGATGGCATGACAGAATTAGATGAAGAATTTGCAAATGAACTTCGAGGCAACAAAAAACCACTCTTTGTAGTAGCGAACAAAGCAGATAACCAGGAAAAATCATTTATGTCCCATGAGTTTTACTCCCTAGGATTGACCGATCTAGAGATTTTTCCGGTCGCAGCAGCTAGTGGAAGTGGTACTGGAGAACTATTGGATGCGATTATTTCACATTTTAAAGAAGACGGAGAGGAAGATCCAGATGCCGGTATTCCTAAAATATCCATCCTAGGAAGACCTAATGCAGGTAAATCTTCTTTCCTCAATGCCCTAATTGGTCAAGAACGCTCCATCGTTACCGATGAGGCAGGGACCACTCGCGACGCAATCCATACCCGTTATAAATTTTTTGGCCAAGACTTTATCATCACCGATACTGCCGGCATCCGAAAAAAGGCAAAAGTAAAAGAGGATGTTGAGTTCTATTCCGTCATGCGTTCCTTGAGAACCTTGGAAGAATCAGATGTAATCATCGTGATGCTAGATGCAACTCGTGGCCTGGAAGCCCAAGATGTCAACCTGATCTCTTTAGCAATTAAAAACAATAAGGGGGTACTCATCATGGTCAACAAGTGGGATTTAATCGAAAAAGATCATAAAACCATGAATAAAATTAAGGACGATATGATCGATCGTCTTGGTGAGCACAAATGGATCCCCATTATTTTTACTTCCGTCACCGAAAAACAACGAATTTTTCAAGCAATTGAACTCGCTGTAAAGGTGTATGAAAATAAAACTAGGCGAGTTACCACCTCCAAACTGAACGATATTCTTCTTCAAGACATCGAAAAATATCCGCCGCCAGCATGGAAAGGAAAATACATCAAAATAAAATACGTCACCCAGCTCCCAACCAAAAACCCCGTTTTTGCGTTTTTTTGTAACCTTCCACAATATATTAAAGAACCTTATACAAGATATTTAGAGAATAGATTGCGTGAAAATTTTGATTTCGAAGGTGTACCCATAAAAATCGTTTACAAAAACAAATAAAAAAAATTGAATTTCACTTGCACAATTAAAATTAATACTATTACATTTGTATTGTAATTAAGAAAACCATAACAAATGAAAAAATTATTTGCAATTTTCGCAATCGCTGGTTTGATCGCTACTACTTCTTGTGGCGGTGGAGCTGATGCAGAAAAAGCCAAGCAGGATTCAATCGCTACTGCTGATTCTCTAGCTATAGTTGCAGCTGAAGCTGCTGCTGCTGCTGATGCTCAGGCTGCTTCTGATGCTGCTAAAGCTGATTCAATCAGAAAGGCTGATTCAATCGCTGCTTCTGCAAAGAAGTAATCACACCAAGCGTGAAAAAATTAAGAGTTCCGATGGATCGGAACTCTTTTTTTATGCCCTAAAATGTCAGCGCCTTCTCCTGAACTACTTCGCCTATTTCACAGGCATCTTCCCGCAAGTACAATTGCGTACTGCATTCAACTTTATGAGGAAAGCCCATTTCATTTTTTTGTAAAAAAACCCAGAAACACCAAACTGGGAGATTTTCGGTTCCGCAGAGACCAATCCATTCAAACCATCACCCTCAACGCAGACCTCAATCCCTACCAATTTCTACTTACATTAATTCATGAGATCGCCCACCTACGGGCATTTGCTCAACATGGCACTACCCATGCTCCTCATGGCCCAGAATGGAAATCTCAGTTTAAGCAGCTTTTGGAACCCTTACTTACCGAATCAAACTTCCCTAGAGACATCCTCGTTCCTCTAAAACTACACATGCGGAATCCTGCAGCTAGCTCCACTAGAGACCTGTTTCTCATGAAGGAAATGAGCAAATACGATGTGAAGATCCTGCAGGAGACTACTATTTTTCTCTCCGACTTAGCTCCTCAAACCCATTTTGAACTAGCAGGCAGAAAATTTAAAAAAGGCGAAACTAGGCGGACAAGAATCCTGTGTGAGGAACTGAGCACTGGGAAAAAATTTTTAGTGTCCCGACTTGCGAGGGTCACAAAACTAGATTAACCCTTTTCCTCACCAATCTGATGCTCCGGTTGAGAAAAATCCTTGGGCTGAGGCAAATCTTGAAGGGAATTGATCCCAAAATAATCCATAAATTTTTGAGAGGTCCCATAGATTAAAGGCCTCCCCACTCCCTCCGACTTCCCTTTGATCACGATCAACTCTTTTTCCAATAATTTTTGGAGCGAATAATCACAAGAGACCCCTCGAATCTGCTCCACTTCCCCTTTGGTAAGTGGTTGCTTGTAAGCAATGATGGATAAGGTCTCCAATTGAGCCGTAGAAAGCCTTTTTTGAGAATGTTGACGAAGTAAAATACTTATACTTGGCTGGTAGGCAGGCTTGGTCAAAAATTGATACCCTCCCCCCAACTTCTCCAACGCAAAAGAAAATTCTTCTTCCTCGTATTTTTTACATAAGGCCGCCAAGGCTGTCTCCACATCTTTTGCAGGAACAGCCGTACCAAACATCTCACTCAAACAAGAAACCATCTCCTCCACCCCAAGCGGTTCAGGGGCACAAAAAATCAAGGCCTCAATATGGCGATGCAGAAAATCCACGCTTACTTCTTGGCCAACTTGGCCTCAATAGAATGCATGGTGTGAGGCACCGCTTTAAGCCTTTCTTTGGAAATCAACTTTCCCGAATCTACACAAACACCATACGTTCCATTCTTGATCCGGATTAAAGCATTCTCCAAATTGATCACAAACTTTTGCTGTCTTGCCGCCAATTGATTCATACTTTCTCGCTCCAAGGTATCCGCCCCATCTTCCAGAAGCTTGGAAGTTGAAGAGGTATGATCGGTGCCACTATCGTTCTTTTTACTCAAAGTCTCTTTCAAAGATCGAAGTTCATCCTTCGCCAAGGCCAATTTGTGAAGAATGATCTCTTCGAATTCCTTGAGCTCATCCTTGGAATAAGCGGTTTTTTCTTCCTTACTCATACATTACGTGATTTAAGGTTCACTAGTGAGATTACCTCGAAAAATAATCCCCTAAAATACAGTAGTCTTTGAGAAAACCAAAACAAAGAGAGGATTATCAATTGGTCACCAAACCTATAAAATTCTCACCGACTAAGAGAAATCTTGGTTAAATACACTACAAAGGAGAAGCCACCACCAATGCCCTCTTCACAACCTTGATCCTGCCGCTCAAATCAAACAGTTGCGCAACTAACACATAATACCCTGGTGGCACCCTGCTCCCAGCAGCATCCGTCCCCGACCAAGAAATAATCCCTGAAGTTCCCAAAATCTGATTCTGTCCAAGGACCCTAACTTCACGGCCTGCAGCTGAGTAAATTGTAAAAGTACCCACCCAACCATTTTGCTCCAAGGAATAGGTGATACTGACCTGACTAGGCCCTCTACTTCCCCCTGGGTCAAATACCAAAGGGAAGAGGGTAATCAGCTCGGTACCGACCGTTATAGACAGCGCTGTGGAATTTTTCCTTCCTGGTGTAGCATAATCCTGGCTGCTGGAGGCAGACTGCCAGGCAGAAGGGATATAGGCAGGAAAAACAGGAGATACCCGCTCCAATGAAACTCCCTTGGTCGTGCGAAGCAAAGGATGGTGCCAGTCTGCACGGTAAGGAAGTGAATCTACCACCTGCCGCTCAGGAGAAAGGAGCAGCACAACCCCAGCCCCTATCGGCATACTAGGTAGGCTGGCCATTTGAAGAAAATTGCCAGCAGCAGACTGGGGATAGGACAAACGGAGTCGCTCCGGATCGACAGTTAAGGACAAATAAGCCTGAGGAGCTAACTTATCTCCCTCTTTTCCAATGATTCGAAGTTGTTGGAGATCCCCGGCATCATTGAGGCTAGCCAGAGCCCAATTTTCTAGGCTTAGGTATTTCGAGGTGGTGTTGTGGATTTCTACAAATTTAGGGTCGCCTGACCTAGGATCCACCAGCAGCTCATTTAGAATTAACTCCCCCTTACCAGCAGGCTCTGCAAGAACTACCTCCGCCTCAAATCCTGCGGGCTCCCCCACACAACGGTTCAGCGAAGAGGCCCTCAAAGTATAGGGCGTACTATTCCTTGCTGGGCTAGCCAAAGCAATCCCAATCCTTCGGCCTGAAGAAAAAACCCAAGCAGAATCTATCCTCAAAGAAGGAGTGATCGAAAAAGAAACTGGGCTAGTCAAGGGGACAATAGGTTGATTTAAAACCACTTCCAACAGGGAAGCACTTCTAAAAAATGAAGAGGCCACCTGTAAATTCCCCAGATCCTGGATTGGGGAGAACTGTGAATTTTGCCTTCCTGGGGTTCCCCGTTTAGGGTCCTTGGAAGGAAGCAAGAATTCAGAAGCCTCGCAGCGAAAATAAGGATCGGGCAACTCCAAGCTATAGCCACCATCGGCAAATTCAGTCCCTCCCCAAGAACTGCTCCGGTATTCCAATCGGTCTATTTCCAGACCTTCGGCAGTACCCAAACGAAGCAATGATCCAGAATTAGGCAAACTAGGGAAAGAAGGAAGCGGCAATACCCGGCCAAATCCGGAGAGAAGAGGGGCTTGGCTAGCCGGACAAATAAGAACAAACTCCCCAGGTGAAATCCAAAACTCGGGAAGCAACGTAGCATTGCTGCTTGAAGAAAAAACTAGCCCCGACAAGCGCAACTCTTTATTGGTAACATTCAAAAGCTCTACATATTCCACAAAGGGTAGGTCTTGATCCACTCGTGGAGACGGCATCAATTCATTAATCACCAATGATTTTGACCCGAGCGCGCTGGGGTCTGTATACCTGAATCTAAGTAGTGTATCCGCAAGAAAATTTCCATTGACATCAGGCAGCTGTTGCAAAAAAAGAGCATAGTCCTTGCCTTCTTCTAAGTCTAACTCCGTTCGAAGAATGGCGACAGAATCTAAGAGCAACCGAGCCTCAACAGGATTGCTTCCATCAAGCTGATAGGCCAAGTTGAGCCGCGCAAAAACGGGGTCCATCCGCTCTGAAAATGCCACTAGCACCTCTCGCTTGCCATATCCTTTTACAATGGACACCTTGGGCACCACCTCGTCTACCACCAAGTCTTCCAAACTAAAGTCATCCATGACCCAGCGTGCTGCACTCCCCGTCCCAGACCCAATTGCTATTTCTAGCTGTAAATACACCTCTTCCAAGCCTGCGAGTGCTGCAGGCAACTCAAGCTCAAACCTGCTAAAATTCAGGTTGGTATTTGGGAATTGGGCGGAATGTCCTAGCAACATTCGCTCCTGATAAATACCCTCTAGGCTCGTAGACCAAGAAATATGTACCAGGGCAGGGCGAGTGCCCGTGCCATTTTTTAGGGTTTTGGCCCAAAAAATAACCCGAGGGTTGCCCATTCCTTTGGGAGATAGTCGAACCCATACCTTTCCGGTAAAGGAGCTGATGGGCTGTACCGCCAAGGCAACCGATCCATTGATTCCTCCCGTGGCAAGGCGAAAAACCCGAGAAGAGGTCGCTCTTAGGTCGTTGGCATACCAGCCTGGGAGAAAGGGCTGTGGGTAGGACTGAACCGTAAATGGGGATTGAAATCCCTGCGTTTGGCTTTGAGAAAATGCCGGAAAAGCAAGGGCTGTCAAGCTAGACAAGAACAGAATTGCTGCTCTCCTAAAAAATTGAAACATGGTCGTATAGTTTAAAAAGTAAGTGAATATAATTTAGGATTATCCGCAATCCTATCAGTCGTTCCAAATAACTAGTAAACACTGCGGATAATCGTCGACAGTTGACCGTCCACGGACCACAGCAGGCTAAATTGATCCTACGCTTTAGAAATTTGTTTTAAATGAACTGTATTATTGCGTTAAGCCTCCGTACTTTTGATAACTCAACACCAAGCCCCTCCAAACCTATGAAACTTGCTGTAGTAGGTGCTACTGGATTAGTAGGCACCGAAATCCTAGAAGTGCTTCAAGAGCACAAATTCCCCTACGATCTACTGCTACTTGTGGCCTCCGAACGATCCAAAGGAAAGATCATCGATTACATGGGCAAATCCCATGTGGTAATCGGCCTTGAGGAAGCTATAGCCGCCCAACCTGAAATCGCGATCTTCTCCGCCGGCGGAAGTACCTCCTTGGAATGGGCTCCCAAATTCGCGGCAGTAGGCACCGTAGTCATTGACAACTCTTCTGTCTGGAGAATGGACCCCAGCAAAAAATTGGTCGTCCCAGAAATCAACGCACACGAAATTACTTCTACCGATAAAATCATCGCCAACCCCAACTGCTCTACCATTCAAATGGTCTTGGCTTTGGAGCCCCTGCGCCAGCGCTACGGCATCAAACGCATCGTGGTCTCTACCTACCAGTCTGTTACGGGTACCGGAAAAGCGGCAGTGGATCAGATGATGGCAGAACGCCAGGGGAAAACACCAGAGATGGTATATCCGCATAAGATTGACCTCAACGTCCTTCCCCATATCGATGTGTTCCAACCCAATGGCTACACCAAGGAAGAGATGAAGATGATCAATGAAACCAAGAAAATCTTCAGCGACGAATCTATTCAGGTGACCTCCACTACCGTGCGGGTCCCAACCATGGGAGGCCACTCTGAAGCGGTCAATGTGGAGTTTAATCAAGATTTTGATTTGGCGGAAGTAAGAACCTTGCTCGAAAATGCTCCTGGCATCATTGTTCAGGATGATCCGGCCAACTTTGTTTATCCCATGCCGATCCATGCACATAAAAAAGATGAGGTGTTTGTAGGCCGGCTTCGTAGAGACGAATCTCAACCCAATACGCTGAACATGTGGATCGTAGCGGACAACCTCCGAAAGGGCGCTGCTACAAATGCCGTACAAATCGCGGAATACCTTCTAGAAAATAAACTGGTCTAATGCACTTCAGTGAGGTAATTACCGCTGAATTCCTCCAATTTGTGCAGGATCATCTGGAAGAAGATCCTGCACTTTTACTTTTTAAGTACCAGGGAAAAGTGGCATTTGACCTCAAAATGGCGGTACAGCAAATTGCCGCTCGGCAGAAGGCAGCAAAAAAATTACCTTCTTGGTCCAAAAATCTAGACCTGCTTTTCCCTGCCAGTATCTCGCTCGAACAAAGTTCGTCGGAGCAAACAGCTTCCTTCAAATCAGAAGGGCAGTCGGGAAATTGCCTCATCGACCTTACTGGGGGCTTTGGTGTCGATTTTTTTCACTTGAGCCAAGGATTTGAAAAAGGGATTTACTGTGAAGAACAACCCGAACTTTTTGAGATCGCAAGACATAACCTATCCACACTCCATCCAGATAAGTTTGAATTCATAAATGGGGATGGATTGGATTTTTTGAGAAAAACGGAATTGCAATTTGACCAGATTTATGCGGATCCCGCCCGACGGGGTAGCGGCAATCAAAAGCTGTACAAACTCCAAGATTGCGAACCGAATGTGGTGGATGCATGGGCACTTTTGCGAAGTAAATCCAAAAAAATTCTAGTGAAGGTTTCTCCCATGCTGGACCTGACTCAGGCCTGGAACGAATTGCCCGAAGTTCAAAAAATCACGGTGGTATCGGTTCGCAATGAAGTCAAAGAACTC
>Ga0209551_1000959_pt1 | contig 11004 bp, 11 predicted proteins | sample LauGreSuBDMM15SD_2_FD_187568 | JGI IMG/M metagenome (GOLD analysis project Ga0209551, IMG submission 187568) | Freshwater lake microbial communities from Lake Michigan, USA - Su13.BD.MM15.SD (SPAdes) (version 3) | ecosystem: Environmental > Aquatic > Freshwater > Lake | place: Lake Michigan, USA... | reverse complement strand
AGGTAAATGTCCTTTGCTTAATATAATTTCTCTAACATCATCCGGTATCTTTTCTCGGTTCATTACAGATCGAAACATTATGATCCAGACTGAATCGCTATAACAATCTAATCCCCTTTGTCCCCCCTGTCGTACTCGGTTCACCATATTTGTAATGACGTTTTTGGTTTCTTCTGTATATAATTCTCAAGGATGTACGGTCCTATCTAATGAGTTCATACCATCCATATACATACCAATAAACATTACCAACCAACCACTTAGGTCTTTGATTCCTTCTACAGATACGAGCGTCGATATTGACTTTACGTGGATGTCTTGAGAGGCGATTATAGGAATGAGACCTCCTTTATCTTTTTTTCTACCTAGAAAGGTTAATTCGGAGGTACATATGTGTCTCTTTTTCCACTTATTTTTTAAAGGATCCCACGATTCAAGTTTCGTATTGTTTACGTGTCTTCTCCAAGCGCATAATACACGTATGAGTTCATCGTTTAGCGGATTTTTACATATTGAGTCAGGGTATATTACTGCGGAACCAGCACTCAGCTCGTTTATTTGGTTGAAACATTCTTGGTCCGTACATTTTACACAGGGGTTATTATTGTCCCACGGTCTACCACCCAGTCTTATTCTTTGTTTAATTAAAGGATGTTCTATAATATATTCTTCGCCATCTGGCGGTCCTTCCGCGAGGGTACGTCTTTCTCTCTCCACGGATAAGTAAAAATCGATTACAGATTGTGAAAACATATTTATTTATTGCTTCTTAAAGGGTCGAAATACGGTTCAATTTTTTATAATTATATTTTGTACCTTTTATATTTTGTACCTTTCAACGTAAGAATAAAAAAGCAATAAGTATTTGAAATAAGAAGTAGTATTGTCCTGTTGTTAGTTGCCCTATTGTGTCTAAGAGGCGAACTGTGTCATATTGTATGAAATAGCGGGGTTTCAACACTATAATATGTTAATACCCTATTCATCATATGAACTGTATAATAAGAAATGAGTGACATAATCAAGAAATGAGTGACAAAAACGAGAAATGAGTAGCAAAAAAAAAATGGTTGTTTTATTTGTTAAAAAGACCTATTCTAATATCTATCTAATCTATCTATTTATTCGTCGTCGTCCTCGTCGTCATCACTATCCGTCCAATCGGCCCAACTACGGCGCTCGACGACGATCTTTCTTGCTACCATAGTTTGCTTAGCAGCTTCGATCGGTACTGCGATAGCGACCGCAGCAGTAGCAGTTGCAGTTGCAGCAGTAGCAGCAGTAGCAGCCATTGCTGCGTAGGAGTGCGGCATAGTAGGAGCAACTGTGGAGGAGCGAGCCTTGTTGGCAGACGTGAGCGAGGGATACTCTTCGACAGGTTTAACAACCGGCGCGCACTCTTCTTCGTCGTCGCTTTCCTCGACCAACATATTGAATACGTTACTCCTGTTCTTATTGACTGGTTTCTTGGCAGTTTCGTCGACGAATTGACGTGCTCTGGCAGAGCGCGCCTGATCGGCCTTCAACTTTTTATCCTTTTTTAACACCGTGCAGTAGCTCACGGTATGCCCCTTCGTGTAACAGTAGGTACAGGGTTGTGAAAGCAGTGTAGGGCACACTACAATACCTTTGAGACCTGGCTCAGATTTCACAAAGTGTGAGGTATATTCTACTTCTGACTTACCCGCATCAAAGCATACCTTGCAGAAAGGCTTGACCTGTTGCTTGGTGTTGGTTCTCTGCGACATATTTGATTTGATTTGATTTGATTTGATAAAAGCTTATAGCGTTTGGACAAGGTGTCTATACTGTAGTCTATCTTCAGTAAATGTAATTCAATTTTTTTATTTACATACATAATTCGCCATTACTTACAAAAGTGTAATAATTACCCATTCATATACTGTATTAACATATATATATAACCAGGCTGCATACCAAAATACAATACACTGAAAAAGCCACCCGCAAGAGTGACTTGAAGTTCACTCGTATATTTGTTTAAGAATAGTAAAATGATATATAATGTTGATATATTTATGAATGTTTGTAGCAAAATATAATTAAGTAAATTGTCACCCAAATCATTATCCAGTCTAATGCGTTGTACTATTACCTCCGTGTAATTACCAAGCACGATCGCTGGCAGTATATAAAAGACACAGTGTATTGTAAATGCCCAAAAATTTTTCCGCGAATCAAGCGTTCCAAAGTGCGTCGCATATTTAAATATATCGCGCGATTTCATTATTATACATATCAAGGTATAAAAAAAAAGGTGGTTTATTTAAATATTTAAAAATCATAATCTAGTTCCTCTACTTCTTCCTCTTGCTCGGCGAATTCGAACCTATCGTCGCCCAGTTCGTGCGTTGCCACTATCACCGTTTCGTGGTCCAACGGGCACATGCATATTACGCGCATAGGTGGTGTGTCTAGGACCGCGATCGTGTTTGACCAGGTCATATTACCGCAAGCGCCACATACCACGAATTGTAGCTGGATGTTGTCTGAAACACCAAGTGACACGTGGGTTCTAACCGTTTCGCCCATCATATCAATATGGAGGTCGTAAAACCTAAACGAGTTCAGTAGTGTGACGGACAGCTCACTATTGAATCTTCTCATAAGCTCTTTGTACGAGACGTTGTAGTACAAGTAGTCCTTTATAACGCCGAGGACATCGTCGCACAACGGCAACCTATTTATGCACGCCTGCTTCTGAATCAGATCGAGGCTCTTGGGTGCGATCATTTTCCTTGGATTGTTTTAAACAGATAACTGTTGGGATACTGTGAACTAGTGTGAAGAAACGTAATTCACTTTTTTTATTTACGTATATGATTTACGTCCTACATAAAATCTGTACGATGTTTCTATATGTAAAAGTGTATTTTTTTATGTTTTAGATAAATTACGTACGTAAATAAAAAAAATGAATTACGTTTGGACAGTCTTGCTTTCATTATCCCAACAGTTATCTGTTTAAACAACCCAAACCACAATCCAATCCAATCTATTAAATATGCCCTCCGTAAGCACCCAGACAACCACCTTTCTCCCGGTGTGCGTGCCTGTGCTACAGAGACTTGTGTTGAAGCCTCGCTGGTTCAAGCGTATGGCTAAAATACACAATCAGGCAGTAAAAAATGTAAGTAAAAAGGTATCTGACGCGGACAAGAGCGACAAGGCTGCTGCGCTATTCTTAAACCGAATGCAAGCACTTGCCATCTATACCGCAAAGACATCTCCTAAAAAAGTAAAAAGGGCCGACGCACTCGCCGCAAAAAAGAAGGCCGACGAACTCGCCATCAAAAAGGCCGCCAAGGCTGAAAAGCTCGCGATCAAGGAGGCCAAGGCTGCTGCCAAGGCTGAAAAGCTCGCGATCAAGGAGGCCAAGGCTGCTGCCAAGGCTGCACAGGAACAAGAAAAGGCCGACAAGATCGCGGCTAAGGAAGCCGAAGAACTCGCTGCCAAAGAAGCCGAGGCCAAGGAAACTGAGAAGGCCGAGAAGGCTGCCAAGAAGGCCAAGAAACAAGAGAAGGCCGCCAAGAAACAAGAGAAGGCTGTCAAGAAGGCTGTCAAGGTGGTTGTTGTCGAAGAGCCAGTGAAACCAGTCACTACTTACGACTATACCAACTTCAACCAGAAGGACTTCGCGGCGTGGGCAAAAACGTCATCTGAAGAGAAAGCGGTAGCCAAGGCCGCTGCTCCTGTATATCTGTTTTACACAGACAAACCAGAAAACGTGCGGCCTCGCGACGAAGAACCCTGGATGATTATTCGCGACAACGTCAAATACTGGACCGACGACGGGAACGAGCAAAATGGACCAGTTTACGAAAACACGCTGGACTTCGAGGGGGATAGCACATACGGAAGACAAGTAGGACTACTGAAGGACGGCGTACTCGAGTTATTTGTTGTATAATTGATTTGTTTGTTTAATTTTAAAAAAAAACACCTTTTTTTTATGTAATCTGTAATTACATACGTAAATAAAAAAAATGAAATGTAATTCTCTTACCTTTCATTTCTCATCTTCTCTTATTGAGACAAATATTGTTTAACAATATGGCACCCATTTCCGCTGGACTAACGCTATCGATCGCCGACGAGACCAAACAATTGTATATAGATCTTTGCAGAGATAGATACCGAACGCCTGCAGCATACAAGGCCGCATGTAACGGGGGGATATTAGATAGTTATATACGCACTCATATGTTTACCAAGGATATGTATGCGGTTTGGAAAGATAGCGAGCAGTACGTAGGGCTCGAGACGGATGACGCAGCGATCAAACAACTACAACTATATCGCAAGCGCCTACAAAGCAAAATAAATAATATGAAGCTTAGACTAGGCCAAGAGGCGTTTCCACCGCGTCCTATTCAACGCGTCGTTGGAAACGTAGTAGTACAAGAACTCGTAGACGAGGAGGCCGATAAAGTAATGGAAGACGGTTGTGCCGTTTGCCGTGTCCAGCATAAGATGTGCGTCGTAACTATGCTGTCGTGTGGTCACAAATACGGCACCAAGTGCATCGATCGCTGGCTACAGACACCCGACAGAGGATGCCCGATGTGCAGACAACCGTCTACTACTAGAACAAAGTATTGTCGCGTAACGAGCAAGTCTCGACGGTACTTAACCGACGAAGAAGCAGACGAACAACTGGAAGCAGAGCGAGCCTTTAAGGCTGCTGCGAATACCCTAGATGGAGATTATATTGCTTTTTAATTACCTTACCTTTTTAAACAATTTAAAACAACCTTTTTTTTTATACTTTCTCTCTCCATGTAAATAAAAAAATGAATTATATTTCTAGAATAATATATAAAACATACTTTATAAACAAGATCATGCAATCACCTGCTGTTGTTACCGAAGATTTGGGGAAAATATTTGAGAAAGGGATATGTGGAGCCTATGGAATCCCATATATTGGTAAGTATAAATATAGCGAAGAACAAGCAGATGCATTTGCCAAAAGACTACAAATATTACCATCGTTGTTCCCTGACTGCGTCCATACCGCCGAAAAGGGATCACAATATGATTTCACTGCTGCTGATAATAATCAATTACACCTTAGTGCAAAAACAAATAAGAAGGGATATAAGATTTGTCCTCAAAAAATAGGTCAGCCTACTAAACAAAAGTTCTGCGAGTACTTTGAGATTGACACAAACTCTACTAATGATGATATTAAGCAATACATAATGGTCAATTTGAAGAGTATGTTATCCCATTACTTCAATTTTACATTTGACTCTCCTATTGTATACTATAACCAACATACTGACAAAATAGTGTATATTAACACCCTATCATCTATTGAATGGGAACCGGTTGCCTTTAGATTTAGCCATATGCAAAACAACACACAGTGGAATGAGAGTACTACGGTATCAATGGTTCAAGGCGATAAGTGTTATAGTGTTGCAGAGTTCCAAATACATAATAACCGTAATGGGGTCAAATTCCGATGGAACTTGGCCGCATTATTGAAATACTTTCCCCAACACTTTGACGTTGTACAACTATCCGAGAAATGAGTGACAAAAACGAGAAATGAGTGACAAAAAAAGTGCCGCGATTGGACCCAGTATTATTTTAAAGATGTAAATCATTTACGTATCTTTTCAAAAAAAATGAAATACTTTTACGACTTTTTTTTGTGAGCATACCCGCCATATAAAACACATCTGTAGATGTAATGGAAAACCTCGACGGCTATATGTCTTTGTACACTCAGTATTTGGACAAGACTGGGATGCAACACAAAGACTATCAATACGACGGGGTTAGACGCTGTTTGCACTCCGAGTTGCGAATAGATCCACCCTGTAATGTACGCGGCGGTTTTGTCGCCGATGAGATGGGACTCGGCAAAACAATTATGATGATCGGCACCTTTTACGCGAACCCTCTAAAACATACTCTTCTCGTATTGCCGCCCGTTATCATCGAACAGTGGAACGCACAAATCACCCGTACTACTGACCTAAAACCACTCATATATCACGGCAAAAATAAACAAACCACTACCCTACAAGACCTTCTTAACACGCCTATTGTCATCACTAGTTATGGCGCCATTACTCTCACCAAGAAACAGCAACAGAACAACGCACTTACTTTATTGCATCAAGTACAATGGGATAGAATTGTATTTGATGAAGCACACCACCTTAGAAATATGAATACCTCCGTCAATATTAGCGCCAAGCTTTTAAACGCCAATATCCGCTGGCTCGTTAGCGGCACCCTTGTACAAAATAGCAAACGCGACTTTTATGCTCTTTGTTCTTCTCTCAAGTTACCCGCTAGTTATTATACAGACACAGACAATCTTAAACACCTCGCCAACAATTTCATATTGAAGCGCACCAAAAAACAAGTAGGAATAGATATCGCCGAGCTTAATATTCGCAATAATGCCGTCCAGTGGACAAGTGTCGCAGAGATGCGATTGGCCGAAGAAATACACTCTGAGCTCGACTTTAGCAACGTATCTATCCTTAAGTCCGGCAACTTCGTCGCCAATCTCGGTAGCGAAAGAGGACACAAATTGACACTTATGCTTAAAGCTAAACAATCCTGTATTATGCCTAGCCTTCTTAAACAATATTTGCACCGCGACGATGCTAACAAATACAGCGATGCATTTCTAAATACTAGTAAGTTAGATAGTGTTGTACAAAAGATAATAGAGAGAAAAGATAACGGAGCCGGCAAAATCATATTCTGCAATTTTCGTATGGAAATCGACGAACTCTTTCAAAGACTCACTGCTTCTGGTCTCGACGTGGTCAAGGTCGACGGACGCACCTCTTCTGCTAAGCGAAATCTCATATTGACACATCCTAGTGATGTTCTTATTATGCAGATACAAACTGGCTGTGAAGGACTTAATCTCCAGGACAATTACAGCGAAATATACTTTGTTAGTCCACACTGGAACCCCGCTGTCGAAGACCAAGCCATCGCTCGGTGTCATCGTATTGGACAGACTAAACCCGTCTTTGTTCATAGGTTTCAAATGACACCCTTCCCTTCAGAGAGTCACGACCTTAAACCAACTGTCAATATTGAAAAATATACTTCCCGGGTCCAAGATATCAAGAGAGCCATTGCCGACGAAACCATCGCCAATACCCAACCTTAATACTATTTTTAATACTTTAAATTAAAACCTTTTTTTTACCATTTCTCTCTTTTATATCTTCAAAGGAGAGAAAAGAGAGAAGCTACTAATACATATGTAATACATATAAAAGAAATGAGTCACAAAACTCAGAAATCAGTCACCTCGTCGAAGAACGGGTGCTCGAGGTCACTTTTTTTGGCACTAATGTATATCTTTTATGTATATAATATTTCGTCATTAAATATGTGAATGAACTGCCAAATATACCACCTGTAATCAAACCCTCGCCAAAACATCTTTAACTGTTCATTTTAATAAATACCACACTTGTTATTTAAATAGTTTTCAAAAGAGAGAAGACACTAATACATATGTAATGCATATAATACATATTCAAGAAATGAGTGACAAAACGCAGAAACCAGTCGCAAAATTATCCTTATATTTTACCCTTTAACTAAACAAATATCTCTCTAATATTTTTATCCAAATAGAGTCCAAAGAGAGAAGACACTAATACATATGTAATACATATCAAAGAACACGGTCACTAAATGAACCCTTATATTTTACTATTTTTTACAACATATCTCTCTAATATTTTTATCCAAATAGACTCCAAAGAGAGAAGACACGAATACATATGTAATACATATGCAAGAAATCAGTGACAAAACACAGAAACCAGTCACGAAAAAAAATGGGGTTTTTTTATACTATTTAAACACAAAACACTAAACATAATACTAATCTATATAACTAACTATTTATTCCTCTTCATACTCCTCTTCCTCTTCCTCATAGAAATCTATCTTGTTATCTTTTGCGTTCCATTCACCTATTTCATCCTGAGTTTCGATATCATAAATCACACCCGAATTCTTTGACTTCAAATACTTCTTTCCGTTGATCTCTACTCTTGTTACTACATCCTCTTCTTCTTCTTCTTCTTCCTCCTCTTCTTCCTCCACGACAACCTTCTCAATCGGCTTCTCAATCGGCTTCTCAATCGGCTTCTCAATCGGCTTCTCAATCGGCTTCTCAATCGGCTTCTCAATCGGCTTCTCAATCGGCTTCTCAATCGGCTCTTCGACTGGCTTTGCTCCCTCAGCAACCAATGCTGCAAACAAATCGTCACCATCTAATTCAATTACTTTTGCATCCTTCTTCGGGCGACCTCTACGACCAGTAGATGCAGCAGGCACTGTTTTAGTAGCAACCACCTTGTCTGCCTTGCGAGGGCGACCTTTGCCCTTTGCGCCACTAACCTCACCTACTGCCACCTCAAAATGCCGAGCGTCTATTTCAACACCCGCCTTCTCACACTCTGCCATCACCGCTTCTTTTGTCAGGTTATATTTCGACATCACAACCGCATATCTCGTCGGACGATCACCATTCGGCGCCACATACTCCAGTGTATCGCACTTCATACGATCGTCTATTGTACCATATTTCGGGATCGATGTACCATTCTTGATACCCTGGTTTTCGCACGTTTTGCAAAAGTCACCCGTTTTCACAGATACTCTGCATTGCGTCATCAACCCTTCATTTTCTTTCAGACCTATGCAACATCCTGCTACTTTCTTACCACTAAATGGCAGCGGAAATGCACCTTTATACGTCCGGACGCCTGCGGCCTTTTTCTCAACCGCAAGTGCTGCACCCGGGGCTACAGACTTCGACACACCAGCTACCGTAATTGCACCCGATGGCTTCACCGACGAAAGTGCTGTATTTGGACCCACGCAAGGAACCACGCCAAATCTATTACATTCCTCTTCGTATGATATATCGTTACGAGAGCATATATCATACAACATCTTACTACACATCTCGTTCAGTTCTACGCTCGATACCACGTTTAGACTCAACGATAACGATACCGATGACGACATTATTACTTTCTCACAGCTTATAACTATTCAATAGTATACTCAACTCCGTTACTACTTCTTCACTCCTTCCTCCTACACTCAATTTTATTTTATACATACTTCTTTTACTCCTTACATACAAAAACCACCTACTCAGGGAACTACGTTCCCCGAACCCCTTTACCACCTACTCAGGGAACGATGTTCCCCGAACCCCTCCTCTACTACCTTTGGAAAGGTAGTGCCAAACATTACCCCCTCCTATTTAATTAATACCTTTATGTACTACTAATTAAACGTTAATATATTATAATATAATCGTACACCTATTACTCATAATCTGGCGCATCTGTCGTCTTGCAAATTATTACGCTCGACGTATTTATTTGACGACCAATTATCGGCGCGTCTACCACATAACCCATAAATCCATTACCTGAAATATTTAATTCCTCTTCCTTATTTTCGATTGGATTTTTTATTAATATCGACGACCTAAAATTCACCTCGATACTACCATCTACCCCACTATACCAATTCTCACCCTCTATCAATACGTTTTTACCCAAACCTGGATTCTCATATATTCCTCTTATTTCTTTCTTTCCAATACCCCTCACCGTTTTTAAATAGTAATTCGACTTATTTCCATCTACTCTGTTAATCACCAATTTATACCACGACCACATTTATAATATTTCATTATACTTTTTTATTAACGCAATATTAATAAAAAATTGAATACAGTTCATCTTTTATTATCTAATACAAATAAAACTACAATGGACATAAGTAACACAGACGGAACTACCTATTTAAAGACGATTGACGACGGGTCAATTGACCTAGTGTTGACAGACCCTCCTTATATTATCTCAAAAGAAACCGGAATGGACATACATTATAAAACGGTCAAGGCCAACGAAGAGCAGAATATTACGTGCGTGAAAACAGACGAAGAATGGTCTGCATATAAAAGCGCCAATTCTATTGAAAACGACGACAATAAGGGTAACTTTATTAAATATGGCACTGTGTATGGAAAAAAATATTGTGTCCAAACAGATTACGGCGAGTGGGATAGTAACTTTACCATTGACGAGCTAGAAATATTCATTAAAGAGTTTTACAATAAACTGAAAAAAGGTGGCACCCTGATTATGTTTATAGACATTTGGAAACTGACCACGTTTAAGGATTTGTTCGAAAAATACAAGTTCAAACAAATCAGATTTATAGAATGGATCAAAACAAATCCTCAACCCAGAAATAGTAGCACAAACTACTTGACAAACTGTAGAGAAGTAGCGATATTAGGTATCAAGGGTAGCAAACCCACCTTCAATAGTAAGTACGATAACGGAATTTATATGTATCCTCTACAGGGTGGTAAAAACCGGTTTCACCCAACGCAAAAAAGTCTTGACTTATTCATCGACATAATTAAGAAGCACTCAAATGAAGGCGACACCGTTCTCGACACCTTTTTGGGAGCCGGAACGACTGCGATTGCCTGTAAAAATACAAATCGCAAATTTAAAGGATGTGAAATTAAACAAGAATATTATGATAAAATGGTAGCCAACTTTGAAAATTAATTGATATCTATCAGACTTCTCACGCGATACCCACCCTTTTTCATAATGACTGAATTGTTCTTGTATTTATTAATTATTCGCCGTTGTATAGCCCTTTTTTTATTTTCGACTAATTCGCGAACACATTCGCTATGTATAATTTTATCTTTGATTATTTCACCTTTTAACGCTTTATTATATAAAACGCACCGCTTAATAGAACAGGCTTTGCAATAACAACCACTATCTATGTAATGATCATTCTCTACGCAATCGTGGCATTGATTTTGTAACGTAATAGACAAATACAGATTGTATTCAGTCTGTGAATAAGATTGAAAATAGTCGCCTTGTTTTTTTTTCCACGTATTTAAATATGCCTCTTTTTCGG
>Ga0209551_1000957_pt1 | contig 11010 bp, 12 predicted proteins | sample LauGreSuBDMM15SD_2_FD_187568 | JGI IMG/M metagenome (GOLD analysis project Ga0209551, IMG submission 187568) | Freshwater lake microbial communities from Lake Michigan, USA - Su13.BD.MM15.SD (SPAdes) (version 3) | ecosystem: Environmental > Aquatic > Freshwater > Lake | place: Lake Michigan, USA... | reverse complement strand
CTCATATTCCCGCAATGCGCGAGTGGTCGGGTCGACCTCCGTTGGTACTTGGCGATTTCGACCCGGGGAGTCACGACTTTAGAACGGCGGAAACGCGTTGGAACAAACGGTGTCGCCGTTGACTGTATTTCTTTGTTTTTCTTTGTTTGTGAACTGTTTTTCGTAAGAATTTTATCCACTTCGGGCTTTGTCTAGTTGAGGGGGCGATTGGAAATGAGGGGGATAACGATAGGCTGGGTCGAAATAACCAAAGAAAGTTAATTTCCAACATACTTGTTCGGGGTCTCACAATTCCAAAACACTCCCAACACTACGGTTCGTGCACACCCTCAAACACACCCTCAAGTTCAAATTCAAAAACTCAAATTCAAATTCCCCGTCTCATTATTCCAACACTTCGGTTCGTCCACTAACCACCTCTACCGAAAACACCTCCTCGATTTCAAAATTCAAATTCAACCTAACTAACCCTCTTGCAGCCACCATGTCGACTGCTACTGCTGCTACTCCTGCCTTCAAGAAGGCGACCATGACCACGCAGGAGCGTGCCGCGCTCAAGAAGGAGCTCTTTGCCAAAGAGATCGAGGACCACCATGCGTCCTTCAGCAAGATGGCCTTCAAAACCCAGAAGCTGGAGATCAACACTCGGCTTGAACAAAATAGTGCCGCGTACGCCGACTTCAAGGCCATCTATGACAATCTTATGAAGGCTGCCAAGCCTCTCAAGATCAAGATGACCAAGGCCAACCGCGTCGTCAAGACCCTCACCGCCTACAAGAAGACGTGGAACAACGAGCGCAAGCAGCGCCCCAAGACCTTCCACAAGGTATCGGGGCGGTCTGTCTTCATGGGACATTACATCAAGAGCATCAAGGAGAAGGCCGAAGCCGCCAAGGTTGAGGACAAGACCAAGGCATTCAAGCTCGACCCCAAAACCTTTATGACCGAAGCGTCTGCTGCATGGGCGGCCCTCACCGACGACGAGAAGGCTGACTGGAAAGCCAAGGCTGTCGACAAGAACATTGAGAAGGAGACTGCCCGTGCCAAGGCCACTCTTCTTGGGCAGGTGGATGCTCTTGTTCTTCTCGCTTCCGCTTCCGATTCCGATTCGTCGTTGGAGGCTCCCATGGACAGCAAAAACGACTCGGACTCGGACTCGGACTCGGACTCGGACTCGGACTCGGACTCGGATGCGGATGCGGATGCCATGACGTTGGTTTTCAAGTCAATTGACAACGCGCTTGCAAACGACACGGACTCCGGCTCCGACTCCGACGCGGAAGAATAAGGTTAAGATCCTACTCACTGATCCTACTCACTTTTGTCATATTTTTGTAAGAAATTACCATAGTAATTAGTACCCTCGCACTTTTACGGTTCGTGCACACCCTCAAACACACCCCCCCCCTCGATTTCAAATTCAAAATTCAAATTCCCTCACGCCTCGTCAAGATGCCCCTTCGGAACGCCGCACAGGAGACCAAGTTGACGGCTGCGCTGCAGCATTGTCGCAAGCATGTGGATTATAGTGGTTGTCATTATCACTACGCCGCGATTGTGAACGCTACTGTGGAACGGTCGGGTTTTAAACCACATGCGACCCGAAAAGTCCATACATGCCGAAGAAGATTTGATTCGGCGTCTTCCTTTCAGGAGGTTCCGTAAACTCAAGACCATTGACATTGTCGTCGTCCAGGTCAAGAAATTCAGGTATGCCAATTCGCGGCCATGTGCATCTTGCATTCACAAGATGCACATGTGTGCTCCCTCCAAGGGATATGTTGTTCGGCGGATCTATTACTCGGACGAGAATGGTGAAATGGTCAAGACGACGCTTACTCAGTTGCTCCAGGAGCCCATGTATCATAGTCGCGGGTCGTTTCTGTAATTTTGTCAAAACAAACCATCTTGTTCAACACTACGGTTCGTACACACCCCCTCCAACATTCCAACAAGTCATGCCAAAAACGGGCAATTTTGTCAGATAGCGCTTTTATTTCATGACGACAAAATGAGTAAACCATAGACAAACTACAGTAACTAAGAAGAAAAGTCTGGCCGTCGGAGCCCAGACGGCCGCAAACGCTTCCAACATCGCCTGGAGCTTGAAAAACAAAATGCAGTACAGCAAGACGGCGGCGACGGCGGCGACTCCAGTCGCAGCATAGGTGCTCTTGGCCATCTTGAACATGTGGTCGACGTAGATGTGAAAATGCATGACTCGGGTGTGTTCGAGGTAGGTAGGTAGGTAGGTAGGTAGTGTGAGAGCGGTTGACGCTGTTTCTTTACACAATATATTCTTGCCGTTTCTTGAACAAGCGTATCTAGGTCGAAGAATCGTCCGGCTTTGTCTCCTGGTCCGGCTTTGCCTCCTGGTCCGACTTTGCCTCCTGGTCCGGCTTTGCCTCCTGGTCCGGCTTTGCCTCCTGGTCCGGCTTTGCCTCGTCCACAGCAAGCTTTTGTTCCTTGGGTTCGGGGTTGGAGGCCTCATCGCAACCACCCTTGCGCTTTCGGTCATTTTCGAAGAGCCGCTTTTGGTGGTTCGCCATGGTGAAAAAGTAGGTATAAAAGGCGCGGCGTAGTTCTTCAAACTCCACTTGTCCGTGCGCATAAACGCGGCGTGATTCTTCAAAAAATTCTCGAGCACACGGCGCCGCTTGCTCGGCAACGAACCTTGCACGATTCTCCTTGACCATCCACTCCTCAATGGTTTTGTATCCGTCGACGTCGAGCTCATCGACGAGCTTGTCCGAATCGTCGTCCGAATCGTAATCCCTAGAAAAGTCCTCCGGTTGAAAGAGTACGTTGCAGGCGTCTTGCAACTCCTCCACGGTCATGGTCATGGTCGTGGTCGTGGTCATGGTCGTGGTCATGGTCGTGGTCATGGTTTCGCTTTGTTGGTAGTGGTGAAACAAACGGTAAAAAAGGTAGTGGTCGAGGTAGTGCCACAACAAAGGAGAGGGAGGCGTGAGGGAATTTGATTTTTGAATTTGAATTTGAAATCGAGGCTGTGTTTGAGGGTGTGCACGAACCGTAGTGTTGTGAGTGTTTGGAATTGTGTGAGAATATAAATAGTCTTCCGAAAAAAGGTTTTCCGAGAGTACACAAAACGGAAACAATAAGGGTGCCGATTGGAAATGAGGGAGATAACGATATGCTAGGTAGAAACCGCGGCCGAGAACGGCCCCCGCAAGAAGCTTCAAGTTGCGTCAAAACAAAACAAAACAAAACAAAAGAATCGCGGGTTGCTCACAATGTGGATCGACCCCCTGTCCCGTCAAAGTAGTGTTAGCGTGTGACTTATTGTTTTAAAAACTTTGTTTTGCTTTGTTTACCTGTTGTCTGAGTTCGAATTCCAAAACAAACACTCGCAACACTACGGTTCGTGCACACACCCTCAAACACACCCTCGATTTCAAATTCAAAAATTCAAATTCCCTCACTCATTATTCCAACACTTGGGTTCGTCTACTAACCACCTCTACCTCGAACACATCCTCGAAACACATCCTCGATTTCAAATTCAAAAATTCAAATTCCCTCACTCATTATTCCAACACTTGGGTTCGTCTACTAACCACCTCTACCTCGAACACATCCTCGATTTCAAAATTCAAATTCAACCTAACTAACCCTCTTGCAGCCACTCACCATGTCGACTGCTACTACTGCTACTGCTACTGCTGCTACTGCTGCTACTCCTGCCTTCAAGAAGGCGACCATGACCGCGAAGGAGCGTGCCGCGCTCAACAGGGAGCTCTTTGACAAAGAGGTCGAGGACTACCAGACATCCCTCGGCAAGATGACCCCTCGGGCCTTCAACGCCCAGAAGCTGGAGATCAACACTCGGCTTGACCAAACTATTGCCGAGTACGCCGACTTCAAGGCCATCTATGACAATCTTATGAAGGCTGTTGAGCCTCTCAAGATCAAGATGACCAAGGCCAACCGCGTCGTCAAGACCCTCACCGCCTACAAGAAGACGTGGAACAACGAGCGCAAGCAGCGCCCCAAGACCTCCCACAAGGTATCGGGGCGGTCCGTCTTCATGGGGCATTACATCAAGAGCATCAAGGAGAAGGCCGAAGCCGACGCCAAGCTCGACCCCAAAACCTTTATGACCGAGGCGTCTGCTGCCTGGGCGGCCCTCTCCGACGACAAGAAGGCTGATTGGAAAGCCAAGGCCGTCGACAAGAACACTGAGAAGGAGACTGCCCGTGCCAAGGCTGCTCTTTTTGCGCAGGTGGATGCTCTTGCTCTTCTCGCTTCCGATTCCGACGAGTCGACGGCGCCCCCTGATCAACATACCATGAGCTGTTGGAACTCCGACTCCGACTCGGAAGCTGACGCTGACGCTGACGCTTAGAGCGAGCCCTACTCACTTTTGTCATATTTTTGTAAGAAATTAAACTTTAAATCAAGTCTCAAAGCAAGTAATCCATTTTGTTTATTGGGTTGGAAAAACTAGGTAAAAATTATTACGCCTTGGCTGCAGCCGCTGCAGCCGTTGCTGCCGCTGCCGGCTGCCGTTGCTGCCGCGGCTGCCGTCGCCGCCTGGTCGACGTACGTTTGACGAGCCGCTGCATCCATGCCATTCCACTCCGCAGAAATGAGTTTCATCATGTTCTCGCCGGCCTCGGGGTGGACGTGCGGGGCGCGCGTCGCAACAAAAATGTTGTACGGCGTCTTGGCCTTTTTCGGCTTGTCCGCCTTCGGAACCTTGGCGTTCTTGCGCTTCTTGCCGACTTCCTCCACTTGCGACGGCGACGATGTTGCTGAACCACAAGCTGAAGCACAAGCTGAAGCTGGAGCAGAAGCAGGAGCAGGAGCAGAAGCAGGAGCAGATGGCTTCTGGGCCATGAGTTCAAATGCATCCAACAACTTGCGGTGAGATTCCAACACTTGTTCCAAAATTGGGTCCATTTTAAGTTGGGTGGGGTGGAGTGTGTTGTGGGGTGTGTGATACTTCAAAACAAACTTTAGTGCGGGGGTGGCCGTTTTGCATAACATTCCAACACTCCCACCACGGTTCGTACACACCCTCGAACACACCCTCGAATTCAATATTCAAATTCCTCACAATTCCTCCTCACTATTCCTCCTCACAATTCCTCACTACGTTCTTGCAGCCATGTCGACGACTACCTCTACCACCACCTCGAACTTCAAGTCCAAGAAGATGCAAGAACCGGACCAAGACTTTCAGATGGCCCTCGCCAAGATGGGAACCAAGGCCCTCAACGCCAAGCATGTCGAGGTCAAGACTCGGATTGTCAAAGAGACGGACCAGTACAAGGAGTACAAGGCTACCTATGACTCGCTTGCGGCTTTGACCGATGCCGCCAAAACAAAGATGGACCGGGCCAAGCAAGCCGTCAAGACTGCCAGACGACACAAGATTATTTTGGCCAACGAACGCAACACACGCCCCAAGGCTTTCCGCAAGGTCACGGGACGTCTACTCTTCGTGGGCGATTTCATGAAGAACTATGCCAACCACGCCAACCACCACGCCACGTCCGAGGCCCAGGCCGAGGAGGGAAAGCTCAAGCTTGACCGCAGTGCCGTTATGACTCAGGCCAATGCTGCATGGAAGGCACTCAGCGACGGAAAGAAGGTGCGCTGGGAGACCAAGGCACAGACCAAGAATGACGCTCGGCCTCAGGCCGCGGCTCTTGCTCAAGCTCAGGAGGACCTTGCTCAGGTCCTTGCTCAAGCTCAAGCTGCTCTAAACGCGGCTGCGGCTGCTGCTGATCTGGAGGCTGATTCGTCGGATTCCGACATTGGGGAGGAGAATGGAGAACCCGACGTCGAAATCAAGATGGTGGAGGACATTGCCGACATTGCCGACTCTGATGATGTATGGTACACGGACAACGAAGACGCTTAAACCAACGACAGAACCCGCTTTGCGGGTTGGTCGTGGTCAATGACCAACACAGAATACATGACTTGTCCTTTGTAACAAATATTCCAACATTCCAACACCTTTCACATTACACATTACCCTCGCTTTGGTTCGTATACTCACCACCTCTACATCGAACACTACCTTCTTTCCAAAATTCAAATCCTCACCCCACACACACACACTTTCGAACACACTGTCGAACACCCCGCAGAGAGCACTACTTCGAACACTACTTCGAACACACCTTTCCAACAGACCATGACTCCCATGACCTCCGACGTGCCCAAGACTCCGACGCGCCCCGAGAAGAAGAAGAGGGACACCGTACCCAAGAAACCCCAGCCTCAGCCAGACTTTTCTTTTCTTGATGGACTCACCGCCGACAAACTCAAGGCCGTCAAGAAGCTCTGCATCCAAGAAAAGCAACACCTCAAGGACGATTTTGACAACAAAGCCGTCGCCATCAAGAGTCTGCAAGACCAGATCGCACTTCTCAAGGCTGCTCAAAAGAAAAACTACGACAAGCGGCTCATTGTTGGACTGCAGTCGCGCGCCGTCAACTTACGCATCCGAGACATCAAAATACAGATGGTGCAGGGCAGCAGCGACGACGACCAAGACGATGACGAAGACGGCGCGGAAAGCGACCAACAACGAGACGACCATGGAGACGATGCCGACGATGCCGACGAAGCCGACGACGAGCAGCAGCCCACCCAAAAGAAAATCAAGATTTAAAGAGAGGTCCTTTTGCAAACATTTGTACCATATTGATTACCATATTGATTAAAGAAAACACTTTCCATCTTTCCATCTCAGCAGACATTTCCAACAAATCATTTCCAACAAATCCCAAACAAATCACAAATACCACCATCACAACCAGAAGGAAGTTGTCGTGGTTACAACGTTCTCTACCTCGAACACTACCTCAATCATGGACATGATTTCCGTTACAAAAGTTTTGGTTGCCGTTGAACATTGGCTTAAACTCAATCACCACGTGTACGACGACACCGTCTTTGTCGAAGACTTTTTAGAACAGTTCACCTCGGAAAAGGAGATGTGGAAGGTTTTCAACAAGTACTCGGACAACGCCCAAGACATTCTGAGAGAGCACTGCAACAACAACAATCCAAGAACACAATCCAACAAAAAGAAGAAGACTTCCCCAAGCCGAGTTCGGAAATAAAATAAAGAAGAGAGAAGAACAAGAACAAATACCACTTTTTTTGTTTTTTGTTTTTTGTTCTCATCCCAAAAAAAAGCTCCCTCACATTAACGAAAAATACAAACCGCGTTCGAGGAACACTCCCTCGAACACTCCCTCACTTCGGCACTTTGGAATTTTTTGAATTCCAAGTCAAAAACAAAAAGCAACGATTCACGGTGGAAGAACACTCCCTCGAACACACCCTCACTTCGGCACTTTGGAATTTTTTGAATTCCAAGTCAAAAACAAAAAGCAACGATTCACGGTGGAAGAACACTCCCTCGAACACACCCTCAAGATGTCCAACATGATTGCAGCTCCCATCCCCTTTTCCGCCAAGGAATCTTCGCCCAAGGTCAAGACGAGCACTTCACTCCCCCCGACTTCCGTCGACAAAAAGCCCAAGATGGACACCGTGACAGCAGCAGCAGCCGCCACGTCTGTTTCTCAAGCTGCGCTCTTTGACGACGCAACCAAGACTCCTGCCAAGACTCCTGCTACGGATGCTCCTGCTACGGATGCTGCTATGGATGCTGCTACGGACAACGACGACGAAGAGGTTGAATCTTATGCCGTACGTCTCATGAAGAAGTCGTCGGCCGTCGCCGCAGCCGCCGCTCCCGACGCTACACCCAAGACACCCAAGACACCCAAGACACCCAAGGTCGGGTCGGCACGCGGACACGGCGGCGGCGCCGGCGCCAACAAGAGGACGCTTCCCAAGGAAATCGCCAGCCACAAGGCGTATGCGATTGACTTTGCCATGAAGATCGGATTTTCCAGAGACGACGCTCTTGACAAAATACACGCACACACCATGTCTGTTCAAGAGCATGTCAAACAGTTTGAAGACTTCAAGATTTCCAACGAGAGGGCCAGTTTGATGGCCATTGTCACCAATCTTGCCAAGACCAACACCAACACCAACACCAAGACCAACAAGCGTGCAGCAGACCAACACGAGTTCATTGACGACGACGACGACGACGACGACGATGACAAGAAGACTCTGACCAAGAGAGTCACCAAGAAGGTCAAGCAAGTCGCCGCGGCTGCAGCGGCCGATGTACCCAACAACAAGAAGACCAAGAAGGCCATTTCCTCCAAGGCTCACATTTCTGACCTTGAGGCCGTCGCTGCTGTCGGCGGACGCACTTTGTATCGCGACGACGGACCGTTCAAGACGCAGCCTTGCTTCGCCGACCCTCAGCACAGGAACGGAGAGCCCGGAAAGAGGCTCTTTTTCCAGGGACACAAACACCACTTTGGGTTTGCCATGCCACGCAATGGCATTTCTCTACTCAAGGATTGGGATAAACTCCCTGGCGCGGCTCCTAGCGGGGCTCCTGGCGGGGCTCCTGTCGCTTCCGAGACCGCTCTTCTTAAGGTCATTCAAATTTACCAAGGCGACGACGACGATGACGACGAGGACATGAACGAGGACAAGGACATGAACGAGGACGACGAGGACGACGAAGAATAAAGATTCTTGCATTGTTTTATTGTTTTTATTGTGTGCATTGTTTTATTGTGTGCCCTACTAACAACTTTTCCCTTTTTTGGTTTTGTTTTGTTTGGTCTTAAACAAAGAATTGGGTCTTGTTGGATTGTTGGAACCACGACAACCACCCCCCCGGTTCTCGTCGTGGCAATGACCAATGCGGTCTGCGTTGAACCGGGGTTCGGCGGGCTGGGTTGTTCCAACATTCCAACAAGAGTGATTTTTTTTGAGTTTGTTTTTGGTTCTTACGGGAGGGCGAGCGAAGCGAGCCTGTATGCAAATCATATTTTATGTCTTGTTGGAATGTTGGAACGACTGGTTCCTGGAGCCCTGGAAAGAAAGTCCCTGGGTCATAACTACTAGTCACTAGGCAAGTGAAACGGCTGGTCCTGTCTGGTGTCATTCCAACAATCCAACAACAGAGAGAGCTCTTTCGTGCTTTTCACACATGGCCCGACAAACGAAACCACGTCGGAAATGCTCAAAAGTGGTGATTCTTGCAGTTTGTTTTTGGTTCTTACGGGAGGGCGAGCGAAGCGAGCCTGTATGCTGGCTGGCTTTGGATTTCCAACATTCCAACGCAACCCTTCGGGCTCGTCGTGGTTCAACAAAAGGAAATTTCTTTCGGCCAATTGCTTTGTTTTATTAGACTGTATAAACAAAGCGCATTTTTTTTTATTTGTCACACACTACATCGAACACTACATCGAACACTACATCGAACACTACATCGAACACTACATCGATCACTACATTGATACTTCATTTCCGGGGCCGACCGCGACGCCTTCCAACAGGCAGGCAGGCACCTTTCAAGCGGTATCTCATCTACTTTGAAATCTACGGACCTGCTATGCCGCCGCGTGTCCATGATGATGATGATGATGATGATGATGATGATGATGATCACGTCAATATGAGCGACGCTGAGGCCGACGCTGAGGCTGAGGCTGAGGCTGAGGCTGAGGCTGAGGCTGAGGCAAGTGGAAAAAAGAGGAAGAGGGCGGCTTCCGTTCCTGTTACTAGCAAGGAAAACAAGCAACTCTTTTACTGTGGTTTTCCGTGCGGCAGCGGCATCTATTGTAGATTTTCTTCGTATCGGAAATGGGGGTTGAAAAGACATCGAGACAGCATTCATCATGGAAAGACTTTTGCCTGTCCCAAATGCAACGCTCCGTTTTCCACCAAAAGCAAACGCGAAGAACACGAGAAAAATGAAGTCTGTACCAAAAAGGGGCTTCAAAAAGGGACTTTCACCGCTTACGACATTCTTTGCGACATTCTTGCGCTCAATATACACAACAAAGACTTTCGATTCGACGCTTCTCAAGTCATGTCCATCTTCAAGATTGCCTTGCCACAACAACAAAAACAAACTGCTGCTGCTGCTGCTGCTCAAGATGCTCAAATTCAAGCCAGAGAGACGTTGACCGCGCTTTTTCGCCAGAACAAACACGACGACGCCTGAAACGACGACGCCTGAAACGACGACGCCTGAATCCGCATTTTGCTTGACATTGTATTTTTTTATTTTTTATTTTGGGACCTTGATATTTGAATAATAAATTTATTTGCTGAATGCTCTTCTTCGACCAGCCTCTGAGCAATTGGAATGTCGGCAACGTGACGGACTTGTCTAGGATGTTTGTTCGATGCCTCTGAACTTGAATGTCGGCAACGTGACGGACATGTATGAGATGTTTGCTGGATGTTCTTTTTTCAACCAGTCTCTGAACTGACTGGAATGTCAGCAACGTGACCAACATTATATTTTTTTTACGGAAAAACGTCCAGAAACAAATCAACCGGGCAGGAAGACAGGACAGGATCACACGACGGGACGACGGGGTCACGACACGACACACCATGCCACACACCATACGCGATGATGACAATGACAAACTTGTTCCCGCACGCGTTGTTACTCCCTCATTGACCAAGATCTTTTATTGCACCGCCAATGGATGCGGAAAACAATTCCCACACCAGTGGTCCCTCAAAAGACACATGCGCAACCATATGGGAGTCATGCCTCACAAATGCAGATTTGACGGATGCACCATGAGCTTTGTTCAAAAGTGTTCCAGAGACCGACACGAGGCCACACATTCCAATCGAAAGCCTTACGTTTGTCCTTTTTGCGACGCTGCTTTCAAATTACCAGAATATTTGAAATCACACCAACTCAAACTTCACAAACACATATTGAATGATGTTCACTCTTTACAATTACATCACATTCTACATTCGGACGCCATTGACAATGTTGCTTCCTTCATTCACTTTCAACGATTGCAGATCAAACACTACAACACACTTATTACTAGGATACTTACCTTTTGCCACATTTTCGACTTTCACATTCCAAAACACTTCTTCACTTCC
>Ga0209551_1000956_pt1 | contig 11020 bp, 6 predicted proteins | sample LauGreSuBDMM15SD_2_FD_187568 | JGI IMG/M metagenome (GOLD analysis project Ga0209551, IMG submission 187568) | Freshwater lake microbial communities from Lake Michigan, USA - Su13.BD.MM15.SD (SPAdes) (version 3) | ecosystem: Environmental > Aquatic > Freshwater > Lake | place: Lake Michigan, USA... | reverse complement strand
AAATTCTACTTTTTCTGTGACTTCAGCAGGTGGATGGTCATTCTTTCTGCCTGTTTTTCCAGATCAATCCCCAGTTCATCACGGGTCACACGAACCACTTTTTCTCGCTCGGAGACAGGTAATTTAGTGTAGCCATACCAGGCTCCGAGAATACCGCCTGCCAAGGAGGCAGTAGTGTCGTTGTCTCGACCGTAGTTGGTGAGGAAGGTCAACGTTCCCATGAAGTCAAAATCCGTGAACAACATGGCAGTCAGCGCTTGTTGGTAGATTTCTCCAGCATGAAAAGGCATGTCTTGTTGCCTGCGATCCAACTCGGTGTAGGCATAAGTTAATGCGGTATTGTTCAAACTTAATCTAGAGGGGAGCGAATCCAATTTATTCGCTTCGCGAACGATACTCAGCGCATCCTTGAGTAATTTATGGGAGGTTCTGCCCACCAATCGGCTTTGAAAATACCCTGCTGGATCCAAGCGGAGAGTTGCCAAAATGCTGTCTTGACTTGCTTTTGGGGCCATCCCGGCGGCCGTCATGGCTGCGGCAAGGGCTGTCAAATCGCGGGCATAGCCAAGATCAAAAATTGAAAGTTTGTATGCTTCCTGGTAAGCTTTCTTAGGATTACCCGGAAAAAAAGCGCCCAAAGTGGGCGCATATAAGAGTCCTGAACAGACCATTTCACCCCCATAAAATTTAGACAAGGAGTCTGCATAGCCTCCTAAATTATCTTCTAGGTAGGGTGAGGCTACTTTTGCCCACTCCGAAAGCCAGTTGGCTTCCTGAAGCGCATTTTCGAACGGCTCCACGTCTGTACCTTCGGTTTTTTTGAGTTTGTCCAAACTACTCGTATAGGTTTTTAGGAGGTGTGAAGCAAAGGCTTTGGAATCAAGAGATTCGGGATTTTGGCTGAGCAAGTAGTCAACCGTCAAATTTTTCCATCGGGTATCGTCCGTGGTGCCTCCTGCGGGTAAGTTTGCCTTCCAAATCCCTTCTGGTGATACCTCACGAACCATGGAGTCTAGCCCTTCCACAAATCCGTATTCCAGTTGTATGGATTCCCTGGACCACATTTCGGTAGGTGCTCCCATGGCATCGCCGATGGCGGAACCAACGAGCATGCCCAAAACTTTATCGTATAGTTCTACCTCAGTTAATCCAAATTCGGTAGGTGTATCCTTCGAAAAAGAGGTTGAATCGACTTCCTTATCCTCTTGGGAACACGAAAAAGACAGTAGGGAAATAAAAATAAAGGCTAGCTTTTTCATTTAAGACAAGAGGTAAGTTCGTGCACGGGAAAGAAGGGATTTTTTTTCATCTAAACTTAGAGATACAGGCAATTGGGCAATTCCGATTAAGCGGCGGAGGAGTTCTACACCTCGGTATTGCTGCACCAAGGACCATTCTAAGGGGATGTTGTAGGTTTCTTGCACTAGATTATTGAGCTGCTCGTTCTGCTTTGCTAGATCAAGATGTGCAAGAAATACACCAAGGTCAAATTCAGGATCGCCCAGGCCTCCAAATTCGGGATCAATGATTTTGATTCCGGAGGACACTTCTAGCCAGCTGCCTGGATAAAAATCTCCATGGATCAAGGTTTTACCTGTTTTGAGGTAACGCTTTCCTAGCGAATGAATTTTTGACTTGAGTACGGCATCGCGCTTGTAGGGGAGGCTCGCTTCTTGCAATCCCGGCTGGATTTGATCTAGGTCAAACCCATTTTCTTCCAAAAATGGAAATTCAAAAATATGCTCCTGATTTAAGGAGCGCATCGAGGCAGTAGGAGGAAAACTTTTGACCTGGAGCTGATGAAGGTGCATCAAGTAGTGTACTAAATGAATTAGTTCATCGGGTTGAAGCTGCCGTACTCCCCCATAAATTGAAAGGTAGTCGCTGCCTTCTCCTAGATCTTCCAAAAGCATCAGATGGGCTTTGGAATCGTAATCAAGTACTTTGGGAGATAGGGAAGCAAGGTAAGGGTCGGTGCTCAGGAGCTCCAGGAAACGGTATTCAACCTCTATTCGTGAGATTGGAGCTGGAATTTGCGGGTATTTCCGGACATACGATTTGGACTGCTTGAGGATGTAGCTGCCTAGGTTGGTACGAATTCGAAGCACCAAGTTCATGTTACTCTCTCCGGGAACTGAAATGTGACTAATTTTTTCTCCTGACTTCCAAAAATCGAGTTTTTGGAGTAATTCGATGGGGGAATTTTGTTGGATATCGATCATTTTCTCACAAGTCGTCAAATTTAGCCTTTCCGGAGAAAGAAGTAGAAGGTATGGTTAGAATATTAATATGATTATCCGCAATTATGCCAGTGTCTCAATAGGGATGTTTACCACTGCGGATAATTGTTCACAGACCATGGGCCACGGCCCACAGGCTGTCAACGGTTCACAGCTCACTTAATTGATCCTCAATCCTTATTTACTTTGGTTTGTGTTGAAAAGAGGATAATTAAAAATATTAGATAGGATTATTCGCAGTCCTACCAAAAGCTCAACAAATCTATTAACCACTAAGGATGCTCGTTCAAAAAATTTTGAAATAGTAGTCCATTTTCTTGGCTAAACCCTGATATTTTAGGTAATTGACCTTCCAGAACCACCCAAAATAGCAAACAAATGAACGATTTCTCTTGGTTTAAATTTTATCCTTCCTCCGTTCCTCAAGAAGTAGATTGCACGGCCTATTCCAGCGTCACGGAGCTTTTTGAAGAAAGTGTCAAAAAATTTGGTAGTGCTGTAGCCTATGAATGCATGGGTAAAACTATGACTTTTCAGGAATTGGATCGCCTGAGTGCGCAGTTTGCGAATTACTTGATTTATGATTTAAAGCTGAGCAAAGGCTCCCGAGTAGCCATTCAGATGCCTAATGTATTGCAGTATCCTGTCGCCATGTTTGGCGCCCTTCGAGCCGGGATGGTGGTAGTGAATACCAACCCACTTTATACACCTTCTGAAATGAAGCATCAATTCAATGATTCAGGGGCAGATGTGGTTGTGATTGTTGCCAATTTTGCTTCCAACTTGGAAAAGATTCGTTTAGATATTCAGGCCAAACATGTGATTCTTACCGAGCTAGGAGATTTGCTAGGTGGGTTGAAAGGTTCAATTGTGAATCTGGTAGTCAAGCATGTTAAAAAGATGGTACCAGCCTACCATTTGCCTGGAGCTGTTTCATTTAAAAAGGCTTTGTCTCTCGGAGCCAACCACAGTTTCAAGAAAGTTGCCAGCACTTTAGATGATCCTGCATTTCTTCAGTATACAGGAGGTACTACTGGCGTGTCCAAAGGGGCAGAATTGAGCCACGGAAATATTGTGGCCAATATGCAGCAGATTTCGGCCTGGATGAAGCCCAAGCTTGTGGAGAGTCAAGAAATCGTAATTACCGCGCTGCCGCTTTATCACATTTTTGCATTGACAGTGAACTGCCTTGCCATGTTGAAAATTGGTGCGCATAATGTACTGATTACCAATCCAAGAGACATGAAAGCCTTCATTGGAGATTTAGCTAAAAAGCACTTTACAGTGATTACAGGAGTCAACACACTTTTTAATGGCTTATTGAACCAGGAGGCCTTTGGTAAATTGGATTTTTCAGGTTTGAAGATTGCGGTAGGAGGAGGAATGGCTGTACAAAAAGCTACTGCTGAAAAATGGAAAGCGGTAACAGGTGTACCGCTTGCAGAGGGGTATGGCTTAACTGAAACTGCTCCAGTAGCTACTTGTAATCCCATTGATGGAACCGAACGAATTGGGACAATCGGAATGCCTCTGCCGAATACAGAGGTGATGATTGCCGACGATGCAGGAAATCCGGTTCCTTTGGGTGAGCGGGGCGAGATTTTCATCAAAGGCCCCCAAGTCATGAAAGGATATTGGAATAGACCAGAGGAAACCGCTTTAGTGATGCAAGGCGATTGGTTCAAGTCGGGAGACATTGGAGTCATGGATGCAGATGGCTATACCAAGATTGTGGATCGTAAAAAAGAAATGATCCTTGTTTCTGGATTTAATGTCTATCCCAACGAGGTGGAGGATGCAATTGCCTCTTGTCTAGGTGTATTGGAAGTTGGTGTAATTGGAATGCCTGACGCCAAGTCTACTGAGAAGGTGGTGGCTTATGTGGTCAAAAAAGACCAAACACTGACGGAAGAAAAGGTGATTGCCCACTGCAAAGAGTTTTTGACGAATTACAAAGTTCCTAAGGAGGTCTTTTTTACGGACGAACTTCCAAAGACCAATGTAGGCAAGATTTTGCGCCGAAAAATCAAAGAAGCGCACCTCGAAAAATTGGGCTTAGCTTAAAGGATTCCGACTTATTTCATTTAAAAACCGCGAATTCGCGGTTTTTTTTTGTTTTTTTGTGCTCCGATTTCCGTGCTTCACCCTTCCTAGATGGGGGAGCTTTATTAGTTTACCTTAATTTTTATGACCTGGCAACTGATTAAAGATGCCCTTTTAGGTAAGGAGCAAGATTTTACCCGTCTTCCTTTAAAGACAGCCATTTTTATTCTTGCGCTACCGATGATCTTGGAAATGATGATGGAATCTTCATTTGCCATTGTGGACCTATTTTTTGTGGCACAACTTGGGGAATACGCCATTGCGACGGTGGGATTGACCGAGTCGGTCATTGTATTGACTTACGCGCTGGGTTTCGGCTTGAGTATGGCAGCGACCGCACTTGTATCTCGACGATTTGGTGAAAAGAACTACAAAGATGCAGGGGCCGCTACCTTTCAACTGTTGCTGGTGGGTACTTTTATTTCCATAGTCCTTGGGGTGTTGGGCTGGCTGTATGCAGCAGAGCTACTCCGCTTGATGGGCGCCGACGAAAAGTTGATTGAATCAGGGTCTAATTATGCCAGAATTGTATTTGCAGGCAATACAGCCATTCTTTTGCTTTTCTTATGCAATGGAGCATTTCGAGGTGCAGGTCAAGCGCACCATGCGATGCGGTCCTTAATGATTGCGAATGGGCTCAACATTGTATTGGATCCTTTGTTGATTTTTGGAATTGGTTCTTGGGAAGGGTTTGGACTAGATGGAGCAGCGATAGCAACCACCTTCGGCAGGAGTATGGGGGTGGTATACCAGTTGTACCACTTGTTTAATGGCAAGCATAAACTCAAGATCCTCAGGGAAAACATGGCATTAAGCTGGGAGACGATCAAAAAGATCCTTGAGTTATCCTTAGGAGGCATGGGACAATCCCTGATTGATTCCCTATCCTGGGTTGCGTTAACTCGTATGATTGCCGAATTTGGTTCGGCGGCTTTGGCGGGCTATACCATCGCATTTCGGATACTGATCTTCACCATTTTACCTTCATGGGGACTATCTGGAGCTGCTGCTACTCTTGTAGGTCAAAATCTTGGAGCCCAGAAACAGCGAAGAGCGGAATTGGCAGTATGGCTTACCGTCCGCTACAATGTCATCTTTATGGCCTCGGTTACGGTAATTTACCTAATCTTCAGCAAGCAATTGGTTGGATTATTTACGAGCATTCCACTTGTTAAAGATGTGGCTGCACAAGGACTGTGGATCATTTCCCTAGGATACGTATTCTTCGCGATAGGGATGGTACTGACGCAAGCCTTCAACGGAGCTGGAGACACCAAAACCCCCGCTTGGATCAATGCACTAGTGCTCTTGGGCTTGGAAATTCCTTTGGCCTACCTCCTCGCATTTCCACTGGGTTTGAGTTATGTCGGGATTTTTATTGCCATTGCTTTTTGCCACTCTCTCCATGCGCTAGTGTCGCTTTATTTCTTCAAAAAAGGGAAGTGGAAAAAGAATCAGGTTTAACTCAAAAGGGCTTCATGGATTCAATTTGAATCGAGTAATTGAGTTTCTGTCTAGTTAATTCTACCCTCGGCATGGTCTATTCGTTGGCCATCCAAACTCAAGTAGCTACCCATGCAATCTGCCGTCATGCAGGAGTGTACAGGTAAGATTCCAAGCAAATCTCCCACCTGAATGGAAGCCAACAGCTCGTCCGAAGCTTGAATAATGCCATGTTCTTGGGAAATGCTTTTTACAAAGGAAATGTGGCTTGGGATAGTCCAGCCTTTGTCATTTAGTAGGACTATCTCCCCAAAATTTTTACTTCCATTTTCGTAGATCAGTACGTCCTTGGCCAAGTGCACCCCTCCACCATGAATGAGGATTTCCTTTCGGTCTTTCCGAATATCTACCACGGGTACAGCCAAGCAGACGGCAATATCTTCTTTTGTACAGCTTCCTAACTGTACCTGCATCAAATCAAAAAACACAAAATTTCCCGGGCCCAATTCATCAACCCCTCCAAAATCTTCTCGAACGGCACAGCCTGGAGTGTCGCCAAGGCGAGTCACTACCTTTGGAAAACGGTGCAGGTACTTTGCTTTCATCTTTGCAAGTGCCTCCTGACTTTCCAAATGGATTTTGTCCATGTCTTTCCCATAGTAAGTATGCCCTGGATGGATGTAGAACCCTTTAAACTTTAAGAATTCACTACCACTTGCCTGCTTAAAAATCGCTTCCAACTCGGCCTCATCTGTAGATTGAATGCCAGTTCGCCCATAGCCTGCATCGAGTTCTACAAAAAATTCTACCTGCTCTGTCAAGCCCTCTGCAAGCGCTTTTGCCGTAGCTGAATTGACCACTTGTACCGAAATCCCTTGCTTTGTTGCCAGGCGATTTAGTCTTGGGATTTCCCGGATATTGAAAGGAAAAGCAATATGGATGCAATCCCAGCCTTGACCGCACAGGTATTCGGCTAAGGAAATAGAGGATGCCGTTACCTCCCGGATGCCGTAGTCTTTTGCCCAGTTTCCAATGATACGGGATTGGGCAGTTTTCCAGTGAGGAACTAACTTTTTTCCTTGCGCAATTGCCTTATTAGCCATTTTTTCAAGATTGGCACGGGTGATTTTTTCGTCAATGACTAAGGTTGGCGAGGCGATTTGATCTAGGTAGGACATGGGCATGGGGTTAATTAAACGAATATAAAAAGAATCTTTCGTTTTCATTTTTCGAAGCATCAATGGGAGTAAGTCCAAAAAATAACTTAACATAAAACCTAGAATCCTATTGAAGCTTTTGTCAAAATCACAAATACCTGTGCATAAGCCAGCCAATTCTATTAAATTTGTGGCTTGCATTCGTTCCAATTCAACGGGTGCACCCCAACTAGTTTTAGCCACTGTACCGACTCTCTTCCATGGAAGCCAAAAAAATCAGAAGCACGTTTATTGAGTTTTTCCAATCCAAGCAGCACCAATACGTTCCTTCTTCTCCCATAGTAGTAAAAAATGATCCTACCCTGATGTTTACCAATGCAGGGATGAATCAGTTTAAAGATGCTTTTTTAGGAAATGAGGTTGCCAAATTCTCAAGAGTAGCCAATTCTCAAAAGTGCCTTCGTGTAAGTGGTAAACACAATGACTTAGAGGAAGTAGGAGTAGATACCTACCACCACACCATGTTTGAGATGCTAGGCAACTGGTCTTTTGGAGATTATTTTAAAAAGGAAGCCATAGAATGGGCATGGGAACTGTTGACTGAGGTCTACAAGTTGCCCAAAGACCTTCTCTACGTTTCCGTTTTCCAAGGAGATGCTGGAGACAATCTAGCCATGGATCAAGAAGCTTATGACCTGTGGAGCAATATCTTGGCTAAGGATCGAATTATCATGGGTTCTAAGAAGGACAACTTCTGGGAAATGGGTGATACAGGACCTTGTGGGCCCTGCTCCGAAATCCACGTTGACTTACGGTCAGCTTCTGAAAGAGCTGCGATTCCAGGGCGTGATTTGGTAAACAATGACCATCCCCAGGTGATTGAAATTTGGAACTTGGTATTTATGCAGTTCAATCGTGTTTCTGATGGAAGTTTGAAGGAACTACCCGCCACGCACGTGGATACCGGTATGGGCTTTGAGCGCTTGGTAAGAGCGATTCAACACAAATCATCCAATTACGATACCGATTTATTTATGCCCTTTATCGCTGCATTGGAGCGGAAATCGGGAAAGTCCTATGGGAAAGATGAGCCTACTGACATTGCATTCCGCGTGATTGTAGACCATATCCGCGCGATTTCCTTTACCATTGCGGATGGACAGATCCCGTCCAACAACAAGGCAGGATATGTGATTCGACGGATTTTGAGAAGAGCGGTGCGTTACGGCTATACCTTCCTCGATTTTCAAAAACCATTTTTATTCGAGCTGACTCCGCTGATTGCAGCGAATTTTGGAGATATATTCCCAGAAGTTCGTTCGCAGCAGGAATTTATAGCCAAAGTAATTCAAGAAGAAGAAGCCTCATTCCTTCGAACCCTAGACAATGGGCTGCGGATGTTAGATGGAATAAAAGCAGATTTGCTTGGCAGTAGCCAGCAGGTGATCCCAGGAAAAACTGCATTCGAGCTATACGATACCTTTGGATTTCCATTAGACCTAACTTCATTAATCGCACGGGAAAATGGATTTTCAGTAGACGAAAAAGGCTTTGCCGATGAAATGGAAAAGCAGAAAACCCGTTCACGAGCAGCTTCTGAGCAAGATACTGGCGATTGGATTTTGGTGAATGACGATTCAGGAGTAGAATTTGTGGGTTACGATATGCTGGAAACCTATTCCCATATTGTCAAATACCGCACCATCACGGACAAGAAAGGGGATCGCTACCAATTGGTATTGGATAAAACGCCATTTTATGCGGAAAGCGGTGGTCAGGTAGGAGATACGGGCTGGTTGAAAACTCCAACTGAACACATTCGTGTTTTAGATACCAAAAAAGAGAATGACTTAATCGTTCATTTTGTGGAAAAGCTCCCCTTACAAGCGGATGCTCAATTTGTGGCGGAGGTGGATCGCGAAAAGAGACAGCTCACCACGAATAACCACACGGCTACGCACTTGCTCCAATCGGCTCTCAAGTCGGTATTGGGCGAGCATATTCAGCAGCGTGGGTCTTTGGTGAATGAGCAACTGCTTCGCTTTGATTTTTCCCACTTTGGAAAAATGACGGAGGAGGAGATTGCGAAAGTAGAGGTACTTGTTAATTCCAAGGTTAGAGAGAATGTAGCCTTATTTGAACAACGGAATGTTCCTATTGAAGACGCAAAAAAATTGGGTGCAACCGCCCTTTTTGGTGAGAAATATGGGGATTTTGTTCGTGTCATAACATTTGGTAAAGAATATTCTGTGGAGTTATGTGGTGGCACTCACGTGTCTGAGACGAGCCAAATAGGACTTTTTAAAATTACTTCAGAGGGATCTATTGCAGCTGGGGTGCGTCGTATTGAGGCGATTACGGCTACTGGTGCAGAAACTTATATTCGGGAGCAAGAGGGCTTGGTTAAAGAACTTCAAGAACTCTTAAAAAATCCAAGAGACCTGGTAAAGGCAGTGGAATCCTTGGTTCAAGAGCGTAATGAATTAAGAAAAGAAATTGAGCAGCTGTACCTAGAAAAGTCAGCTGGAGTAAAAGACCAGTTGAAAGGTCAGTTTGTTCAGAAAGACAGCATGCAGGTATTGATTGCTGCTGTGACACTACCCAATGCAGACTCATTGAAGAAGTTGGTGTATGAACTCAAAAATGAGGTTTCCAAGGCCTGCATTGTTTTGGCAGCCACGATAGACGACACCCCTCAAGTAGCTGTATTTATCGATGAGTCTTTATTGGAAGAAACGGGTTTGCATGCTGGAAATCTAGTTCGTGAACTTGCTAAAGAAATCCAAGGAGGCGGAGGTGGACAACCCTTCTTCGCGACTGCAGGAGGGAAGGACCTCAATGGTTTGCCTCAGGTGGTTGCCAAAGCAAAGTCCATCTTGTTGTAATTGATTTTAAAAGAGCCATGTTGTCCAAAGAACTAGCAGACAAATACCAATTGGTGGTAGGACTGGAAGTTCATGCACAACTGTCAACTTCCAGTAAACTATTTGCAGAAGATGCGACCAGCTTCGGGGCTGAGCCCAATACCCAGGTTTCTGTGATTTCTTTGGGACATCCCGGCACCCTTCCCAAACTCAATATGAATGCGGTTAACTATGCTGTGCGGATGGGTTTGGCCTGTCAATGTACCATCAGCCATCGCTCAAGCTTTGATCGCAAGAATTATTTTTATCCAGACCTACCCAAGGGCTTCCAAATCACGCAGGATAAGGAACCTATTTGCATCGGGGGCAAAGTCCCCCTCATTTTGGAGGATGGAAGCGAACTAGAAGTTCAATTGAATCGGATTCATTTGGAAGAGGATGCTGGTAAATTGATTCATGCTCCTGGAAAGGAAGCTAGTTGGGTGGATTTCAACCGAGCAGGAACAGCCCTTATTGAGATTGTCACAGAACCTTGCATTCGATCGTCTGAGGAGGCAGTTGCATTTTTAGCCGAGATCCGTAAGTTGGTGATGTACCTGGAGATTTGTGATGGCACAATGGAAGAAGGATCACTGCGATGCGATGCGAATGTATCTATTAGACTTCGTGGAATGGAAACTCTTGGAAAGAAGGTGGAGGTAAAAAACATGAATTCCTTTCGCAACCTGGGGCATGCAATCGACTTTGAATACCAGCGTCAAGTTGGATTATTGGAACTAGGGCAGGAGATTGTTTCCGAAACGCGATCTTTTGATGCGGATGGGGGCTTTACAAGCAGTATGCGAACCAAGGAGGAACTGAATGATTACAGGTATTTTCCAGAGCCCGACTTGCCTCATTTACTACTCACGGAAGATTGGATTGATTCAGTAAATGCACAGCTGCCCGCATTGCCCATTGCATTGTATCGAAAATTTATAGCAAACTATGGACTGCCTCGGTACGATGCGGCCTTGTTGACAGAAAGTAAAGAAGCGGCTACCTGGTTTGAAGCCCTTTGTACCAAGACGGAGCACTACAAAGCAGCTTCCAATTGGATGATGGGTCCTATCAAGTCTTATTTGAATGAAACCGGGACCTCTTTCCTTACTTTCCCCTTGGGGGTGGAAGTAGTAGCCCAACTCATTGCGTTGGTGGAAGAGGGGCAGGTTTC